>Ga0134125_10000157_pt1 | contig 99948 bp, 85 predicted proteins | sample KB31751_FD_96464 | JGI IMG/M metagenome (GOLD analysis project Ga0134125, IMG submission 96464) | Terrestrial soil microbial communities with excess Nitrogen fertilizer from Kellogg Biological Station, Michigan, USA - KB3-175-1 | ecosystem: Environmental > Terrestrial > Soil > Unclassified ... | reverse complement strand
ATCTATCCGCAACGGCTCATTTTTCGGAGTAGCTCACCACGGAGTAGTTCCTGTTCAATTACATAACGGTGCATCACAACATGCCGGTTTTGCTGCCCATCAAACAGTAGCTCCTTATGCATGGGGTATTCCTCCTTATGTTCCTGCTTACGGTGTTCATGCCTACGCTCCATCACTTCATCCTTCAATGCAAAATCCTTCATTTTTCCCACAAGCCCAACAACCGGCAAATTCTGCATTTATCGGCTCGCTGGAATTTAATCCGCTGGTAAATATCTGCGAAAATGATGAAGAATATGTTATCGAACTGGTTACTCCCGGTTACCATAATGAAGATTGCAAGGTAAAAGTAAAAGACAATATTCTTTATGTAAACGGGAGCCGTGAGCATGAGAATGAAGAATTTTTCTACACATTGAAAGAATACAGAAGTTCTTATTTTGAAAGAGCATTCCTTCTTTCAGATGAAATTGATTCAGATGAAATTGTAGCTACCTGTGCCAATGGAATCCTGACTATCACGCTTACTAAAAAGTCAGAAGAAGAACGCAAGGAAAAAGAAATCGAAATCACTGAAGAAGAGCTTGCATAAGTTCTCACGTTTGTGTTGCCGAGAGAGACCGGTGTTGCGTAACGCAATGCCGGTTTTTTTATTTATGGAAAAATAGTCAGTTTCAATTATTTTGTAGTTTTAGGTCTTCAAATAACACCCAATGAAGAAGACTATTTTCACCCTATCATTTTTTATTGTTGCACAACTGCAAGTATCATATGCCCAAAAAGGTTCTCCTAAGATGGCTATGCAACACCCAATGCATCATGATAGTTTAGCTCCCGGTAAAAACGACAGTGTTCCTCCCCCGGTAGTTACCCATCATCACATAACCATTGGTGGAAAAACAATTAACTATACTGCCACGGCTGGATATATGCCTGTGAAAGACAAGGACGAGTCGGTACGGGCTAAAATATTTTACATTGCTTATACCGCTGATGGTGAAGGTGCCGGTAAACGTCCTGTTACTTTTGTATTTAACGGAGGACCTGGCTCATCATCAATATGGCTGCACATGGGCGCCATTGGTCCTGTGCGGGTTCATTTTGCCGATGATAACGGAACCGCTCCTAACCCACCCTATATGTATGGTGATAATGAAAACTCCTGGCTCAGCTTTACCGACCTGGTTTTTATTGATCCTGTCTCTACCGGGTATAGCCGCACGGTTAAAGGAGTTGAACCATCCAAATATCACGGGTACAACGAAGACATCGCTTCGATAGGTGATTTTATCCGTATGTACACTACCCGGAATGAGCGTTGGGGAAGCCCCAAATTCTTAACGGGTGAAAGTTACGGAACTACCCGTGCATCGGGACTTTCAGGGTACCTGCAAAATGCGTATGGCATGTATCTTAATGGAATAACATTGGTATCATCCGTGTTAAACTTCGAATATATTGATATGACAAGGGGTAATGACCTGCCTTATGCTTTGTTTCTCCCGACATATGCCACTACAGCGCAATTTCATAAAAAACTTTCACCTGAACTGGAAAGCATGAACATTGCTGACCTTGCCAAAAAAACAGAAGCATTTGCGGCAGGAACCTATACTTACTTCCTAATGATGGGCGATAAGGCTCCAGCAGATTTAACGAATAAGGTAATTGACTCCTTAAGTTATTTCACTGGCATATCTAAAAACTATATCCGTAACTGTAATGAGCGTATTAACGATGGCCGCTTTTTTAAAGAGCTGATGCGCGATGACGGCAAAACCGTTGGCAGATACGATTCGCGATATATGGGCGAAGATGCCGATGATGATGGCGAAGGCCCATCGTATGATCCGAGCTATTCGGCTGTGAGTGGCTTATTTAACGGTGCGTTGAATGAATACATGCGCAAAGATTTGAATTATAAAAGCGACTTGCCTTACGAGGCACTTACTAATGTTTGGCCTTGGCCATCTACCGATAACAGCTATCTCGATGTATCAGAAACATTGCGCCGGGCTATGACCCAAAACCCGGGTTTAAAAGTGATGGTATGCTGTGGGTATTACGATTTAGCAACTCCTTTTTATAATGCAGAATATGCGGTTGACCACATGGGCTTACGCAATGGTGTGCGGAACAATATCATCCTAAATTATTATGGTGCCGGGCACATGATGTATGTAAACAGTGCCGATGATGCCAAGCTAAAAGCAGATGCCGAAAAGTTTTATCAGAGTGCTATAAAGTAGTTGTAAGGGACTTAATGAGTTTTTAAAAACATAGGATTTTGGCACACTTTTATTTTTATTTGCCTGCTATATTGATTCTTGATATAATAATTACCGCAATCAGTGCATTTTTTGTATGGAAGAAAAAAAGGCGAGGATTATTACTTACAAGTATTTTCTTTCTTAATATTCCTTTGCTTTTCTTTATTTTAGATGTGATATTTTCTATAATATTATCGCATTGAAGAAGTAACCAAGCCAACTCCAACAATAATTCATCTTTAACCACAAATATCTTTATGAAGAAAATATTCCTCCTTCCATTGCTTGCCCTGGTAATTACTACAGCATATTCTCAAAATAAAACCCGGACGTATTTGGCAGATCCCGAACTTGCTCCACGCGACCATAATGTGGAATACTCTCATCTGAAACTCAATATTGCTTTTGAACCTACCAAAGGATTAGTGAAAGGTAAGGTTATGCTCACATTTACAACTCTGCGACAAAGCACTGATTCCATTTGGCTGGATGGAATAAAAATGAACGTTCAGAAGATTACGCTTAATGGAAAGGATGTTAAATACAAAACCGACAGTGCCGGAATTACCGTTTATCCGGGCACTAATTTAGGATGGCAAACCAAAGACTCGCTTGAAGTAACCTATGAATGTACCCCCAGAAAAGGCATATACTTTATCGGTTGGAACGACCCAAATAACATAAGTCGTAAAGAAATATGGACCCAGGGTGAAGGGGTTGATAATCGCTTCTGGATACCGATGTACGATGGCTTCAATAATAAACTGATAACGGAAACCATTGTAACCTTTGACAAAGATTATAAAGTACTGAGCAATGGTACGCAGGTAAGTGTAAAAGACAATGGAGATGGTACTAAAACCTGGCATTACCGGATGACCCATCCCCACGATGCTTATTTAATTATGCTTGGAATTGGCAAGTATGAAATAGACGAAAGAAAATCGAAATCGGGTGTTCCCTTGCACCTTTATTATTACCCTGATTGGAAAGATAGAGTTGCCGCAACCTATAAGTACAGCGCCGAAATGATTGATTTTTATGAAAAAGAGATTGGCGTGAAATACGGTTGGGAAAGTTACTCTCAAATTCCTGTGCAGGATTTTATGTATGGAGCTATGGAGAATACCACCGCAACCATCTATGGCGATTTTTATATGGTAGATAGCCGGAGCTTCCTCGACCGGAATTACATAAGTGTAGATGCCCACGAGTTGGCGCACCAATGGTTTGGCGATATGATTACCTGTCGCACCAGTTCAAGCATGTGGATGCACGAAAATTTTGCCACCTATTACAGCGCTCTTTTTGACAAGGAGGTTTTTGGAAAAGATTATTTCGATTGGGAAAGAAGAGGATTTCAAAATGCAGCCGTTGATGCCAATAGTAAAGACCATAACCCTATCGCCAGCAGCATGGGCGGAGGTACCCGCAATTACCCTCAGGGGGCCTTTGTGCTGAACATGCTTAAGTATGTGATTGGCGGTAGAGAGATGTATAATAAAGCCATTAAGTACTACCTCGAAAAACATAAATATGAAAATGTAGATGCCCACGATTTGCTTATTGCTTTTGAAGAAAGCACAGGCATGTCGTTGGATTGGTTTTGGGAAGAATGGTATTTAAAAGGCGGCGTGCCGGACTATCATGTTTCCTATACCGAACAAAATGGTGCAACCGAATTCACTGTATCACAAATGCAGGAACTAACAGATATAACTGGAATGTCGGTAGCAGATGGTCGTCCCGAAGGGTTATTTAAAATGCCTATCTGGTTTGAAGTGCATTATAGCGATGGTAGCACCGATAAAAAACAAGCTTGGATAGAGCACCAAACTGAAAAAGTGAGCATCCCTAATCCATCGGGAAAGAAAATTGATTTTGTGCTTTTCGACCCGGACAATCAAGTGATGAAGACCGTTAGTTTTCATAAATCATTTGATATGCTAACGAAACAAGTCATGAATGCGGAAAACCTGCTCGATCGTTACGATGCTGTAGATGCCATGCGCTCCATTGACCTTAATACTAAAAGAGCAACGTTGATAGCTATCTATAACAAGGAAACCTTCCAGGCGCTGAGAGTGGCTGTGGTAGCACAACTGATTAACGATACCAATGCACAAAGCAGAAACCTTATCCGAAGCGCTATCAACGATAAAGATGTTGCGGTACGCAAAGCAACCCTGTCGAACATAAAGCTTATCCCGGCAGATTTATTACCCGATTATGAAAAGCTATTGAGCGACTCTTCTTACGATGTAATTGTAAGCACACTCAATTTGCTGTACATAAGCATTCCGGGTAAAATGCACCAATACATTGAAACCACCAAGGGCGTTACCGGAACACTCGGCAGGAATGTGGAAATAAAATGGTTGGAGCTATGTGCGGCAAAGACAAACGACTATCAATACACTAGTAAACTGGTTGCATACACGAGTAATTCGTATGAGTTCCGCACACGGGTAAATGCCATGCAGGCACTTATGCGGCTCGATTATTTTGACAATAATTTATTAGCTAACCTATTAAATGCTATGCCTAACTCGAATAGTCGCCTGGCAGGACCGGCATCGGAAGTGTTGCAATACTTTTATGCACAGGAAAAACTCAAAGAACCTATTGCTGATTATGTAGCAACCAGAAAATGGGAACCATGGCAATTAGCTGTTATTCGGAAAGTAGTGAACTAGCCCGGAGCCCGAGGGCAATATTAAAGTCATTAATTTTTTGAGAAGACAAAATCCGGCAGTTTTTTGCTTCACATTGCTTCACGGTTTTTTCGATTTATATATAGCGAATATAAATTTATATTCTTTAGTACAATATAGAAATCAGGTACTTGCAAGCATTTCACAGACCTGATAGATAAAATTAGAATATTGCTATAAACAAAGGCATCTAATCAGAATTAGGGACAGATGAAAACAGACGGATTTTATTTACTTAACCCTATTAATTCAGTAGAAAAGTTACCTTTGCCTAATATGAACATTCCGACGGTGGAAATAAATTTAGACCGTTTATTTCCTCAAATAAGGATAAGCCCAACTGAATCTCATAATCTTTCAACGGAAGAGGAATTGAGGTTGCAAAATTATGTGAGAGACTTTTTGTATTCTGAAAATTCACAATGGTTAAAAAAAGTTGGTACCATTCTTGATAAATATAATGAAATAAATGGGACTTCTCATATATTCTTTCTGAATATTGAGAAATTTTAAATCCATTTTCAATAGCTGCTATTAACGGTTGTGATATATATATGGGAGGTCTAAATAATCCATCAGTTGTTTTTAAATGTAATGTATTAGACAGATTGCTGTCAAGTACTGAAATAAACGCTTCTTTGAGTTTATTCTCATCACCATTCCAATATTCTTTGTTAGTATACATGATTAGTAGATTTAAGAGTTGATAATCGTGGCCAAAGGGTGGGACTGCAATCCTGCCCTTTATATTTTAACAAATATATACCCTATTTCTTATATCCTTTCTTACCAGTATAAGGGTTTGTATTGCCTTTATGGGAATAGTTATCCTTTGTAGTGTGGTTTGGTGTAGTACGCCTATAGGTCTGTACGTGATTACCGTTCTTTTTATTATAGGAATGTACACGGGTGCTTGCTTGCCCCAAGAGGCAGCATGGTAATAAAAGTAAAATCAAAGTTTTCATTATTGGTGTTTATTGGTTATTATAAATGCCCATTGTTCCTCTGGCTCAACATATAATAAATCTATTTGCAGTACGGAGTTATTTTTAAGCGTGTAATTCCATCGTGTTTTTATTTGCGTATTCTCATGTGCAGGTAAGGGTAGGGAAATACCTTCCTTATCAAAAATTGTTTTCCATGTATCTAATGAACCATTATTTTTAGGGGTTATGCTTTCATTATAACATATATTATTACTATCAAACATATATGTATAAAAAGCTGATGAACCATTTGTGGTTTTTGTATATTGAATATAGTACCCTAAGCTACTATTACCTTTATTCACAATAGTATCATATTTATTTTTTATTATAATATCTTTTTTATGTAAACCAATTCCTATACATTGACATTTACATAAAATAGTAGTCAGCGTCAAAATAAATAGCATTAATATTTTTTTCATTGAGTTATAATTAACCCCAATGTTCCGAACAGGTGATTAAAATATGCAGCGTGGAACATTTATCTTCCTCGTAGTCGAGGCATTTCCACACGCCTTTCACAAAGTTAATAATGCCCACGCTGTGCGTGGACGTCATAACTTATATTGTGAGGTACGGGGGAATTGTGGAAATTTCCGACTACAATAAGCTAACGCCGATATGTTTATGGAAATACGGATTTTAACAGGTCAGTATTTCCATCGGCAAATATATAAAGTTTTTAAAATATAGGTAAAAGGGGATGGGATTTGTTAAGTAATCATGAAAAAAATGAATGACTATATACCAAAACACATATTTTATGACTATATTTGCATGTATTACCAATCCTTTAAATTTACTTTCAGCCCCCTAAGAATTAGTATTTAATTATACATTTGCGAAAAAATAGAATCAGTGCCTGAAAATCCCAACATAATACCTCCAGTTATGAGTATCCATGATAGGGTTGTAAATCACATAGCCCAAATATTTCAAGATACTTATAACGTATTATCAAATATAGGAACTCCAAAACATTATATTTCTTCTATATTCCCCGATCTAATACTACAAGATAAAACTGATAATAAAACCCGTTTTATTATTGAAGTAAAAGAGAATGGAGGAGTTGCTTTATCTATTCAGGCATGGAAAAGTTTACCATCAGTCCCAGCAACACTTTACATCGTCGTTCCAAAAGACTTATTGTCAGAAGCCAAAAAAGTGGCCCAAATCGTTGGTCTATCGTTAAGATTTGGTTCATATACAGTTATAAACGACGTAATAGATGTTACTTTTGAATAACGATATAGAAAAGATATTGCTTGGTTCTCTTATAGCATTACTTAGTAGTACTATAATAGAAGTGTTTAAAATTAGACTCAGTAAAAAACAGCAAGTTAATTTCTTTAAGAGTACATTATTGGAAGACTTGTCCGAGATATGTGAACTCATCCATGATATGAGAGAGACACACACGAGGACACAGATTATTGATAATGACTATTTGATAGAAATGTTTGAAATAGAAAAAAAATTCTCATCATCTAGGCACGATAATCTTTATCTCATAAGAAAAGAATCGCTTCGTAAAGAAGTTAAAACTTTATTTAAAACACTTAACAGTAAAATACAGGATTCTACTAATAAAGTTAGTACGTTGGGTGAAATAGATGCTGGTCACAATCAAATAATAACTGATTTCAACGCAATAGAAACAACCCTAAAAAACTTAATTATTGAAATCAACAAATATAAATGGTGTGTATTATTGATAATTTGGTGATACTATTCACTTCCCCTTCTTGGGCTTAGGGGTCTTCATCATAGCTTTTAATATTATTTGTATATTTGTTCTTATGAAAAAGAAAGAACAAATAAAAGGTAAAAAAAGAGCTAATAAATATGAGCAAAAACTTGCTATTAATGGCTCATTTGATGATGTTATAAAAGCCGCTATGAGCGGTAATCCAGTAAGTAAAAAGAAAAGGCCTAACTAAAAATGGCAATAACTTATGTAGTTAATGAACAAGAGTATTCATACTTACCAAAAGAATTGTATTGCCCACATTTAGATAGAGAACAGCGGATAATGTTAATTGGATTAATTGAAAGAAAGGTTAATGCTGTAGAATTGGGATTAAAGGCCTTAGGATATTTGAATAAAGTAAATTTTAGAATAGACATAACTAAACCTATGCCTGTATTTGATTTTGATTATCCTCATGGGGATTCATCGGTAGAGAATGATATTCGTCTACTTCTTTCTTCGTTGCAGGTATAAACTTACCATTCCTTTTTATAAAGTGTTCTTCTTTTGTTATTGTATTTTCAATAATATTCATGTGAACCCTATATCTAACTGAATTATCCTGTCCCGAAAGGTGATTAGGTGCCTAAACAAATATGTGTGGCAAATGCCTCCACAAAATGTTTTGTAAAAGTCATTGACTTTTAGGGAAGGGAAGGGATTTATGATATAAGTGATTTTATTTTCTGTGAGGTCTGGATCTATAATAAGAATGAACTACTGTTCCATTCTTCTTAGTATATGACTGCACATATACACTTTTAGTTCCGTCGCCTTTACTTAATCTGCTTGATGAACTTTCACTTTTGTGTCTCCCGCTTCCCGGCCCACCTGCCCATAAAGAACCTGCCATTGCCATTAGTAAGGTAACACATACTATTTTTTTCATCATCGTTTTTTTAAACTCTATTCTATAATGTTGTTAAAATAGAATATTTACATTTTTATTAATTACATCATCAAATATAATCATATTATTATATAAAAAATTATTCATCTGCAAAAACCCCATAATACTTACCTTTGAACTTTAATTGATTTTCAATTTTCAACTCTCAATTTTCAATTTGTATTATGAAGCTCGCTAACTATGTAGAAGGGAAATGGGTGGAAGGCTCCGGAGAAGGAGTTCCACTGTTTAATGCTGTAACAGGTCAACAAATTGCTGAGGCTACTACCAAAGGCGTTGATTTTGGCGCTATCCTCGATTATGCCCGCGATACAGGAAGCCCGGCATTACGCAAAATGACTTTTCATGAACGTGCCCTGATGCTCAAGAAGCTGGCGCTGCATTTAAGCTCTAAAAAAGATATTTTCTATAAACTGTCATATGCTACGGGAGCTACCAAAGTAGACTCGTGGATTGATATTGAAGGCGGCATAGGCAACCTGTTTGTATATGCCAGCAAAGGCAGGCGCGACCTACCCAACGAAACTTTTTACGTAGATGGTAAACCGGAAATGATTTCGAAAAACGGGACTTTTATCGGACATCATATTTGTGTGCCATTAGAAGGTACCGCAGTACATATTAATGCATTCAATTTCCCTTGCTGGGGAATGTTGGAAAAAATAGCTGTAAACCTGCTTGCCGGGATGCCCGCTATTGTAAAGCCAGCTACCATTACTTCCTACCTCACCCAGTTGATGGTGCAGGAAATAATTGCATCGAAGATACTACCCGAAGGCGCATTGCAACTGCTTTGCGGCAGCACAGGCGATTTACTCGACCACATGACGGGACAGGATGTAGTAACCTTCACAGGCAGCGCAACAACAGGAAGAAAACTAAAATCACATCCTTCGATACTGGAAAATTCAGTGCGGTTTAATATGGAAGCAGACTCTTTAAACTGTTGCATATTGGGGCCGGATGCTGTACCAGGAAGTGAAATATTTAACCTCTTTATTAAAGAAGTAGCCAAGGAAATGACGGTGAAAGCGGGACAAAAATGTACTGCTATTCGCCGCACTATTGTACCTAATAACCTTACCGAACCCGCTATTGATGCACTGAAGAAAAGATTGATGACTATTGCTCTCGGAGATCCTTCTGCCGAAGGGGTACGCATGGGGCCACTCGCCGGAAAAGAACAAGTTAGCGAGGTAATGGAAAAAGTAAAGATATTGCAACAAAGTTGCGAAACCGTATTCGGCAATTACGACGACTTTGAAGTAATGGCAGCCGATAAAAAGAAAGGCGCATTCTTCCCTGCCATGTTATTGTATAGTGCGGACCCTATTAAAAATAAAGCTCCCCACGAAATTGAAGCTTTCGGGCCAGTGAGTACCGTAATGCCTTATAAAAGTGCTGCGGATGCTATTACGCTTGCCAAATTGGGTAAAGGCAGTTTGGTAGGTTCTATATTTACCGAAGATGATTCTTTTGCACGCGAAATGGTGCTTGGCACTGCCGCGTATCACGGACGGATGGTGGTTATTAACTCCCGCTCGGCGGCTGAGAATACAGGACACGGATCTCCCCTGCCCCACCTTGTGCATGGCGGACCCGGACGTGCCGGTGGAGGCGAAGAAATGGGTGGTATGCGCGGCATATTCCACTATATGCAACGTACTGCCATACAAGGGCACCCTACTACTATTATGCATATTACGGATGTTTACCAACCTAAAGCCGACCAATGGGAAGACGTTATTCATCCGTTCCGCAAGCATTTTGAAGATTTGAAAATTGGAGAAACAGTTGTTACGCATAAACGCACCGTTACCGAAGCCGACATAGTAAACTTTGCAAATGTAAGCGGCGATAACTTTTATGCCCACATGGATGTAACCTCGCTCGAAGGAACCATGTTTACCAGCCGTGTGGCGCATGGATATTTTGTACTCTCGGCAGCAGCAGGTTTATTTGTCGACCCAAAGAAAGGCCCTGTACTTGCCAATTACGGATTAGATGAATGCCGCTTTGTAAAACCTGTGTATGTAGGCGCTACCTTGGGCGTACGATTAACTGTGAAAGAAAAAGTAGCCAAAGAAGATAAAGAAGGTGAAAGACCACAAGGTATTGTGAAATGGCAAGTAGATGTATATGATGAAACCGGGGAAACCGTTGCATTGGCTACTATCTTGACGATTGTGGCGAAGAAAGCATAACTCAAATCCAAGCATAAAAAAAGGGAAAGACTTATCATCTTTCCCTTTTCTATTTATCAAATGCTTTATTAGCAGCACCTATTTTTCCATTCTTCTTTAAACTTAGCCCGTTCTTCTTCGGTCATGCCCATCCATTTTTCTTTCCAGGCTTTGCCGTAACGACCATAATCTCTGCGGCCTCTACAACCACCTTTGCGAAACCCACCCATTCCGAATAAAATCTTGGATAAGATGAGCAGTTCAACAGCTTGCCAGTAAGTAATGGTTCCTAGTTTAAAAACGTCGGGCATTACACAATTCCACAACAGCATTACGATTGCGCCGAAACCAAAGACGGCAGCAATAGGGATTAGCGGCAGTAAATACCAGCGTTTACCACGCCATGGGCCGCAACCACAACTTTTATCCATCATTTCTTCGTTCATGACCTTTTATAATTAATGTATTAATAATTCGTTGTATAGAGAATCTAATTTTTCACGCAGGTGTAACACAGCATAACGTTTGCGCGATATTAATGTTTTTATGCTTTCACCAGACTCTTCAGCCATTTCACGGAAGGTTTTATCTTCCATTTCATTTTGCAGAAAAGCATCTTTTTGCTCTTTAGGCAATTCATCCAAGGCCTTGGAAAACTCTGCCCAAAACATCTTTTTTAGCTCTTCATCTTCAGGGCTCTTAAAGTCAGACAGCAATATATCCTTGTAGTTGATCTCTCCGTCTTCGTCTTCATAAACAAAATCATCCAGGGAGGCCGGTTTTTGTTTACGATACATATCGGTTATCCTGTTACGGGCAACTGTAAAGAGCCACGAACCTAATTGTTCAATCGGCTCCGCTTCATTTGTATTGCTGAGTTTATACCATACATCCTGCAAGATATCTTCGGCGTCTTCGTCACTCTTTACCCGGTTACGGATGAAGGAAAAAAGACGGTTCCCATAATCCTGTACAGCTTGTATTAAATCTACTTTCGGTTGTTGTGTTACTCCTACGGCAATCATTCTCTTCTTTTTTGTAATGAGACGTTCCATATTTTGTTTTATTTTAATCCGTTAACGATTCGGACGAGTATTGGCAATCAAAAAGTGTACCAAACTCTATTTGCAGTTAAACAGACATATCAGGCCAAAAATGGCAGTATCGATATGTATATTTTTGGTTTTCAGCATATAAGATAAAGTATTGACAGCAGTCCCTCGGGTTGAAAATGACATAGCCTTAACAAATCCATAATCTGGCTATACTTAAAATGGAAAACTATTTACACGATATTTGTATGGTATTTTGAACCACCATGAAAAAACAACTTGCCACCTGTTATTTATATTTATTCGCTCTGCTATCAACTTCTGGCTTATTTGCTCAAACATTAAAAGAGTTGGAAACAAACAGGGTTCATCTTCCGAATGGGTGGAGCATCACCCCTGCGGGCGATAAATTATCCTTAGGCGACCTTCCACTGAATATTGCCGTAAGCAATAGCGGAAATTATGTAGCTGTTACTAATAATGGGCAAAGCACACAATCTATCATGATGATAGAGACTAAGACTGAAAAACGAACCGATAGTGTATCGATACCCGTATCATGGCTTGGGCTTACATTCAGTAAAGATGATAAAACATTATACGCTTCTGCCGGAAATAGCAATAAAATTTTGTGCTACGCAAATAATGATGGAAAGTTGAAACTATCTGATAGTATTGTATTAGGTAAGCCCTGGCCTGAAAAAATTTCACCTACAGGGTTATGTGTGGACAATGCCAATCAACGACTTTATGTGGTAACCAAAGAAAATAATTCACTCTATGTAATCAGTCTGGATAAGAAAAAGGTAATCAAGCAGGTTAGCTTGCCCGGGGAAGGCTACACATGCGCATTATCACCTGCCAATAATAATTTATACATCAGTGTTTGGGGCGATGAAAAAGTATTGATATATGATACCCATAAAGATACCGTAGTAAACTCCATTCCGGTAGGGAGCAACCCAAATGATTTAATATTTACCCGTAACGGGAAATACCTTTATGTTTCCAATGCCAACGACAATAGTGTTTCGGTAATATCAACTGCTGATAATAAAACGATAGAAACATTGGATGCCGCTATTTATCCCGGTTCACCGGAAGGCAGCACTACGAATAGTGTTGCCCTAAGCGCTGATGACAAAACATTATACATAGCCAATGCCGATAATAATTGCCTTGCCGTATTCGATGTAAGCAAGCCCGGCCATAGTTTTTCGAAGGGCTTTATACCTACCGGCTGGTACCCAACCTGCGTTCGAGTTCTTCATCATCAATTATGGGTAAGCAATGGCAAGGGGTTCTCCTCGCTTGCCAATCCTGAAGGACCAAATCCCTTGGCTAAAAAACAACAAGCCAATTTTAAACAAGGGGATTTAACTAAGCCCCACAAAGTACAATACATAGGCGGCCTGTTCACCGGAACCATGAGTATCATTCCCGAACCGGCCACTAAAACACTCGCAGAATATACACTAGCTGTGTACCACAATACTCCGTATAGCAAAGACATTGATTTATCTAAAAAAATACCGAAAGACAATCCAATACCCTCTGACTCTACCCAAACTTCACCTATCAAATATGTTTTTTATGTATTGAAGGAAAACCGCACCTACGACCAGGTTTTGGGTGATATGCCCAACGGAAACGGTGATACTTCCTTGTGCCTCTTTCCACAACGCATTACCCCTAACGAACATGCCCTGGCCAATGAATTTGTACTGCTTGACAATTTTTATGTAGATGCTGAAGTGAGCGCCGATGGCCACAACTGGAGCATGGCTGCATATGCAAATGACTTTATAGAAAAAACATGGCCCACTGAATACGGAGGAAGAGGAGGAGATTATCCGTACGTAGGTAATCGGAAAATAGCGCTTCCAAAAAGTGGTTTTATATGGGATGATTGTTTGCGACATGGTGTTACATTCCGCAATTACGGAGAGTTTTGTGATGACGGAAAGCCTGCCGAAAAAGCCCTTGCCGACCATACGTGCAAAAGCTACAAGGGGTGGGATCTGTCCTACCATGATGTAGACCGTGAAAAGGTCTGGGAAAAAGATTTTGATTCGTTAGTAGCCATAAATGCGGTTCCACAGTTAAACATTGTTTATTTCCCCAACGACCATACCAGCGGCCTTGCCAAAGGTGCATACACTCCTTATGCGCTGGTGGCAGATAATGATTTAGCGCTCGGAAAATTTATCGAACACTTATCACAAAGCCCTATTTGGAAAGAATGTGTGGTATTTGTAACGGAAGACGATGCGCAAAATGGCCCCGACCATGTGGATGCACATCGCAGCATAGCCTTTATTGCAGGCGCATTTGTGAAAAGACATTATACCGACCACACCATGTACTCTACTTCTTCCTTGCTCCATACTATGGAACTTATTTTAGGTTTGCCACCCATGAGCCAATATGATGCGGCAGCTACACCCATCTGGAATAGTTTTATGCCAACATTTAATACGCTTCCATATGTGGCAAAAAATACCACAATCGACATCAATGAAAAAAATACGGTGTATAATGAGTTGATGAAAAAGTCGGATAAATTCAACCTGCAAAAAGAAGATGAAATACCCGAAACCGTTTTCAACGAAGTATTGTGGAAAGCAATAAAAGGCTCCGCTCCTATGCCATCGCCCAGGCACAGTGGATTTGTGCAACCAATTAGTTCCGGTGACAAGGATGACTAAAATTCAGTTTTCTTATTCTATTCCAAAAAATTAGTATTGGTTAATATGTTTGTGTATTAATTAGCCTCATAATAAGTTATTATAAGCCATTAAACCGCTATACTTGCGCATATTTTAAACAACTTCATGCAGAAGGAGAAAATAAATGTTTTTACGGCTACGTTGGTTGTTATATCCGGCATGATTGGTACAGGAGTATTCACCAGCTTAGGGTTCCAGCTAATGGGTGTGCATAGTAGTTTCGGCATTCTTATGCTTTGGCTTGTGGGCGGTATTATAGCATTATGCGGAGCTTTTTCTTATGGAGAGCTTGCCTCTGCTATGCCACGTTCAGGTGGTGAGTATACCTATTTATCAAAAATATTTCATCCGTTGGCAGGGTTTTTATCCGGCTGGGTTTCGGCTACCGTGGCCTTTGCAGCACCTACAGCCCTTTCTGCTATGGCGTTGGGGACTTATGTCAACAGAGTTTACCCGACTGTTAATTCCCAATTACTTGCTTTGTCTGTCATTATTATTGTCACCATTATTCATTCTTTTAATCTTCGCCAAAGTTCGCGCTTCCAAAATATCTTTACCATATTGGAAATAGTGCTGATACTATTTTTTATTGCATGCGGTTTTATGATGAGTTCCCCACAGTCAGTTTCAATATTGCCTGTTGATAATGGTAATTCGGGAGAAGGCTGGAGTTCTATTTTCTCTTCTTCATTTGCAGTTTCGCTTATCTACGTTTCGTATGCATACTCCGGCTGGAACACGGCAACCTATATGGCAAGCGATATTGAAAATCCAGGTCGCAATGTACCTAAGTCATTATTTTATGGAACTATTATCGTAATGGTTTTATACATCTTTCTAAATTACATCTTCCTCTATTCCGCTCCGGCAAAGGAATTACAAGGGCAAGTGGAAGTGGGGTTTATTTCAGCTATTCATATTTTCGGTGTTAAAACTGGAAACCTGATGGGGATGATGATTGCCCTTTTGCTGGTTGCCTCTATAAGCTCATTCACTTTAGCCGGCCCACGAATTGCCAAGGTGATGGGTGAAGACCTTTCTCAGCTCTCTTTTTTATCTATCACTAACAAGCATGGCATACCATTCATTGCCATTGCTATACAAAGCATCATATCTCTTCTTCTGATTCTTACCGGGTCGTTTGGCAAAGTACTGTTGTATATTGGATTCACATTAAGCCTTTCCACTTTCTTCACTGTAGCAGGATTATTTGTATTACGATACCGCAACAAGACCAAAACAGATGGCTACAAAACATTTGGCTACCCCATTACACCGATTATATTTCTCGCATTAACCGGGTGGATGCTGTATTTTACTTTTATCAATAATTATAAAGAATCGCTGTTAGGGCTGGCTACCATATTGGCCGGAGGAATCATATACTTCATAAAAAAACCTACAATAAATCCCCATGAAAATCCCATCCACACTGAAGAAAGCTAGTTACGGTTTATTACCCGGTCTGATTGGCTTATTGATTATCTCCTGCGCTAACCAATCTAACTCCAATGCTGAGGCCACAGTCGTAAAAAAAGATACGATTAAGAAATCTGTTTCTGATGCCAATATTCATCTACAAAAGGCCGACTCAGCTTTAAAAGAAGTCAATCGAAAGTACAATGATATTGGCCGTTATATAGCCGGAATGAAGGCAGACTCGGGAAGCCCTTATGAGAAATATGAAACAGATTCTGTTTGGATGAAGTTTCATAAAGAATTCGATACAGCCTTTCAAGACCTCACCATAAAACGACTTGTTCCGATGTCTAAATGGGCTTCGGCAGAGCTTGCCCAGGAGCAAAAATCAACCCTTCCTATTTTCTATCCGTTAAGCGGACCTGACATTTTACATGCCAATACTTTTTTCCCAAATGCAAAAATGTATCACTTATATGCGCTGGAAAGAAACGGAGCATTGCCGGACTTAGACAAAATGAAAAAGAAAGATAGAGAAAACTATATTAAAGAAGTTTATTCTTCCCTGGGAGATGTTTTTACTAAAAGCTATTTTATCACCCGGAAGATGATGACTGCTTTAACTGCTAATAATGTAAATGGCACACTTCCGTTAATTTGTGTTTTCCTGGTAAGAACAGGACACGAAATTTTAAATGTACAATATTGTCACCTTAACAACGATGGGTCTGAAGCGCTTTTAAATAAGGACAGCCTGGGTACTCATCATAATGATTTTGTAAAAGTCTATTTTAAAAATAATACCGGTGGTTCTTTGCAAACGGTAACTTATATGAGGTGTAATATCCAAAATGAATACTATGCAAAAGATACTGCTTTGCAAAATTATTTCTCTAAAATGCCACCGTCCATTACCTATCTTAAGTCAGCATCCTATATTCTTCATTATAAACAATTCACCTCTTTCAAAGATGTTATTTTAAGCAAAAGCAAAAGCATATTGGAGGATGATACCGGTATCCCCTACAAGTATTTTACAAAAGATAAATGGGATGTTACCTTATACGGAGTATATGACAAACCTGTAAAGGATTTTTCAGGAGTTTTTCAAGAGGATTTGCAAAAAGCATACCAGGATACTGCTGTAAATAAAGTAAGAAAACTCCCATTTTCACTGGGGTACCATTGGGGGTCGAGTAAACAAAACTTAATTAGAGCACGTTTGCGCGGCTAACCATCATGAATGCCAAAAGACTCCTACTTATTGGACTTTTAGCAACGCACTTACCTTGCTTAGGGCAGAATTTACTTAGTTCTGTCATTCACAAAAGTTCGCTATATACAAAGTATAAGTATGTTTTTGAGCATCCGGCTAAATATCACTTGCAGGTAATTTATACCCAGGTAACCCGTGATAAGAACAACCATGTAATTCTAAAAAAGTATTTGCTCGAGCCTTCTACCAAAAACTATTATTATCCTGCAAGCCTGGTAAAACTGCCCCTGACTGCATTAGCCCTACAGAAAATAAATGAATTGAAAATTAAAGATCTTTCAAAAGATACCCGCGTTTGCATAGATAGTTCTCATACCTGTGAAATGCGGGAGTATACCGATACTACTGCTATTTCAGGCTATCCGAGTATTGCGCAATATATTAAACGTATGTTGCTGGTAAGCGATAATGCGGCTTATTCCAGGATTTATGAATTCCTTTCTCCTTCTTATATAAATAAGCATTTGCACCGTATGGGTTACATTAATGTAACCATCAACCAACGGTTCAATTCAGCATGTGATACCACGGCTAACCGTTATACTAATGGATTTATCTTCCTGGATAAAGACTCTAATGTCATCTATAAACAGCCTTCTGAATTTGATAGTAACAACCTGCAAAACCATGCCCTAAATACTGCAATTGGCAAGGCATTTAAGTATGGTGATAAATTGCTTCCACCAAAAAATTTCCGGCACAACAATTACATTCCTTTTGAAGATGAAAACAATGTTTTGCTTTCACTTATCTATCCACATGCAGTAATACCCTCCCAACGATTTAAGTTAACTACTGCCGATTATTCTTTCCTGAAAAAATACATGGGTATGCTGCCGGGAGAAAGCACGCATCCAACCTACAACATTACCGAATACCCTGACAATTACAAAAAGTACATATACTTCGGAACTACCGGAAATATTGAAGATACTACCATTCGCTCCTATAACATTGTAGGGAGAGCATACGGTTTTTTAGCCGATTGCGCTTATGTTAAAGATTCCAAAACAGGAGTGGAATTTTTTCTGTCTATTCTCATATATGTGAACAAGAATAATATTTTGAATACAGACGATTACCAGTACGATACTATCGGATTGCCCTTTATGAGCGACATGGGTCATGCCATCTACAACTACGAATTAAATCGAAAAAAGAAAAAGTCTTAGTGTATTTTCCGCTTAACACCTTCCAGTGTATTCTTTAAAAGAGACGCAATGGTCATAGGCCCAACTCCACCCGGCACTGGAGTAATATAACTGCACTTAGGAGCTACCTCATCAAACTTTACATCGCCTGCCAACCGGAAACCACTCTTTTTACTTGCATCCGGTAAGCGGGAAATACCTACATCTACCACTACGGCTCCTTCTTTCACCATATCAGCTGTTACGCTTTCGGTTTGACCTGTGGCGACTATTAAGATATCGGCTTGAAGTGTATGACTTTTTAAATCCACTGTTTTGCTGTGACAAATTGTAACCGTACAATTACCCGGCTTGGAATTACGCACCATCAAAAGGCTCATCGGCAAACCTACAATATGGCTCCGACCTAATACCACACAATGTTTTCCGGCAGTAGGAATATTATACCGATCGAGCAAGGTCAATACACCATAAGGAGTAGCGGGCAAAAATGCGGGCATATTCAAGGCCATCCGGCCCAGGTTCTCAGGGTGAAAGCCATCCACATCCTTTAATGGAGAAATAGCATTAATAACTTTATCATCCGAAATGTGTTTTGGTAGCGGAGATTGCACTATAAAACCATCAATCTCAGGGTCTTCGTTCAACTCCTGAACTTTATCTAATAACTCCGATTCTTCCACTGTATCTGCTAAGTGTATCAAGGTTGCTTTAAATCCGATTCGCTCGCAGGTTTTTATTTTGCTGCCTACATAGGTTTCGCTAGCCGGATTATTACCTACCAAAATAACAGCCAAATGTGGAATCTTTTTGCCATCCAACGCAAGTTTTTCCACTTCTACTTTCAGTTCTTCTAAAAGTTCTTCTGATATTTTTTTGCCGTCGAGTAATTGCATCCTACCCTTTTATTATCGCCCGAACGGCATTTTTCCCATCATTTTCATCATCCCTGACATGGCTTGTTTATTATTAAACATCTTCATCATTTTATGCATGTCCTCAAATTGTTTAATCAACCGGTTTACATCCTGAATGTTGGTTCCACTTCCGGTTGCCAGCCTTTTCCTCCTGCTACCATTAATAATTTGAGGAGTCGCTCTTTCCTGGGGAGTCATAGACTGTATGATGGCCTCTGTTTGTTTAAATGCCTTTTCATCAATATCGGCATCCTTCATAGAATTACCCATGCCTGGCAGCATAGAAGCTATATCCTTCACTCCACCCATTTTCTTTATCTGCTGCAATTGTTGCAAGAAATCATTAAAGTCAAATTGGTTTTTCGCAATTTTCTTTTGCAGTTTCTTGGCTTCTTCAACATCAAATTGCTCCTGGGCTTTTTCAACAAACGAAACAATATCACCCATACCAAGAATCCTGTCAGCCATACGGGCCGGATAGAATACATCCATAGCATCGGGTTTTTCGCCCGTTCCTACAAACTTGATAGGTTTATTTACAATGGCTTTAATGGTTAGAGCTGCTCCGCCCCTGGTATCTCCATCGAGTTTGGTAAGTACTACTCCATCAAAATCGAGTCTATCGTTAAAGGCTTTTGCTGTATTTACAGCATCCTGCCCCGTCATGCTATCTACCACAAAAAGTATCTCCTGTGGATTGATGACTTTCTTTAACTCGGCTATTTCATTCATCATCTGCTCATCCACTGCCAAACGTCCGGCCGTATCTATAATAACTACGGTATTTTCATTCAGCCTCGCTTGTTGAAGGGCAGCTTTAGCAATCTTTACGGGATTCTTTTCATTCTCATCAGAATATACTTCTACCCCTAACTGACTACCTAATGTTTTTAATTGTTGTATAGCGGCAGGACGGTATACGTCGCACGCAACTAATAATGGTTTTTTACCCTTTTTATTTTTGAAATAATTAGCCAGCTTGGCAGAGAAGGTTGTTTTACCCGAACCCTGCAATCCAGCCATTAGCACAATAGTTGGGTTTGCCGTTAACGAAACTGTGCTTTCCTGGTTACCCATAAGATTTGTAAGCTCTTCGTGGGTAATTTTGACCATCAACTGGCCAGGTGATACAGAAGTAAGTACACTTTGACCAAGTGCTTTCTCTTTTACATTTTCTGTAAAATCTTTGGCAATTTTATAGTTTACGTCGGCATCAATCAGCGCACGACGTATCTCTTTAAGGGTTTCTGAAATATTTATTTCGGTAATCTTTCCCTGACCCTTGAGCATTTTAAATGCTCTATCTAACTTTTCTGACAGACTATCGAACATGGCTTAAAAATAAGGGTGCAAAGGTAGAAAAAATAGACAAGAGAGATAAGATATAGCCTACTCCTCTTGTGTTTTCGCAGCCAGCAGGTAAAGCACAGCCATCCGAATGGCTACCCCGTTTTCTACCTGGTCGAGGATAATAGATTGGTCGGAATCAGCCACATCGCTGGTTATTTCCACCCCCCGGTTGATAGGCCCCGGGTGCATAATGGTTATTTTCTTTTTCAGAGAATCGAGGCGTTGTTTGGTGAGCCCGTATTGCATGGTATATTCCCGTGTTGATGGGAAATATCTTATATCCTGACGTTCGAGCTGGATGCGCAGCATGTTTGCCACATCGCACCATTCAAGGGCTTTCATCAGGTCATATTCCACTCGTACCCCAAGTGATGAAATATATTTAGGAATGAGCGTAGGAGGACCGCACACCACCACTTCGGCACCTAATTTTTGCAGACAAAAGATATTTGAAAGAGCTACCCTCGAGTGCAATATATCACCAACTATGGCTACTTTTTTCCCTTTCACAGAACCGTGTTTTTCGCGTATGGAAAAGGCGTCAAGCAGAGCCTGTGTGGGATGTTCATGGGTACCATCGCCCGCATTCACCACCACGGCATCAATATTATCAGCTAAAAACTTGCAAGCCCCGGCGCTGGAATGGCGCATTACCACCATATCTACTTTCATAGCCAGGATATTATTCACTGTGTCAATCAGAGTCTCCCCTTTTTTAACCGAAGATGAAGATGCTGAAAAATTAAGCACATCGGCTGAAAGACGGCGTTCTGCCAGTTCAAAAGAGATACGGGTACGAGTAGAGTTCTCGAAAAATATGTTGGCTATAGTCACATCACGTAACGACGGAACCTTTTTAATGGGGCGGTTTATAACAGACTTAAAATTATCGGCAGTGGAGAAAATCAATTCAATATCATTAAGCTTTAAGTCTTTTATTCCTACAAGGTGTTTTACGCTTAATGCTTCTTTCATACTTCTTTGTTCTAATCGTTCATAATAAGCCAAACTTTATCATTTCCATCGGCTTCCTTCCATTCCGCCCTAATATTCTGTGAAACAATGGTATCCACTCTTTTTCCCACATAATCAGGCTGAATTGGCAGGTGCCTGCTAAAGCGCCGGTCAATAAGCACTAATAATTCTACTTTTTGGGGCCTGCCAAAATCAAGCAAGGCATCTAAACCCGCACGAATAGTGCGACCTGTATAAAGCACATCATCTACCAAAATAACATTCTTGTTTTCGATGACAAAATTCATCTTCATGCTACTAGGCGATATGGGATGCCCTTTGGTACGGAAATCGTCGCGGTAGAAGGTAGCATCTAACTCGCCATAAGGGATTTTGGCTCCCTTCAACAGTTCCGTTATTTTTTTGTGAAGCCTGCGTGCCAAGAAGATACCACGTGGCTGAAGCCCTATAATAACTGTATCCTTAAAATTATCATGATTTTCTATCAACTGGTGGCAAAGACGGTCAAGCGTAAGTTCCAGTTGCTTGTTTGAAAGTAGTACTTTCCTCTTCATTTGAAATACAAAAGTATATAAATATTTTCAATAGAATGACATTAGATTTCAAGAAAGCAGAATACGCTTACTATTCATCGCGGAAGTACACCCTACTGAAAATCTTTATACAAGAGGTATTTTTTACGAATCTTTAAAAACGTATTCAAGGCCGGTTCCCATGATTTACGTATCTCATCTTCAGTAAATCCTTGTTCTATTTGTTTTTGCAGAGCATCGTTGCCTGCCAGGTTTTTAAAGTAGGCATTAAAGAATGTAGCCTTATCGGGATAATCTTTATACGTTCCTTTCAGCCAGAAAAGGTATAATTTTTGGTAATTCTTAACCATGATACTGCCAAAATCATCCAGGTTATAGCCATTGCATTTTTGTCCTTCAAACGGAGGATGCTGGGCCCCGGGCATACTTTGCGGGGTGAAACTATAAGGGGTAGTTTTGAGCAAAGGGTTGCCGATTACCTGGAAAGGCTTATCAGTTCCGCGACCCACGCTTATTACCGTTCCTTCAAATAAAGCAAGAGTAGGATATAAGTATACCGACGACATATTGGGGAGATTCGGAGAAGGCTTTACAGGCAATTCATAAAAGTCTTTGTGAGTATAACCGGTAATCGATATACAGGTAAGGGTACATTGCTCCCCATCTTTCAGCCAATGTTCGCCATTTAGCATTTTAGCATATTCTGCAGGAGTCATGCCGTACACAACAGGTACCGGGTCCATGCCCGAAAACGATTTGAATGCAGGTTCCAGCACGGGGCCATCTACATAATATCCATTCGGGTCGGGGCGGTCAAGTACAATAAGCGGCTTATGGGTTTCGGCACAGGCCTCCATAACTAAATGAAGCGTAGAAACATAGGTAAAGAAACGAACGCCTACATCTTGTATATCATACACTACTATATCTACTCCGTCAAAATCTTCGGCTGTAGGTTTATTATGATCTCCATAGAGGGAAATAATCTGTATGCCCTGCGGAGTTTTATCATTACCGACGTTAGCCCCGGCATCTCCGGCCCCATAGTAACCATGCTCAGGTGCAAGTATTTTAACTACCTTAATTCCCAAGCCCAATAAGGTATCCACCAAGGGTGTATTATGAACCAATGATGTTTGATTAGCCACCACTGCCACTTTTTTGTTCTTCAATAGAGATATGTATTGCTCCGTATGTTGTGCGCCCACCTTTACATTGGCAGATGTAACCGTAGTAAAATCGGATTTAGAGGTAATTTGCGCTTTACTCTCTGGCGAACTAATAAAAATAGAGAATAGAATAAGTGAACCGGTAATTTTAGAGAAGGTATATCTTTGCATTCGTATAAGCTTAATATCCATGTTAGGTGGACAAAAATATAAAAAACAAGATAAGTAAAGCATAGGTTTTGGAAAAAGCTGCTCTAAAAGGAATGTTTGCAAGCGGTAATATGCCGGCAGGAACTGAATACAAAACGGCTCTTGCGGATATTTTACAGACTTTTCCTTATTTTCAACTGGCGCAAGTATTGCTGGCCAAGCAGATGTATGATACGCACGAACCCGAAGCATCTATGCGTATTAAGCTGGCTTCGGTTTATGCCCCTGACAGAAAAGCCATGTACCAGCTGTTTAAATCAGGGAACATTTCACCTGAAACTCAACAAGCACCTGTTGTTGCTGCTATCCACCCTACGCTACAGACAAGCGTTACGAGTAAAGAAGGGATTAACTATAATTTTGTTTATAGCTCAACTACAGTTAAAAGACCGGAAACGGCCACGGTAGAAGAAACTTCTAACGATTCAGCTCAGACAGAAACCTTTATCCGGAAAGAATCGGAAACTAAACTTTCGAATGCCGCTGCGCCGGAAAAACCAGTTTCTGCCACTGAGCAAAAGCCTGTAGAAAACAAGCCCCAAATAAAGAAAACCGAGCCGACATTATCGCCCATAAAAAAAGCATCACCACTTCCTTCCATCGAAAAGAAAGAAGAAAAATTGCTCATACCACCTATTAAGCCTATTACACCGGTTGAAAAAACAGACATAGATAAGAAACCGGAAGAAAAAAATAGAATCCCTTTAAAACCACGCATTACTGAACAATATGCTGTTCCTATCAAAAAGGAACCCAGTACTATAGAAACTAAAAAAACGGAAAAGCCCGAACAAGTAATGCAGGGTGAGCCTATCTCTGAGAACCGGCTAAAGTATAGTTTCAGTTCATGGCTAAAAGTACTTCCCGAAATAAACGTTGACACGAAAAAAATAGAAAACCTTGTAAACCAGAGGGAGAAATTAGATATTATCAATACTTTTTTAGAAAACCTGCCCAGTATTTCGCGCCCCAGGACAGAGTTTTTCTCGCCTGTTAAAGCTGCTAGATTAAGCATAACAGAAAATGATGAAATAGTAAGTGAGACACTTGCAGGTATCTATCTGAAACAAGGCAATTTGCAGAAGGCTGTAAAAGCTTATGAAACTCTTTTGGAGCAATTTCCGGAAAAAAAGAATATATTTGCGCCCCGCATTGAAGAAATAAGAGCTTTAATACGTGAAAATACTAAAAAATAATTTATAAAAAATGGTCGAAATTTTATTGAACATACTCATTATTGCAGCCAGTATCTTATTAATACTTGTAGTGCTTGTACAAGATTCAAAAGGTGGAGGACTAACCTCTTCTTTCGGAGCTTCCAACCAAATATTAGGTGTTCGCAGAACCACCGACTTTCTTGAAAAAGCTACCTGGGCTTTTGCTATTGCCGTTATTGTACTTTCATTAGCCAGCAGCTGGGTAGGCGGAGGTTCAACTGCTGCCCCTAGCACATCTATTTCAAAACAACAAGCCGACCAAACCAATGTACCTACTGCCCCACAGCAGCAGCAACAAGGTGGACAACAACAAGGCGGCGGGCAACAACAGCCTAACCAATAATTTCCGGTTAGTTTTACTTTACCACTACCTTTACCTGGGCCATGCCATGAAAAAGGTATTCATGTTTTGTATTAATGCGGGTGCATAAATAGCGTGTTCTTACCTTTTTCACTTTCAGATAGGTGTGATTATCCTCTGCAATAAATTCCGTATGTACGGGAAGTTCATCGAGAAAAATGCGGTCGTCGCTGTTTTCATCATATTTACGTAATGTTTTAAACAGTTTCTTATCAGTGCATACGGTGGCTGCCGGATTTTGCAGATAGTCTTTCAGGGCTACCATCACATCGGTTGGAAAAATTTCATCATGCAGAAAAGGTTGCAATAATATTCTGTATTCCTGCTTCCACTCTTTTCCATGCGATTGAATAGCATCGCCATGTTTTTTCCAGGCGCTCAGGTGGGCTATTTCATGGACGAGTGTATTTAGAAAGGCATATTTATTCAAATCGTGGTTAATGGTAATCTGGTGATTTAGTCCCCGTATAGGAGGACGATAATCACCATACTTGGTAGAGCGAGCATATTTTATTTTTAATTTAAAATCAAATAGATATACCCACTCGGCAATAGTATCCACAGCATTGGCTGGAATATATTTACGTAATACGGCTTTGTTACGGTCTAACTGTTCCATGTTGCAAAATTAGGCTACAGACAATAGATAGAGAATACTAACAGGGATAGGATTTATGAAAAGTTATAAGCAATATCCGAACTGGCCGCTATTTAGAAAACTTCTTCCAATACCAGATGCGATTTAAGGGGAGACATACCGGTATGAATTTCAAAATATTTCAACAGGCCATGTAAGATGTTTTTACGCAAAGCAGGTGATATGGCAATGGTAGCAAACGATGTCATATCAACCGCAGATAACTTGCTTATATACTCACTTTCGCCGGGATATAGAAAAGCCTTATGCATAGGAGTATGCGCTTGGTATATACCTTCTTCCAAATCTAAATAGGGTGTTTGCGCCGAAAAACTGCTTTTGGGTAATAAGCCCAAGTGGTTAGCGAGATTTAGCATAAAGACGAGATGGAAATTGGCACATTTCTCGGTAGTGCTATCCAACAATAAAATAGATTCTTTCAAGAAATCAAAAAGAGCTTCATCCGTTTCTGATTCTTTAATGATATGCGAAAGAAGCTCAGCAATAAAGATGGCGATGGCACTTTTTTCTATTGTATTATAAATGTTGGAAGGAAAAAATGAAACCTGTACTTCCTTCAAGGTAAGTAGCTGCCTCGTTTCGCGCTGCGTAATTACTGTATTTACTATGGTGAGCGGCTGCAGGCTTGATGAGCGAATACCAGACGATTTGCCATGCAAAGAGCTAATCCAGCATGCAGTTAACCCCGAATCGCGGGTGAAGAATTTTGCAATGGCGCTGTGATCTTTATGTGAAATTAATTGCAGAACTATTGCCTCTATAGAACGAAACATGCAGGTATCAGTTAATAAGCAATAATTTGGTAACAATAGATTGACTTCCGTCGGGACTTGTGCAGAAGACTAAATAAACCCCGGTTTGAACCCGTTGACCACTAAAGTTATTTCCGTACCAAACAGCTTGGCCACCAAGAGCAACGGTATGATACACCACTTCTCCGCTAACGGTAGCTATCTTAATATCGGAATTTGTAACCAGGTTTTTAATTATAATGGGACCTGTGTATCCATGCTGAACAGGGTCGGGATAAGCGTATACATTTCCGAACGCAGAGCTGCCTTGTGTAGCATCGCTACGATAGGATACCAATCCTGCCTCGGTACCAAAAAACACTTCTCCATTTACCTGGTCTATCGTAATAGATAAGATATTATCAGAAGGCAAGGGACTGTTAGAAGAAGTAAAGTTTAATATTTGCTTAGTACCGTCTGCCGACATAAGGAATACCCCGCCACCGCCTGTACCAATCCATTTACGGTTAGCTCCATCGATAGCTATACAAGTAGTATATTGCCCCTGCATTAGATATTGCGTATAACCCGTCTGTTGTACATACACATTTTGGGCATCCCATCCGCCGGGGCCATTAAAGACATTATCAGGAGAGTAGAACGCCACCACCTGTTGGTCGGTTCCTACCCAAATTGCTCCGTTTAAATCCTGCACGAGGCAGTTCACATTCAAACTGGGAAGAGCGCCATTGCCCGGCGAGTTGGTAATAAACACCGAATTTGAGGCATTGGGAGCAGTAAAAGCTCCATTGTCCTGGTATGCCAAAATACCATAACTGGGAAACAGAATCCACTTGGCTCCGCTTTTAGTTATTATCATATTTGTTGTACCGGCATCAGAAGGGAAATGTGCAATGCCTGAAAAGTTGAATGAATGCCATGAATTATTACTTTTCTTTTTTACTACAAGACAAGTATTTACTGCAGAAACAGAAGCCCATAAATTATTATTACTGTCAAATGCCACATCGCTAACGCGCAGGGAATAATACGCGGGTGAGTTAGGATCATAAAGGCTTTGAAGGGCATTATTAGTATTAGAAGCATTATAAAGATTTATAACGGCCCCCGTATCGTATTCCACTATTCCGTTGCTGAAACTCGCTGCAAAAGCATGAGTAGGATTAAGAGGATCAATAGCAACAGCGCTTAAGTCGTTTATAGTATCCCTTACTGACCTTTCAATTAACCTGTACCAGGTATTATTGTAATATTCTGAAACTCCAATGCCCGAACTGCCCAGAGGGCTTCCGCCGGAATATCCACCGGGGGCAATATATAAAGTGGGGCCTTGTGAAGCCATTCCAAATATAGCGTTGGAAACAGGTCCGGGCGGAAAATAATTCACTCCAAAAAGACTGGAAGTACACTGAACAAGGCCATAGTTGGCATCGGCCATCCACAAGTTTAGATTGTTGTCTAATACAGCATCGTGAGCGGAAGGAGACACTTTTGTAAAACCATAATTGTATATATGGTATTTATTATTTCCGGCAGTGTCATAACCGTTTATATCATCCTTGCCGCAATAAATTAAATAAGGAACATTATTAACCGTGCAACTTTCCAGAGAAAATACATTATCATTTTTTATAATAGTATCAAGCGACCATTTGCCGCCACTATATTGGTATACTGTATCTTGAGGGTTTACCTGTTTAGTATCGGTAAGCAGGGCTGAAAAACTAGTATATATTTTATTCCCGCAGGTAACTATTCCATTGTAAATTCCTTGTCGGAGAATCTTATATGATACCGTCCGCCAATTTTGATAGTCGCTTATGTTGGCATTTTTATATGCATAATAAACTCCATTTGCAGTGGCAACATATATGGTATCCTTAAAAATAGTAGCATCGTATGCATTAACAACAGTACCTAAGGGCCCTATATAACATAACTCAAGTATAATATCCTGGTTCAGGTCAAGCACCATAAGCCCTTGGCCGCAGGAGATATAGGCCAGGTTATTTTGAAAATAAATGTTGTTAATAGCTCTGCTCCCTTGTACAGAGCTATTCTTTAGGTCAGGAATATTGATGATATGATTATTTATCATCAGGTCAATGTTTCCATTTGAATAGCCAATAACCAATGTATTAGTTGCATTATTATATCGCGCAACTGTACATCCTATATCCGATAGACCTGTGACTTTACTATAGCGTTGGATTGTATTATCTGCTAATGAAAATACGCCCGAAGAACAACAGCAATACATGGTATTACCCGGCCCCGTACAAACTGTTAAGCCATCCTGGTATGAAAAATAATCGGCCCAGTAGCCCAGCGGCTCATTCTGGCTGTAGCAATAAAGAGAGGCTATTAAGAAAGCTATTAAAAAGGATGTTCGTTTACGTTTCATTCAAAGCAGTAGATGTGCAAAGATAACTGATTGGCGGCTTTATTATTGCATAAACGAAGGGTAAACTTGCCAATTTTAAACACTTTACTCCATGAATTATCTCTATTTTTGCCCTATCTTAAAAAAATCAGATGAATTACATTCTCTTTGATGAAAGCGCAACCAGGCAAAACTTTTTACCTTTCACCTTTACCCGCCCTGTTTCTGAAATTAGGATTGGCATATTAACCATAAGAGAAAAATGGGAAAAGATTTCGGGACAAAAAAAAGTATCTGTCATCACGGAAGATTATTTAGCAAAAAAATATCCGCTTTATATTTCAGCTAAAGAAGATAATGTATGGATTAACAGCAGCCTATTACCTGCTACCGAACTGTTAAAAAGCATCAACCAATTAAAGAAAAACGAGTGTCTAAAAAACGAAGATCTGCTCATTGCAATAAATACCGGGAAAGAGAAATTCAATGGGTCGTCGGCAAAAGCAAAAAGCATTGAATGGAAAGGGAAACCCCTTTTACAATTAAAACACCTCTGGGATATCTTCTCCTTGAATGGTGAAGCTTTGGAACAAGATTTTAAATTACTTACAAAGGGAAAAAAATCGGCAAAAGCATCTAAAACTAATACCCTTTTAGGTAAATATATTTTCATTGAAAAGGGCGCAAAAATAGAATGTGCCATTTTAAATTCTACCACCGGACCTATTTATATCGGTAAAGATGCAGAGATTATGGAAGGCACCTTTATCAGGGGACCTTTCGCCCTGTGCGAAGGATCAAGTACCAAGATGGGCGCTAAAATATATGGGCCCACCACTATCGGGCCACACAGCAAAGTAGGCGGCGAGATAAGCAATTCCGTTATTTTCGGATATTCCAATAAAGGGCATGACGGGTTCCTCGGAAATTCAGTAATTGGCGAATGGTGCAACCTCGGGGCCGATACTAATACATCTAACCTTAAAAATAATTATTCCGCCGTAGATATTTATGATCATGCCACAAAAAAAATGGTGCCAACAGGGTTAACTTTTTGTGGCCTCATGATGGGTGACCATTCCAAGTGCGGAATTAATACGATGTTCAACACCGGAACAGTAGTAGGTGTGTGTGCCAATATTTTTGGAGGAGATTTTCCACCCAAATTTATTCCTTCGTTTAGCTGGGGCGGCTCAGCCGGATTTATTCCCTACCAGTTAGATAAAGCTTTTGAAACCGCTGAAAGGGTTTTTGAAAGAAGGCACAAAGTATTTGATGAAACAGAAAAAGGAATATTGAAAAAGGTATTTTCGCTTACGGTAAAATCATAATCAATTTTATTATTCCCTATTTTTCTTTTCTTTATTGAATCCGTATGGACAATGTTTACATCCATTCTGGCAGCAATAGCCCCTCTTTAAATGATATTTTTCGGTGAAAACCTTATAGCCCTGCTCGTTATAATAAAAGTCTTCATTTTCTACCAAGTCATTCTTGAGCGGGGTATCTTCTTCCAACGACATAACGCTATGCAGTTACTACATTCTTAATATTCGCATTCCGGTTTCTCAGATCGAGGCCACCTTCCATAACCGATTTTAGGTTTGCCAGGTAAAAAGTCCAGCCTTTCATGCATCCTATATGAATAGTTACTTTCGAGTTCTCATCCGTAGGTATCTTCTCCTGAACTAATTCCATAATCGTTCTTCCTTCCTGCAATTTGCAGGTAATGGTTACTTCGCAATTCCCGGCAAACGTGAATTTAAAAAGGTCTTTGCCATTCAGGTCAAGAACTTTGCCTTTTTCCTGTGTATTGTCTTCATAGCCGTGCCATTTCCACACATATGTATCACCGGGCTGAACAGGAGCATCCAGTTCCCTCGTTTTGCCATCGGGTGTGGTGAAGATTGCTTTCCGCAGAAACCAGCTTTCTATATTGGCTTGTGTGGCGCAGGCATTATACACGGCAATGGGTGTAGCTTTTATATCTACCTGGAGGCTGAATTTTGTCCAATCGTAGTGGCTCATTAATGCTTTGTGTTTATATGTAATCTATGCCTTTACAGGTCTTAAATACCATGCAAGCCAGAGGCCTACTAATCCCCATTCCATAAAGACATCCACTAACTGACGTTTAATAAAGTGCCACGGAAAACCCATCCAGTTCAAATCGAGCATATAGGAATTCAGTGCAACAATAAAACCTATAAGCAGAACGATCCAAAAACGCATAAAAAATGTACATAATTTATCTTCTGCTAATGAAAGAATAATGGTGGCCCCCATCACGGCAAATAAATCAATAAGTAATCCTTTTACTATTTGCATAGGATCCATGGCAGGAGTTTGCTTAGTATAAAATATCATGGCGTTTGATTTGCCAATCATACCTTTTTCGTTTTGCTCCATTGCCTTCATATACTCTGAGTTCATTGATTCCACATTACGATTATCCACATTAGGTAACAAATACGCACCCGACGCTGGAAGTGCCTTATCCAGCATTTTCATAACAGAATCCTGTTTTGCCGTATAGTTAAATGAATGAACATGAACGGGAAGTACCTCCCAAGAGAGAAACGACCAAACAAACATAAGCAGCGTTCCTACCAGGGAACCAATAATAAACTTTTTCATGGGGAGAAGATTTAGTTGTTAGTAAAAGGTCCGGATTATTTTTTATCAATCACTTTCGGTACTTTGATATAGTCGGAATCTTTAACGGGGACGTTCTTCAGGGCCTCCTGTTGGGTTATTACCTGCTTAACTTCATCGTTCCGCATAACATTGGTATCCTCACTCATGTATATAAGCGGCTCAACCTGCGATGTATCCAATTCGCTCAGTTTTTCTACAAATTCAACAATACGGTTAAGGTCTTTGATTATTTCCTTTTTGCCTTCTTCATCAAACTCTAGCTTGGCAAGGTCTGCCAACTTATCTACTGTTTTAGAATCTATTTTCATATTTCAAAAATACGCTTTTTAGAGATATTCTTTATATTTCCAATTTAAGCATACGTATTATACGGATATCTTACTTTGTACTGAGCTTTGATAAGTTTCAGCATTATCTCGCGCAATTCCTCGATATTGGTTCTGCCAACAGCCGAAATAAAAACGCTGTGCGGGTGCATTTTAGCAATCCACGATTTTTTCATGTCCTCAAGCGATACTTCGTGCAAATAGCCATCATCATCGGCTATACGATATAAATCGGTTTTATTAAATACCACTATCATGGGTTTGTCACTTGCTTTTAATTCGGTGAGTGTTTGATTAACCGAATTGATATGATCTTCAAACGAAGGATGCGAAACATCTACCACGTGCAGCAAGATATCGGCTTCTCTCACTTCATCGAGGGTTGATTTGAAAGCTTCTACCAAAAAGGTAGGCAGCTTGCGAATGAACCCAACTGTATCGGATAATAAGAAAGGAGTAGTCTCAAATGTAATTTTCCGTACGGTGGTATCTAAGGTTGCAAACAAGGTATCTTCGGCGTATACATCCGATTTGCTGATTAAATTCATCAGGGTCGATTTACCTGCGTTGGTATATCCTACCAGTGACACCCGGATAAATTGCCCCCTGTTTTTGCGCTGCGAGTTCATTTGCTTATCAATTTCGGCAAGCCTCTCTTTCAAAAGGGCAATGCGGTTTCTTGCCCTGCGACGATCTGTTTCAATTTCGCTTTCACCAGGACCTCTCATACCAATGCCCCCTCTTTGCTTTTCCAAGTGTGTCCACATACCGGCAAGACGCGGGAGCAAATATTCATATTGTGCCAGTTCTACCTGGGTTTTTGCATAAGCAGTCTGAGCCCTTCCGGCAAAAATATCCAATATAAGGCCCGTTCTATCCATTATTTTCCGCTTGGTTTCTCTTTCCAGGTTACGCTGTTGCGAAGGGCTTAACTCTTCGTCGAAAATAATCATATCTACATCCGGGTGCTCTTCGATGTAGGCTTTTATTTCGGCTACTTTCCCTTTACCTATAAGGGTAGCAGGGTCATAGACATGTATGTTTTGAGTGAAAACTTTAACCGGCACAGCGCCTGAAGAATAACAAAGAAGTTTTAATTCTTCCAGGTATTCTAACATTTGTTCCCTTGATTGCTCCCTATGAGAAATACCTACAAGAACAGCTTGTTCTTTTTTCTGAATACGTTCGATCATCTAATTTAATTGGGCGAAAACCACGGGCGGGAAATAGGGCTGTATGGCCAGGGAACAGCTAATAAGATTATGGCTAACGCAATAAGTGAGAAAATCATCAGCATCCTGAACTTGGCTGCATCGGTAGCAGCTTTTTTGCTACGTATACGGGCCAACGTAATAAACACAATGGCAATAATCATCAGAGTAGAATGCTCTACGGTAAAAAACCGGATTTGCGCATCCTTCATATTACCAAATTGCACAAGGGGGCTTACAAAGTAAAGCAGAAGGCCAACTACTAACTGAGTATGGGCAGATATCATTAAATAAAGGCTCAGTTTATTATCAGAATTGGAGAATGCCCGCTTGGTAACCACACCGTGGATTGACTTGATAATAGTTGCCAATAGTAATATGGTTAGTATCCAGCGAAGCAGGGAGTGGATGATGGGGAGGATTCCGTACATGAGCGTTTGTATTTGAAGAACAAATCTAAGGAAAATAAGTACATGAATATATATTCATCTCTTAGTAAAGGATCCAAAAATAAAACGGGAAAATATATTGTTATTTTATTTTTATATATTTGCCTTTGAAAGTCCTAAGAACCTGTTATTTCTACCTGTAATTTTATCTTATCGGGCTTTCAAACCTAACTTATTAATAAATGCGAAACCTCATTCAATATGTGTGTGTTATCCTTTTGTGCGGGACATCTTTTAGCAGTTTCTCGCAAAACGTTGGTATAAATACCACTGGGGCTACTCCAAGCGCCAATGCTATACTTGATTTAAACACAGGTAACACCAGCAGGAATTTGGGCCTTATTATTCCTCATGTCAAACTAACTTCCTTAACAACTTTCAATCCGCCTATAGCAAATACCAATACTACCAACGATACGGGCATGATTGTATACAATACCAATGCATCTATAGGCAATGGCGCAGGCTGTTATATTTGGGATGGAGGCCAATGGGCTTTTACTGATGGTGGACCATCTAATTATTCAAATACTATTACAAGCGCAATAACAGGTACTACCAGCACTACTGCCAAAATGATGGGTCTGGCAGGTTCCATTACACCAAATAAATCAGGAACTGTTTTGATACTAATATCGGGTACCATTTCGAACACCAAAAATGCCAATAAGTCACTTGTGCAACTATATACTGGTACGGGCACTGCTCCCGCCAATGGTGTGGCAATTACGGGAACAGCAAGAGGTACGCAACAAACTGCTTCTATTGAAGCTACTAGTGCTGAAGAACCTTTTTGTGTTACAGCTCTTGTAACGGGGCTAACTGTAGGTACTGCTTATTGGATTGATGCAGCGGTTGCTTCATCAGCAACCAGTGGCACAGCAAGTATTTCAAACGTTACAATATCAGCTGTGGAACAATAAAAATGATGTGAATCATCTTTAAGTCCTTCTTTCTTCTGTATATTTGCGTGTGTAAACTGTCCTATACAGGATGGCTGGCCTAATACCAATTTAAAACTACACAACCTCCCAATTAGCAAATTCAACAACATGGTGCATACCCTTCCCAAATTTATGTTTCTTGCCCTTTTATGCGGAACTGTGTTCTCAGCATCTGCACAAAACGTGGGAATTAACACCAGCGGTACCACCCCGAGCACCAATGCTATTCTTGACCTTAACACTGGCAATACCAGTAGAAACCTGGGCTTTATTATTCCCCATGTCAAGTTAACTTCTTTAACAAGTTTCAACCCACCCATAGCGAACGCCAATACTACCAGCGATACGGCTATGGTGGTATATAATACCAATGCTGCTGTAGGCAATGGAGCCGGTTGTTATATTTGGACCGGAAGTGCATGGGTTTTTGCAGGATATATTGCTAATAAAGATAATTACCAGGCAAGCCCCACTAACCCAACAGGCACAACCAGCGCCACTGCCAAAATGATGGGTCTGGCCGGTAATCTTACCCCAACCAGTTCAGGTACTTACCTGATTATTGTATCTGGCTATACCACTAACACCCGTGCAAACACTAACAGCTTAATACAGATATATACTGGTACCGGTACGGCACCATCAAATGGAGCTGCCTTAACCGGAACAGCCGAAGGCACCCAACTGACGGCAAGTGCAACTTCCACTACAGACGATGTACCTTTTTCAGTTTCTGCAGTGGTAACCGGGCTAACTGTGGGCACAACTTATTGGCTCGATATAAGCCTGGCTTCATCAAACGCAGGCGGCACGGCGAGTGTTAAAAGTGTGAACATATCGGCTATTGAACAATAGCCTGACAAAAGTCATATAACTTCTTACCGTTTTGGCAATAAGTATGCGAACTGTCATACGCTACTATTTCCATCGGGCGTACTTTTGGCTCAAGAAAATCTAAGAGCCCCATCTTTTATAAGATTTTACACGCTTGGCTTTTGTGGTTTTCTTATACAAATAATGAAAAGCCATCACGTACTGTGCCTTCTTTTAGTTCTTTTATGTACTGCGCCCGAGCATCTTTTCCCGCAAAATATGAGAATTAACAAGGCCGGCGCCAATACCATCCTCGGGGGAGCAAAAGCCTCTTCGGAGAAAACTATTACAAGCGCTATTAGCGGTACCAGAAGCACTACGGCTGTAATGATGGGTATTGCGGGCTCTATTACACCAACCAATTCAGGTACGGTTTTAATTATTGTATCAGGTACCATTTCCAATAGTAAGAAGGCTAATTTCAGTTTAGTGCAATTACTTATTGGCACGGGTTTGGCTCCTGCAAATGCAGCTAAATTAACTGGCACAGCGCAGGGCACACAACTCAGAGCAACTGTAACAGTCGCCAATACAGATGATGTACCCTTTGCCCTTAACGCAGTTGTAACCGGCCTCACTGTCGGCACAACTTACTGGCTCGATATAGCCTTAGCATCATCTAATACCAATAGTTTGGCCAGCATCAAGGACCTTAGCATATCTGCTATTGAGCAATAATTTATCCCCACACTTTCGTGCCTTCAGTACAATTCTTACATATATCTATTTCTTTGCGGGAACGTAATAGTGCCTGACGGAAATTTCGGTAGTTTTCATTGTTCCACAATTCTTTAAAGGACTGGGTTTTTATATTTCCCATCGGGTGAGAGGCATCTTTATCAAAGCAGCAGGGTACCACATTGCCGTCCCAGGTTATTACACAGGAGTTCCACATCCTCCAGCAATGGTTAAGTAGTTTGTTTTTTATGGCATAATTTCCCAAAGAATCCTTTTTATAACGCGAATATTTCTGTTGCGTAGGGATTAAAGGATTGCCATTTTCATAATCATATATCTGTACAGTTTTCAAGCGCACCTCATCAATACCAATCTCCTTGGCAAAGGCTTTTATTTTCGGTATTTCATGCTCATTGGCCTTTACTACCAGGAACTGAAATATCAAATGCGGGGTTTTCGATTTTAGTTTCTTTTTCCATTCCGCCACATTCCTGGCTCCCTCCAGTACTTTATCAAGCTTGCCCCCAATTCTATATGAGGAATAGGTTTCTTGTGTAGCGCCATCAATAGAAATAATAAGCCTGTCCAAGCCCGATTCAACTGTCCGCTTAGCAACATCGGGTGTAAGGTAATGCGCATTAGTAGAAGTGGCTGTATAAATCCTTTTTAAAGATGCATATTGTACCATCTCTAAAAACTGAGGGTTGAGATAAGGCTCTCCCTGGAAATAAAAAGTAAGGTATGCAAGATGTGATGCAAACTCATCTATTACTTCTTTAAAGAAATCATCTTTCAGCATTCCCGTTTCGCGGGTAAATTGTCTCAACCCACTTGGGCATTGAGGACATCGAAGATTGCATGAGGTAGTAGGTTCAAACGAAATACTGATAGGTAATCCCACATGTTTCGGCTTGCCTGTTATCCTCGATATTCCGTAACTGAAGAGCACCTTACTTCCATTCCATACTTTATAAGGTGTAAGTTTAGAGGCTATATTCAGGCTGTCTGTAATCTTTGCAAACAAAGTAGGGTAAATTAGGACAAAGGTAGTAGAATGGGACAGGTTTTGTATAGAGTTGTAACTTTGACCTCCATGGCATATAGTATTTCTCAAATAGTTACAGTCCTTAAAGCAGAATTGACGAGCGAATCTTTGTTCAAAGATACACCAGTTAAACAGCTATTAATTGATAGCCGTACACTTGCCGAGCCGGATGGAGTTATGTTTATTGCACTGAAAACAGGAAGCAATGATGGACATAAGTTTATCAAAGAGTTATATAAAAAAGGCGTACGGATATTTCTTATAAATGCAGAATTTGAAGATACCGCTAATTATAAAGAAGGGGCCTTTATAAAAGTAAAAGATACCCTCGCAGCCATGCAACAACTGGCAGCATGGCACCGTAAACAATATAACATTCCCGTTATTGCCATAACAGGAAGCAATGGCAAAACTATAGTAAAAGAATGGCTTTATCAATTGCTGTCGCCGGACAAAAACATAGTGAGAAGCCCGTTAAGCTATAATTCACAGGTGGGAGTTCCACTATCTGTTTGGCAAATAAATGAAACACATGAGTTAGGGATATTTGAAGCTGGAATATCGCAACCCGGAGAAATGGAAAAGCTCGAAAGTATTATTTCCCCCGGTATTGGAATCTTTACCAATATTGGAGAAGCACATGGAGCTAACTTTAAGCACACGCAGGAAAAGGTAGAAGAAAAAATGAAGCTCTTCAAGCATGTGAAGATGCTTATCTATTGCCGCGACTATAAAAATATTGACCATGCCCTTAAGTACAATTCCACTTATGCAGGAATGCGTTTTTTTACGTGGTCGGCAAAAACACCCGCAGATATTCAGATTAAAAATATTACACAGGGCAGCGGGAATACCACTATCAAAGCCTTGTTTAATGAAACTGAAGTAAGCATTAATATTCCATTTATAGATGATGCCTCCATTGAAAATGCCATGAACTGCTGGGCTTATATGCTATTTGCAGGATATGAAAATATAGCTATTGCCGAACGCATGAGTAATTTACAACCTGTAGCTATGCGTATGGAGATGCTGAAAGGAATGAATAATTGTACCCTAATTAACGATTCGTATAATTCTGATATAAATTCATTATCGGTAGCGTTAAACTTTTTACACAGGCAAGAACAGCACAGTCGCAAGACCGTTGTATTGTCTGATATTACTCAAAGCGGGAAAGAAGAACAAGAACTCTATGAATATATAGCCAGCATCCTTCGTGCAAAACCACCCACACGGCTCATCGGTATTGGTGAAGCAATTTCAAGAAACGCAGGTTTATTTAATACGGAAAAAACATTTTTCACCAACACAGCGGATTTCTTACATCATATCAATGAATTTAATTTTCGTGATGAGGCCATATTGCTGAAAGGTGCAAGAAGCTTTGAGTTTGAGAAAATTAGCAAGACATTGCAGGAAAAGGCGCATGAAACAGTAATGCTCATTAACCTGGGCGCCATTGCTCATAACCTGGCCTATTATCGTTCTCTGTTGAAGCCATCCACTAAAATAATGGCTATGGTAAAAGCATTCTCATACGGGAGCGGAAGTTTTGAAATTGCCAATATGTTGCAGTTTCATCGTGCCGATTACTTAGCAGTAGCCTATCCCGATGAAGGAGTGGAATTGCGAAATGCAGGCATATCATTGCCTATTATGGTAATGAATCCTGAACCGGGCAGCTATGACCTGCTATTAAAATATCGACTGGAGCCTGAAGTATATAGTTTTCGTACACTGCAACTGGCAGCTGAAGCGGTTAAACATAGCGGTAGTACTGAGAAGTTACCTATTCATATTAAGTTAGATACAGGTATGCACAGGCTTGGATTCGGAGAAGAAAACATGGAAGAATTGATTTCCATACTGGCTAAAACGCCCACCTTGCAAGTAAAATCTGTTTTCTCACACCTGGCGGCAAGTGGCTCTGACAAGCATAAAGATTACACACTTTCTCAAATAGAAAAATTTCAAAATTGGAGCGATAAAATAATAGCGGCACTACCCTACCCTATTATGCGGCATATACTCAACTCTGCTGGTATAGCACGATACCCGGAAGCGCAATTTGATATGGTGAGGCTCGGAATCGGCCTCTATGGCGTAGGAAACGATGCTGCCGAACAACGTAAGTTGGAAAATGCAGGCATCTTAAAAAGCGTTATTTCACAAGTAAGACAATTGAAAAAAGGTGAAACCGTAGGCTATAACCAAAGTGGTTTATTGGAAAAAGATAGCAGCATTGCTACCATCGCTATTGGCTATGCGGATGGTATAAGCCGTGAATTTGGAAATGGAAATGGAAAAGTAAAAGTACAGGGCAAACAAGCTCCTGTAGTGGGCGATGTGTGTATGGATATGCTGATGATTGACATTACCGGAATAGATACCAAAGAAGGCGATGAAGTAATTATTTTTGACGATAACGTTTCGTTGCTCCAGGTAGCAAAAGACATGAATACCATTCCTTATGAAACCCTTACCAGCCTGTCGGGAAGGGTGAAGAGGGTGTATATACACGAATAGATTAAAACTATTTCCCATTTTATTGGCGATAAATAATCTTGAAACAAAATTAAGTTTCTATTTAAACAAAATTATTATTTTTGCCCAATAAACTTCATCCCCTATGAAAAAAATATTACGTGTTTTAGGAGTCCTTATCGGATTAATTGTTGTTACCATTGCTGGCCTGTTAACCTACATCGGAACTGCTTTCCCAAAGATAAAAGCAGCCCCGGTAATGAAAATTGTCTCCACACCCGAAATGCTTAAACGTGGCTCATATCTCGCCAATCACGTTTGCCTATGCGTAGACTGCCATTCGGAACGAGATATGACAAAATATGGTATGCCTCTGATTAAAGGCACCATAGGACAAGGGGGGGAAGTATTTGATCACAATGAAAATTTTCCCGGTGCATTTTATGCGAGAAATATTACTCCTTATAATCTTGCCAACTGGACGGATGGCGAAATTTACCGTGCCCTTACCGTAGGCGTTGATAAAGATGGCAAGGCTCTTTTCCCGGTAATGCCTTATCAAAATTATGGAAAGATTGATACGAATGATGTTAAAGCTATTATTGCTTATATCCGCACGCTGCCAGCTGTTCAAAAAGACATACCGGGATCAAGTGCCGATTTCCCTATGAATTTTATCATGAAAACCATACCTGCAGAAGCTACACCTCAATCCATTCCATCGAAGAGTGATGCGGTTGCTTATGGTAAATACATTGCTACCGCAGCTTCGTGCACCGATTGCCATACCAAACAAGATAAAGGAAAATATGTGGGAGAATTATTTGCCGGTAATTTTGAATTTCGCATGCCCGACGGAAGTACCATACGTTCAGCCAATATTACCCCAGATAAAGAAACAGGTATTGGAACATGGACCAAAGAAATATTCATAGCCAAATTTAAAATGTACTCGGACAGCAATTATCATTCGCCAAGTGTAACAAAGGGACAAACCAATACAATAATGCCCTGGGATAATTATTCTGGAATGGATAGCGCTGACTTGGGAGCATTGTTTGCTTATCTACAGACAGTTAAGCCGATAAAGCAACAAATAACACATTTTACTCCTCCTTCGGAAAAATAATTAGCAATATAGGAAACATCAGTATTTACAATGCTTTCCTATATATATTCTATTAATTATTTGCTAATCGGGCTCCGACTTAGCCGTTCATCGTCATGAGGAATTCCTCATTTGATTTGGTACGAACCAGTCTCTCTCTCAGAAATTCCATAGCCTCGATAGGAGTCATATCGGTGAGGTGATTACGCAATACCCAAAGTCTTTGCAGTGTTTCCTTGTCAATCAGCAAGTCATCGCGACGCGTGCTGGAAGAAACAATGTCAATAGAAGGATAAATACGCTTATTGGACAGGCGGCGGTCAAGTTGCAATTCCATATTGCCTGTTCCTTTAAATTCTTCAAAAATTACTTCATCCATTTTAGAGCCGGTATCGATAAGAGCCGTCGCCAAAATGGTAAGTGAGCCGCCGTTTTCAATTTTACGGGCAGCGCCAAAAAACCGCTTGGGTTTTTGAAGCGCATTGGCTTCTACCCCACCCGATAATACCTTACCGGAAGCAGGAGATACTGTATTATATGCACGGGCGAGACGGGTAATAGAGTCGAGCAAAATAACCACATCATGTCCGCATTCTACCATACGTTTAGCTTTTTCCAGCACTATATTGGCGATGCGAACGTGGCGTTCAGCCGGTTCATCAAAAGTAGACGATACCACCTCAGCTTTTACGCTACGAGCCATATCTGTTACCTCTTCAGGGCGCTCATCAATCAATAGTATTAAAAGATACGCTTCCGGGTGATTGGATGCGATGGCATTGGCAATTTCCTTCAGCAATACGGTTTTACCGGTCTTGGGTTGCGATACTATCAATCCCCGCTGACCTTTACCGATAGGTGTAAACATATCTACTATACGGCTTGATAGGGTAGCCTGAGGATGTGCGCTTAAATTAAATTTTTCATAAGGGAAAAGTGGTGTAAGGAAATCAAACGGAACCCGGTCGCGTACCAAATCAGGTGCCTTACCATTTACAAGTTCTATTTTAGATAAAGGGAAAAAACGCTCGCCTTCCTTTGGCGGGCGCACAAAACCCAACACCGTGTCGCCCGTTTTCAGCCCGAATAAGCGAATATCCTTTTGGGAAACATACACATCATCGGGTGAGTTAAGGTAATTGTAATCAGCTGAGCGAAGGAATCCAAATCCCTCGGGGGTAATCTCCAACACTCCTTCAGCCTGTACAATATTGTCGAAGTTATAGGCAGGTTCTTTGGGCCTATGTGTTTCCTGTGGTCTTTCAACAAACCCAAAATCCAGCGGGGTTTCTTTTGGTGTTTCTCCACTGGCGGTTGGCGCTCCAGCCGGAGCAGGTATTACAGGTTCGTCCGTTGTATTTAAATCTGATAATGGTTCCTGGGGAGCATCAAACTCCATTAGCTCGGGTTTTTCGGCCCGAATTATAGCATGTTCTTCTTCCGGCGCATTTTTTACAGTTTCTTTATCTTCTTTCTTTTCTGTTTCTGCTAAGGCAATAGGGGCAGATGCCTGTGCATCCAATATTTTGGAAACTATTTCTTGTTTTTTCAAATGGTCTGTTTTATGAAGTTTCATTTCCCGGGCTATTTCCCTTAATTGAATCAGCGATTTACCATTAAGTTCAAGAATGTCGTACATGTTAAATATTTAATAAAAGATAAATTACAAAGAAAGAGATAGAAAAAACTATACCTGTGCAAATATGTGGTTGGAAAAAAGATAGGGGAAACGCGATGCAATATTAGTAATTATTTCTGAATACATCGTGCAAATCAATATTTTTTTATTTACCCGCTAATTGTACCTTTGCGCTACCTGTTTTAAGTTTCGTGGCAACTATATTGAATATTGAGACCTCTACTTCTGTTTGTTCTGCAGCTCTTTCCCGCAACGGGCAAGTAATTGCTTTACAAGAGTCTGTACATACCAATGTGCATGCAGAGAAATTAGCTGTATTTATACATATTCTGATGGAGCAGACAAAAATTCCTTATTCAGCATTAGATGCCATTGCAGTGGGTACGGGCCCAGGCTCATACACGGGCTTACGTATAGGCACCTCTACAGCCAAAGGATTATGCTATGCCCTTGATAAGCCATTGCTCGCCATACCTACGTTGAAAGCTATGGCTTGTGCAACAGCAGCTGTTATTAAAAGAGAAGATATTTATTATTGCGCCATGATTGATGCAAGGCGGCTGGAGGTATACACAGGCCTATATAATTATAAGGGTAAAGAAGTAACACCAGTGGAAGCTAAAATACTCGATAAACATTCGTTTGCAGATATACTGAATGAGCAGGAAATTGCATTTTCGGGCGACGGCATGCCTAAAATGAAGAAACTCTCATCGCCTGATGACGTGCACCGCATTTGGGTAGATGAAATATATGCTTCGGCTAAGAATATAGCCCTTTTATCGGAGGAATACTTTTTGAGAAAAGAATTTGCAAATGTTGCCTATTACGAACCCTTCTATTTAAAGGATTTCGTAGCCGGTAAAAAGATTCTGTAGACTGCTTTTAGCTCTTACAAAACAACCATCCCCTTGCATTTCCGGCATTGTTTTCTACTTTTGTTATTAAATCATACTATCCATAGTGAAAATTAAAATACCCGACACTTTAAAAAAGTGGGACCTGCTTTTTTTTATTTTGCTTGCCGGAATTTCTTATCTGTATTCCTATCAAACCATACTATTTCTGCGTCCTTGTTCTATCCACCAATGGAGACAATGCGATTGCTTGTCTATAACCTTGAATTATTATAAAGAAGGTATGCATTTCTTTAGGCCATCGGCTAATATTAGCGCCCCATACATACCAACCGAATGCCCTCTCCTATATTACTTTGTAGCTGTGTTGTGGAAGATTTTTGGATATCATGAGTTTATATACCGCTTACTTGACGTCATTATTGCTTTTGCAGGTTTGTATGCCTTATTTAAATTAACACAGCAATTATTAGAAGACGGAGTTTGGGCCCTATTTGTTTCCTTACTACTGTTCACCTCTCCTATTTTTGCTGTTTATGCAAATAATTTTATAATAGACGTGCCGGCACTAAGCTTTAGTCTAATTGCATGGTATTTTTTTGTAAGGTATTATAAGACAAAACGACTGCAGCCTTTTTACATTTTTATTCTTTTTTTTATGCTATCCGGATTAATTAAAGTTACCGACTTGCTTTCATTTCTCGCATTATTTGTAATTTTTATTTGGGAATTATTCTATACCAAAAAGGCAACTATCTTTATTAATCCTTTAAAGCAGGGTATTGCATTTATGCTACCGATCATTGTTGTGCTTTCTTGGAATTTTTATTATCTCTCTCAATCGAATACAGCCCCGTTTGATGCGACCATATCCCCTATATGGAAAATGGACCGAGACGCAATACACGACACCCTGATTAAATTTAACACTGATGTGGTCTCTCAATATTTTAGCTTATCCATTATATTTCTGTCATTGGTACTTTTATTTATTGTTCTCATTAATTTCAAAAAAAGCAAATCATTCTACTATTGGTTTACATGGATGATTCTTTTAGGTACCTTACTTTATATCTTAATTTGGTTTAACCACTTTAGTAATCATGATTATTATCTAGTCACCTTTTTAATACTTGTTCCTCTTATTTTTATATCCTACCTGCTCTTTTTAAAAGAGCACTACAACCACTTCTTTTATTCAAATAGCTTGAAAGCCGTTGCAGCAATAATCCTTATAGTTAATATTTACTACTGTCGTGTGCAAACTAATATTAGATATGCGGCCACCTATTACCGTGTACAAAATTCATTTCTCATCAATAAGCAGACCCGCAACTTTTGGGAATGGCTCCACTATGAATATTGGAGACGTATGATGGCTGTTGAAACTGTCACTCCATACCTAAGAAGCATCGGCATTTCCAGGAATGATACAGTTATCAGCATTCCTGATGGGAGCCCCAATATTTCATTATACCTGATGGATGTAAAAGGACATTCAGATTATGGATACGCTCAATTTAAAGATAGTGAGAGGATCAAAAATTTTATAGATTCGGGAGCACATTATTTAATAATATCGGACTCCGCTATACTCAAAAGTAACTTGCTAAAGCCCTACTTAAAAAATAAAATAGGCGCATATAAGAATATTGCTATTTATGATTTAAAAAAATCGATATAATGTTTCTTCCTAATAAAAACAAACTACTTATCCTTGCTCTTCCTGCTGTTTATTTAATCATTGCAGCAGTATATCTAATTCATTGGATACCTTTTTACACGGGTAATCCTGATCCGGTTTATGCCTACCTTTTCAATGGTATGAATCTTGCAACCGGAAAAATAGAAGTTGGGCATACCGACCACCCCGGAACTCCGGTACAATGCTTTGCTGCCCTCGTAATATTTATCAAACACCTCTTCCATCATAACATTCCCTTATACCAGGATGTAATATTGCATCCTGAAAGTTATTTACGCACTATTTGTACGGCCATTAGCTTACTTTTTGTTTTTACGACCTGGTATACGGGGCAGTATCTTTTAAAAAGAACAGGCAATATTATCCTGGCTCTCTTGTTTCAACTTACACCGCTTTTAGGCTCCAACGTCATGTATGCGCAAAATCCGCAACCTGAATCATTTCTTATCATAGCCGGCATGCTTTTTATCGCATATATTTATTATCAATCAGTCTATAAAAAAATTCATGCCTTACCTAACCCCGGATGGAAACAAATAGTGCTTTACGCTCTTTTTACGGGTTTTCTTGTTGCCTGTAAATTCACTTGCGCTCCTTTAATGCTACTGGTTTTATTCCTGGTGCCATCATTCCGTTTATGCATCGGGTACATGCTCTTATCTGTTTTGTTTTTCTTCCTTTTTATTACCCCTGCCTATTTGTCATGGAGCATTATGTTCCAGTGGGTATACAACCTGGCAACCCATACGGGAATATATGGACAAGGAAGCACAGGTGTTATTGACCCCGTTGAATTCAAGACCCATCTAAAAGATATTTTTAAAGAAGATTTTTATTTTACAACTATCTTCATCCTATTGATTGCATCGTTAATTGCCGCATTTATTAAACGTAAACAAATTGCCCGGGAAAACAGGGTTTATATGCGGCTTTTATTCGGGACATTGCTTTCGTGTACAGTACTTACTCTACTGGTTGCAAAACACTACTCATTTCATTATGTGTTGCCCATAAAATTATGCTTCCCCTTAATATTGGCAGGCTCATACGAGGTATTTGCCCCTATATTTAAGATGGAGGGCCATCAACAGAAACGCCGCAACATTATTTTGTTTTATTGCTTTATAGGCATTCTTGCACTCGGGGCTGTAAAAGACACTTATCCTCATTTTTCCCGTACCATTTCTTATGCTATTCCAGATGTCTTAAAAAAATATCCCGGCGAGCCCTATATCATCAGTGCCGATTATCAAGCTGCATTTATACAGCCTTCCCTCGATTTTGGCACACGATATACTGCAAGCTCTCATTTTAAATATTGGGAATTTTTGAAAAAAGTATATCCTCACTCTTATTTATATAAGCAAAACCAAGGTACTATCTCCCATTGGGCCGGAGTTTCGTTTACACCTCAATTATTTGCAAAATTCAGTAAGGCTATCGTTTACTTTTATGATAACCCTCTTGTTGAAAGGGATACTATCCTGAACAATTTATGTACCTGGAACCATACAATAAAGCTGGCAGATAGCCGGCTTATTTATGCTAACCCTGAAACAAAAGAATATATGTACGAACTATCCGATACCCATAACACATCAAAAACTTTATTGGCCGATTCTATAGAAACCGATTTTGATTTTGAAAAGCTTACTACAGATAAATCGGATTTTATTGCGACTGACGGAACCCATCTTCTTAAAGTAACAAACCCTTTAGTTACTGCTGAACATCATTCTGGCAATACAAGTATCCTGCTAAGTGAACAAAATCAATATACCGCTGCTTACCCCATCAAGTCTCCCCCGGGAAGCATTGTTAAAGTTAGTGTCTGGAGAAAGTCGGATGACAGGTGCAGCAATATTACACTTACCTCTTCCTCTCATGGAGATTTTTATAATTCGGGGCAGGAAGTTACAGATTCCGGGACCAATGGCTGGAAGCAAATTCAGTATGAGTGCATGATTCCGGCTTATTTAAAAGACAGTACGGTTGCCTTTTATCTTTACTATTATGGGCATGGTTCTGCCTATTTTGACGACCTATCCATAAAAGTATACCCTATGAAATTGAATAATTCTATTTTTGTCAAAAAAGATTAAGACTTATTAAGCTTCAGGAGTAAATGCAAACAACCGCATGAAAATTTTCAGCAAGGGGTTTATTCTCACATTCATTCTTTCATCGATATTCTTATGCATTTTTTACGGGAGCCTGCTGGCACACTGTAATACCATTTATTTCGGTAGCAGCCGCGATGCATTGGAGTCCTACTACACAGCACTCTATCACCTGCATTATGACACATCCTATTTTCACCAGGGTGGCATGAATTATCCCTATGGAGAAAATATATATTTTACAGGCGGCCATATCCCTATTACTTTCCTCCTAAAGCTACTTAACCACTTTGTGAATATTTCGGATTATGCAGTTGGAATAATTAATATTTCCATGCTGTTGTCAATCGTCATTTGCGCCCTGACTATTTATTTAATATTGAATGAATTTTCATTGCCCCCTATTTATAGTGCGCTTGTCGCAACCGGCATTGCGTTCCTTTCACCACAAATACAACGATTGGGCGGAACTCTTTCTTACGAGTTTCTGATACCCCTGTTTATGTATTTACTCATACGGTTCTCTAAAAAACCTTCTCTAAAAAAAAGCATCCTTATCGGGATATTTACATTCTTTGGCCTAACCTTCCACCTCTACTTCTTTTCCTTTTTCTGTTTTATAGCCTTCTTTTACTGGGTAGCATTATACTTTTCACCCGAAAGGGATTTTTCGAAGATTGGTTTTGCGACAAAGCACTTTTTTATACAAACCATATTGCCATTTATAGTGCTGAATACCCTCCTTGCCCTTACCAACCATGCAAATGACCGCACCCAATACCCTTGGGGATTTTTTGTATACACTTCTTCCTGGGCAGGGGTATTTTACCCATTTGGGAAACCTTATGAAACAATAGCACGCATTATTTGTAAACCGGGTGTACCCGAGTGGGAAGGGGTCAGTTATATTGGTGCAGCCGCAGTTTGTGCATTTTTGGCCCTGATGATTATTGCGCTTTGGAAAATATTCAATAAAAACTGGATACAAGTTTTTGCCCCGACAAATCAAAAAATATTAAACATTTTCTTTTGGGCAAGTATGGCAGCATTGCTTTATTCCTTTGGTTATCCCTTTATATGGAAAAAGGATTTTTTTATTCACTACGTAGGCCCGCTTAAAGAAATACGGGCGCTGGGAAGATGTGCCTGGCTTTTTTATTATGTAATGAATATAGTTGCCTTCTACAAAATTTATCATTGGGCAAAGAATGGTAACAAAATTGTAAGATACTGCCTCATCCCCATTTCGCTTATTGTATTATTTACCGATGTATACTTCTATTCAAACCACTACGAGGACGCATTAAATTCGCCTGTAGCTGAACTGGCAGATAAACAAAATAACTTACCTGCAAATGCATGGTTAAAAAATATTGACTTGAATAAGTACCAGGCTATTATTCCGCTGCCTTATCTTAATGTAGGCTCGGAGAATGTATGGATAGAGGAAGAATCGGATTTGCTGAAGTATGTATTTATAGTTTCATTAAAGTCGGGGCTACAAACTACCGCGGTTATTCTGAGCCGCACTTCACTAAGCCAAACCTATAAGAATATAAGCTTAGTATTAGAGCCCTACAAGAAGCTTGAGATAGTGAAAGATATGCCCGATATGAAACCGTTCTTAGTAATGGCGCAATCCGATAAAATAAATGAAAGGGAAAAATACCTGCTTTCCAAATGCAGGTATTTGCTCCAAACGCCAAATTATGCGGTATATGAACTACCTTATTCCGTTTTGCAACACTATACGGACTCCCTATATATTAACACAGAAAATGAGTTCAAAAAAGCAAAAACCTACTCCATAGGCGATTATTACTCTACCGATTCCGTAAGGAATTTCGTCCACATCAATTATGACAGTATACCTGATTCTATTACCTATAGCGGAAAAGGAGCATACTCGGGCAACATAAATAAATATAACGTATTGTATGAAGGATCAATTCCGAATTATAAAGACAGCAATTATGTTTTCTCCTTCTGGATGTATAATTTCACCACCGACTTATATCCCCGAAGTACCATTGAAATTGCATTTAAAGACAATACAGGCAACATATACAAGGTTGATTATTCAGCGCCGCTTCACATGCTCAAAACACTCGACGACAAATGGGCCTTGCTGGAGCAACCCATCAAGATAAAACACGCTTCCGATAAAATTAAAATAACTTTATGGAATGAAGATTTAGGGAAAAATAATCGTATCATTATAGATGAATTTTGGTTGAGACCTGTATCAACCACTATTTACAGGGAAGGGAAAGATTACGTATTTAAGAATAATCGCTATTACAGACTATAACACTATGCTTAGTATTATTCTGCCATCATATAAAGGAAGTGATATTTTATCGCGCAATCTTCCATTGCTCGTTGAATATTTGAACAAAAAAAATATCGGGCATGAAATAATTGTGGTTGATGATGGCTCAGACGATGGCGGCGCAACCCAACATGTAGCAATAACAAACAACTGCATATTCCTGCAAAATGAACGAAATATGGGAAAAGGCGCCGCAGTGAGAAACGGAATGCTTCATGCCAAAGGGGAATACAGGATTTTTACCGATGCAGATATTCCATTTGAATTTGATGCACTTGAACAGTTTTTACGTTACCTCGACTTTAAAGAGTTCGATGTAGTTATTGGCGACCGCACCTTGCCTGAGTCGGCTTATTTCGGAGAAATATCAAAAACCAGGAAGTTCAGCAGCAACCTGTTTTCGTTCCTCGTAGGACGATTTGTAACAGGAGGCATGTTCGATACCCAATGCGGCCTGAAGGGGTTTAAAGCTGCAGTTGCAGAAGATTTATTCTCGGTGAGCAGAGTTAATGGGTTTGCCTTTGATGTAGAGCTACTCTATGTTGCATTAAAAAGAAATTACGACGTAAAAAGGCTCCCGGTCAGGTTGCGCACCAATGAAACATCTACAATACGTCTTGCCAAAGAGGGGATAAAAATGGTTGCCGATATTCTTACCCTGAAGCTAAATCACATCAGAGGTAAATACAAAGAAAGGAATACTGCTTAAACTTGTTCTTCTGAAAAATAACGCTCCACTCTCTCAATATATGGATTGGAGCAATCATAAAAGCGGTAAAAAGCCAGTCTCTTATTTAATCCCAATACAGCACATTTTACATTTTTAAAAAAATATTTCAATACCTGTTCAATATCTTTTGCCGTATTCACATGCTCATATTGCATCAATGTGCTGTAATCTAACCCGGTCCGTTTTTTAAACTCATATCCTGTAACCAGAGTACCCATTTTCCACATAATAGTTCCTTCATTGGGGATTGCAGTCCGCAAATGTCCATTTTCATTTAGCAGCATGGCGGCTTTAGCCACCACGAATGGTAAATCCATAATATGTTCAAAGGTGGCTACGGAAGTTATCCTGTCGTATTTTATATTATCAACTTCCCCTATATCATGATATATATGACGAACAGTTTTCAACCTGGGAGAATTTTCAAATAACTCTTTAAATGGTTCTACAATATCATAGGCAGCTCCGCCCGGCTCATATTGCAGTTGATTTAGGGTCCCCGCACCTATTTCAAGCGTTGTTGATGACTTTTTTCCCTTCTGTACATCTTCAGCCACTTTCTTATGCATCCACGACTCTAATTGTTTCGATAATGATGTGGTTTTATATTTACCTTCCCGGTTAAGAAAATAATGTTCCTTATATATCTTTTGATAGGCTTCAGGAAGCACAATTCTCTTTTTAGGAAACTTATTTAATATAGATTCTTCTTGCATGTGGTATATTATCCTTTTTGCACCATTTACCGCGCCAAGATACCTATTTCGCGCCAATAGCATCATAAATTACTTGCTGAATATCGGTACGGATATTCAGTTTAGCAAGTTTATTATCGCCGGAACCGGAAGCAACACGATTAGATAAAAACACGTACACTATACCATATTTTGGGTCAACCCAAACATATGTGCCTGTAAATCCTGAATGACCATAACTTTCAGATGAAGCTGATTTACATGCAGGGCTTTCTTTCGTAATATCAATTGCAGGTTTATCAAATCCCAAACCCCGCCTGTTTAAACTACAATCTGCACAAGACGTAAATTCATTTACTGTAGAACTATCTAAATACTGTTGTCCTCCATAGGTACCCTTCTGCAGCAACATTTGCATAATAGCAGCAAGGTCGGAAGCATCGGAGAAAAGCCCCGCATTGCCTGAAACGCCTCCTAACATAGCAGCAGAAGGGTCGTGCACATAACCCCGTAATAATTGCTTGCGGAATACACTATCGTACTCTGTCGGAATAATTCTTGAAGTGGGAATCCTTTTTAAAGGCGAATATCCCATCGTACTTAATCCCATCGGGGTATAAAAATTATTCTGAACATAGTTGTCAAGTGTAGTACTGGTAATATTATTAATGGCATATCCCAACAGAATAAAGCCTAAATCGCTGTACTTATATACAGGTTTCTTATCAACGGGTGATTTTAATATCGTATAAAGAATGCTATCCTTATAGTCTTTACGCAGATACAAATGTTTTACAACTAGATATGGATATGCAGCGGATGAATCGCTACTATAAACTCCTTTCCGGTAGTTGTTACCATCCAAGGTATTCTTATAAAAGAAAATATCGGGCTCGAGCCCTGCCTGGTGAAGCATTATATCTTTCACAAGGATTTTCTTCTTATTACTTTTCTTCGAAGCCGGAAGAATAGATGAAAGTGCATTATCCAACACTATTTTATTTTCTTCGGTAAGTTTCATAACAGCAAGCGTAGTGGCAGCTATCTTAGTAATTGATGCCAAATCGTATACATCATTCAAATGCACTTTAGTGGTGTCGTTATAATTTTGGGTTCCGAAGGCTTTATCATAAAATACCTTGCCATTTTTTACAGCCAGTATAACGCATCCCGGATAGGCATGTTGCCTGATGCCATAATTGGCAATGGTATCTATGCGAGAAAGTTGTTGCGAAGAAATACCCAGTTCTTCGGGAACAGTATATTCTAAACGAGTTTGTGTTGTCTGTATACCTGCGCCACGCTTATAAGCATCGGATGCAGAAACGGAAAGTGTGCCCTTCCCTCCTATCCCTCCAAAAATAAGCTGGGATGAATAATCGAGCATGTATGGAGTAGTTTGATAGGACATAATAAGGGCTGAAGCATTTTGAGTTTGCTGCGGAAGATAATCAAGAATATAGGGGTCGGAAAACAAATCGAGTATAACTGAATTAGTTTTCTCCAATGTGTCTATCATTTTTATAGCAACCTTTGTGATACCAAAAGTATCTTGAGGTTTAGTGTTAGTTTTATTTACCCCAATTATTACAAGATTATATTTTTTCAATTTCTGATAGATACCTTTCATTACACTATCAGAACTATTAATAGACATATTGTAATTATCAACCGCGGCATAATTTCCTAATCTTGATTGAAATACATTTTCAATCGTATCTCCAATCATTAACGATGCCATATGAAGAGTATCCAGGCGTTTTAGCGGAATAATATTCTTCTTATTGGAAAGTACCGTGATAGTTTTCTCAGTCATTTGCCTGTTTAAATAATCAGCTTCGATCGTATTCAAATCTTTTGTCAGATTTTTTAAAGCAACTGGTTTATAGCGATTCAATCCTACCCATGCCTTAGTCATTAATATTTTGCGGCAGTGGGCATCAATTTCTGTCTGGGTTGTTTCCTTTTTCTTAATGGCTTTTTTAATCTCCTCAATAGCTTTAGGGACATCCTCCGAAAACAACAGTACATCATTTCCTGCCAGCAGAGCTTTAACATCCACTATTCCCGGAGCGTAGTATTTCGAAACTCCTTTCATGTTGAGTGCATCTGTAAATATAAGTCCCTGAAAGTTGAGTTGCTTTTTAAGCAGGCTATCCACTATTTTAGTTGAAAGTGTAGACGCCTGATTGGGTGTGGAATCAATTGCCGGAATATATAAATGTGCTACCATAGTGGATCCCATGCCATTATTGAAGACTGTTTGGAATGGATATAATTCGAGTGTATCAAGCCTTGTTAGAGGATAATCAACAATAGGTAATGAAAGATGAGAATCGGTTTTAGTATCTCCATGTCCCGGGAAATGTTTGGCACAGGCAAGCACATCCTGGCTTTGCAATCCATTCATATATGCAAGGCCCATATCCGTCACCTCTCTTTTATCTTCCCCAAATGAACGCATACCAATTACAGGATTTTTCGGATTATCGTTAATGTCTACCACCGGAGCAAAGTCAACATGAACACCCAGCCGCTTGCATTCTTTGGCAATTTCAACTCCCATTTTAAAAATGAGCGAATCGCCGTGCATAGCGCCCAGCGTCATCTGAAAAGGGAAACGCGGCACACTATCCAGCCGCATAGCAAGCCCCCATTCGGCATCCATCCCAATGAGCATAGGAACCGAAGATATAGACTGATAGTAATTACATAATTCAGCCTGTCGTACGGGGGTGCCTTTGAAAAAAATCAATCCCCCGATTTTCTGTTCTTGTATAAGCGCCGTAAGTTTTGCGCTGTCGTCTTTATGCTTAGAAGCAGTATCGGAATAAGCAGCTACCATGAATAATTGCCCGATGCGTTCATCGGGGCTTAGCGCTTTCATAACCGAATCGGCCCAGTGTTCGCATTGTGGATTCTGGAACGGAGGCAGAACTTGTGCAAACCCTATTGCACTTTTAAAAACAGGAATCAATACCAGTAAAATGCGGAAAAGTCTCTTTATCATACCTGCGAAGGTATTTAGGAAACTTTCCCGAATTTTCAGAATAAGAGGGTATTTATCAACAGGTACTAGTAATTATAGCACCCCTTCATCGTAAGCCTTCTCACCATGAAGGGCAGAATCTAATCCGGCATCTTCGTGCTCAACCGCAACCCGCACTGGCGTAATAAGGTTAATGAGGTATAGCATGACATAGGTAAACAAAAACGCATAAACCGAAGCACCCACTACTGCTATAACCTGTTTTGCAAAAAAATGTGTGCCGCCCAATAAAAGGCCGTCGGCACCTGAAGCATTCATAGCTTTAGAAGCAAATACACCCAGGAGAACAGTACCTAAGCAACCGCCAATGCCATGCACTCCCCAAACATCAAGAGCATCGTCCCAGCCTATTTTATTTTTCAGGTGAACAGCTAAATAACAAACCAATCCTGATGCAATACCAATGAGCACAGCCGAGGGTAGCGAAACATATCCGGCAGCCGGAGTAATTGTAGCAAGCCCCGCAACAGCGCCTGTAAGTAGTCCGACAAATTTTGGCTTTTTTGCCATACTCCATTCAATTACAAGCCAGGTTATAGCTGCAAATGACGCTGCCACATCCGTATTTAAAAAGGCCAGGCCTGTTATAGCATTTACGTTTAAAGCGCTGCCGGCGTTAAAACCATACCAGCCAAACCATAATAAACCAGTTCCGATAGCAATAAGCGGAATGCTGTTAGGCGGAGAAGCCGAATCTCTTCTTTTGCCCACATATATCACCGAAGCCAATGCAGCAAAACCGGCAGTGGCATGAACCACTATTCCGCCCGCAAAGTCTAACACACCCCACCGTGCAAGCAATCCTCCGCCCCACACCATGTGTGCAAAAGGATAGTATACCAGCACCTGCCATAGAATTAAAAACAGGATATATGACTTAAAGGTTACCCGGTTTACAAATGCACCGGTAATTAATGCCGGAGTAATAATGGCAAACATCATCTGGTAAGCAACAAATACAAATTCAGGCATTTTAACATTTCCAGGGAAGGGAGTATTCAAGTTTACACCCGACATAAATGCTTTATCCAGGTTACCAATAATTCCTCCCAAAGTATCTCCGCTAAAGCAAAGTGAATATCCGCATATAAACCACATAATGGTGGTGATGCCCATTGATACAAAACTTTGCATCATAATTCCAAGTATGTTTCGCTTTCCTGCAAGCCCTCCATAGAAGAAAGCTAACCCCGGTGTCATTAACATAACAAGGCTTGTAGCAAGCAGCATAAAACCTACTGTTCCTGTATCAAATGTATTCATATTACTTTGTTTTTAGAAAGGTTATGGATTCAATATCTTTTATTCAAAAGTAAAAAAATAATTCAAATAATACAGGCTTGCTTATAATTCAAATTTCTCCAATTCCTTCGTTACGTGAAAATGATTCCGTTCTATTTCATTAATAGCAGCCGAATCTCTTATTAATGCCGGGTTGGTATGATTCATATGGATAAAATAAACCTTCTGCTTGTCCTTATCGGGAAGGTTGGAAAGGAGGCTCATCGTTTCTTCCATAAATGGATGGGGAACTTCTTTCATCTTCACTCCCGGTAGTTCGTCTTCCTTAAAAAAAGTTCCGTCAATAAATAACAAATCGTTTTGCTCAACTACTTTACGAATATCCTGGTTCCATTTCTGCCACTTATCAATATCAGGAATAAAAATAATATTGCGGTCTTTGATTGAAATACGGAATCCCACCGTTTCAGAATATTCATCTCGATGAGGAACTATAAAGGGGGTAACCGATATTCTATCATTTAAATAAATGGTGCTGTCGTTGGCAAGGTTATGAATCTCAATATTATTTAAATTCACCAATTGGCTCCAGGGGCCATTCTTATCTAAAAACTCGCGCATTCGCGGCATGGCATATACAGGAATATTTTTAGTGTTCATAGCTTCTCTTCCTAAATATATCAGGCCTGTATAATGTCCTATGTGGGCATGTGTCAATAAAATACCACTAATGCCTAATCCATCTACTGGATAAATACTATCCAATTCATGAAGTTGAAAAGTGAAATCGGGAGTGCAATCAAACAGCCATCGCTGGTTGGTCGACGGGTCAACTAATGCAAGACATGAAATATAATGTCGCGGTTCTTTCCCTTCATAATATTTCTGGCAACATTCCTTTTTGCAACCTGCATGAGGATATCCCCCATCTTGTGCAATTCCAAGCACTACTATGAAGGGAGATGAGCCATCGGGGAGATTCTGTTGGGAAGATATTTTAATAAACCCGACAGAGATAATCCCAGCGATTATTAATACTATACTATATTTTAATAAGTGCTTGTTCCACATATGCCAGCTGTTAACTGCGAAGGTAAAAGAATTAGCGATTGATCTTTCCATTAAACCATCCTAGTGCAAATTCATCTAAAGATTCATGTTCGGCGCATAGCTTTAGTCCTGAACCAATGTTTTTTGAGGAAATATGGATTCGAAACAAAAAAAATTACAGCACCTGTTTTTACGGGCCGGTTTTGGAGAGACCCCGGAATATATTAATTCTAAATCGGATAAATCCCTCTCTTCCACAGTAGATGAACTGTTCAGCGCATCTAAAAATTATGAGGATATTACCTATCTGCCTTACCCCATACCCGAAGATGCTCAAATGGAAGGGATCGGTATCGGGAAAATATTGAAAATGTTCTTGAAATCGTACCAGGAAAAAGAAGACCTCAATACCGAATGGATAAACAGGATGAGCACCACCCCCGCAGTGCTGAGGGAAAAGATGACTTTTTTCTGGCACAATCATTTCGCCACATCAACCCCATTTGCTTACCTGATGCAAGTTCAGAATAATACTTTGCGAAAACATGCGCTTGGCAATTTTGGTGATTTGTTACATGCTGTCGCCAAAGACCCGGCCATGATATTGTACTTGAACAACCAGCAAAATAAAAAAGCTCACCCTAATGAAAACTTTGCCCGTGAAGTAATGGAACTATTTACATTAGGAGTTGGAAATTATACGGAAAATGACGTGAAAGAATCGGCACGCGCATTCACCGGCTGGACATTGAACAAGCGAGGCGAATTCCAGTTCAATGAACAGCAGCATGATACCGGTGAGAAAGAGTTTCTGGGTCAAAAAGGAGATTTTGATGGGGATGACATTCTCGATATCATCCTCTCGCAACAACAGACTGCCGTTTTCATTACAACTAAGATATACAGAGAATTTGTGAATCCTGATGTGGACAATAAAAGGGTACAGCAATTAGCTGAAGGCTTCTTCAAATCGGGATATGACATAGGCAAGTTAATGAGGAATATATATACCTCCGATTGGTTTTATGATGATGCTAACATTGGAGCCAAAGTCTGCTCACCGGTTGAGTTGATTGTGCGCTACAAGAAAATGATAAACCTAAACTCCACGAATCCTAAAACCATTCTTAACCTTCAAAAAGCATTAGGACAAGTATTATTTTTCCCGCCCAATGTAGCAGGATGGAAAGGCGGCAATACCTGGATTGATAGTTCTTCTCTCTTATTAAGGTTAAGCATTCCGGAATATGTTTTACGGGGGGAAGGCATGGTTATTAAAGTAAAGCCGCACCCGGAAGAAGCCCCGGAAGACAAACCACAGAATGCAGATAAGGGCGTTATAAGTTCCGACTGGAGTAATTTGAGTAATGCGTTCATGAATTTGCCAAGTAATACGCAACTAGAAAGTATGCTCAACTACTTTATACAATGTGATACTTACAGGATTGACCGCAACTTAATAAAAATGAGCTGGGGCAATAAGAATGTGGATAGCCTTACACTCAATATGGCAGCTATTATGTCGCTACCCGAATTTCAACTTATATAATAAACAACCCCAATGGACAGAAGAGATTTCATACGAAATTCTGCACTGGCTTCAGCAGCCATGATGGTACCGAGCTTTTTAAAAGCTTTCGGCATGGGCAGAAATGATTTATTTATTCCTCCTGGTAGCACAACAGGCAAAAGACTAGTGGTTATACAACTATCAGGCGGCAATGATGGTCTGAACTGTGTAGTGCCTTACCGTAACGATTTATATTACCGGGCACGCCCCTCACTGGGACTAAAAGATGACGAGATTATAAAAATAACCGATGAGGTGGCTCTTAATAACAACCTGCAGGGATTAGCCGATTTATTTAACAACGGAAATATGGCTATCATTAATTCCGTGGGCTATCCTAACCCAAACCGTTCGCACTTCCGCAGCATGGATATTTGGCAGTCGGCCAGCGATGAAAACCAATATTTGTACTCGGGCTGGATTGGCCGCTATCTCGATGCAACCTGCGATGGAACCTGTGCAAAACCTTATGCAGCCATTGAAATTGATGATACACTCAGCCTTACACTAAAAGGCGATAACATGAAAGGACTTGCATTCAGCCGTCCGAATATTTTGCACAACAGTTCACAGAACCCCATCATTCGCGGGGTCTCCAATGAATACAAACCGAATAATGACCACCCGGAAGTAGAGTACCTGCAAAAAACATTAGCCGAAACCATGGAGTCGGCAGATTATATTTACCAGCATTCTACTACATTCCAATCGCAACGTACGTATCCGAATAATGCATTTGGCAATCGATTAAAGATTATTGCAGAGTTGATTTGCTCGGGATGTGATTCGTCAGTATACTATATTTCATTACCGGGATTTGATACGCATGTTGGTCAAAAAGGACAACAAAACAGGGCATTGAAAACGCTTTCGGATGGGGTAAGTGCTTTTTGCGAGGATTTAAAAGATAAAAACCAATTTGATAATACTGTTATCATGACCTTTTCGGAATTTGGAAGAAGAGTTGCCCAGAATGCCAGCGGAGGAACCGACCACGGAACGGCTAACAACATTTATGTAATCGGGGGAAAATTAGCCAGAGCAGGCATATATAATCCTTTACCCGATTTGCAAAACCTTGACCAGGGCGATTTAATATTCAACATCGATTTCAGGCAGATATATGCTACTATGCTGGAAAATGTATTGGGCATAAATTCAGAAAAAGTATTGGGAAAAAAGTTCAATTTGATGAGTTTTGTATAGTCGCTAATTGCTATACTTCTCATCCGTTCCCATACGGAACTTCACCCAAAAATTGAGCTTGTTGTAAATAGCATCTTCCATGCGGCAGAAAATAGCCCCTTTTGGTAATTCGTATTTAAAACTAAGTTTAGCAGTAAGATGCGGAGGCAATACACTTGCGCAAAACATATTTTCATTCGGAAAGGCAAGCCTTTGTAACCCTTTTTGCTGAGCCCGGTTATGCATATATTCTATAGATACAGGCTTTAGTATTTGGGCATTTGCACCATATCCCGTAAGAGATAATATTCCTATAATCAGTACATATCTTTTCATATTATCTGTCTCTTTCCAAAGATACGAAAATAACGGTAGTAGGGTTTCATTTAGGTTAGTTTCTTTCTTTTCTCCAGTCTCTTATATTCAGATATAGGCTTAAAGCCAAACTTATAAAGAACATAGCTGCTGTGACTATATCCACTACGTGTTGCGAAAAATTAATTCCTGTTAATTTTAATGCAAGAAAATGCGTGTAGGAATCTCTGTCGTAATACCCTAAATGTTCCCTTACCCGCCAGTGCCACTCGGTGCAAAAGCAAAAGCCCCAGCCATACCAAATGCCTAATACAAACCACGAAAAACAGGTGAGCAATAAGGTAGCCAGGTTCCACTTTCTTGTTTTCTTAGGTATGTAACCAAATGTGTTGAATAAAATAATTAGTGTGTGGAAGACAAAAAAGAAATAGTTAAGAAAATAATACATCTATGTGTTTTTACCTCTTCAGTACACCCAGGTATTCAATCCAAGGGCCTGTTTCCTCTTTATATTGCTTAGCCATCACCCTCACTATTTGTGCTATATGCGTAAAGTCATGCACCACCCATGTAGAAAGAAGTTGCCGCAGGGTCACTTCGCCGAAAGCTGGGTGAATTCCTTTTTTCATTAAATCATCCGACGTGATATTCTTGCGGCGCAGTGTAGCAATACTTTCCTTTCGCAAGATTTTAAATTCACTTATCAGGATAGATAGCGATTTCCCTTTACTATCTTTAAATTGTGCAAAACGGTCAAAAGCTTCAAATTTCTTATCGCCATCCAGTAGAATCTTATCCATACGGGGGACCCAATCCGTTTTTTCTGCATGAATCAAATGCCCTACTACATCATAAGGGCTCCAGGTATCGCCGCCTTCATTATGCATAGTCCAGTCATCGGATAAGCCTTTCAATAAATCTTCCACAACACGAGGAGTTCTTTCTAATATTTCAATTGATTTATCAATATCAAATTCCATATAATAGCTTTATACCCGCAAATTTATCCAATTTTTACCGCATTACAAATAATCTATACTTTTATGCCCTAAATCACTTTTATTTATGGATACACCTATTGAACAGCAAGCGCATAATGAAGTTAAAATCAAGATAGACACTAATGTTCTTACCTACTCTGAAGTTCTTGTATTTACTACCTTTTACAATGTTTACAAAATTCAGAACGCCGCGTTTACGAGCAGTGCCCAAATATTAGGTCAGATATTATTTGAAGCCGGGGAGAAACCTATTTATATGACGGGTACCTCTACTTATTCGGGATACCTGGTTGTAGCCTTTGAAAATGGCAAAGTGGGAAAAATAAACTTTGACAGCTATGAAACGGAAACGAAGCGCAAAAAGCTGAACAATGCCTATAACAATGAATCGAAATTAATTTTTATCGAACATATTATTGACGATATTGATTTGGTTGCGCTCAGCAGCATTAATAAAGTAGTGTTGTTTAATACTTCACAATTAAATTCCGTAGGTAGCAGAACGACCAAAGGTTTCTATGTGGTAAAGGCGAAAGACGGCAGCACCGTGCTAAAAGTAAGAAAACTGGACCAGGTAAAATTTGCCGACCCGGAATATTACCGTAAAGGGCTCAATACCGTTGGCTATTATTTAAAGCCTGGTGACGAGTTTGAATCCTTATAAGATTCAGGCAGCATGGCAAAATATGCTTTCAGGTTCGGATAGGCAGGGTTAATCTGTGCCGCTTTCATCCAATCATACTTAGCTGAATCATATTGGTGAAGATTAAAAAATGTTCCTCCCAAATTTACCCAAATACCAGGATCGGAAGGGCTGCACTGCAGACCCTTTTGAAATTCACGAATAGATTTTGTATATTCACCCTTCTGCGCAATCAATCTAGCCTTATAGGCAAATATTTGCCCCAGTAAAGAATAATATCCCGGCAAATTAGGTTGTGCAGGATAAATTCGTTTAGCAATATCCCAATAGTATTTGGCAGAGTCAGGCTGAACCAATTTAGCATAAGCTACACCAAGATTGAGATAACCATCAATATCTGAATCATCCAAGATTATGGCCTTATGCAGGTATTTGAGCCCGATATACGTAATGGAGTCCGATTTAACAGTATCCTTTATCGTCTCGCTCAGGTTTACATATTGTCCGCCGGCATTATCATTTGCTTTCACACTATTTGGAACCGCATGTACATCTTTGGTAAACAAAGTAAAGTTACTTTTCCAATCTTTGTTCCGGTTGATTGTCTCTATGCCTGACAGAATAATTAAAATACCCAGGAATAGTGCAAGCACAGAAGATCGTTGTTGCATTTTTACCTTTTTTATGACCTCCATAATTCCGAAAGCGACTATAGAAACAAAACCCAGTGATGAATGAAAAACAAGCCGCTCGCCCATAGTAGCGCCTATGTTCAGGAAAAAATTAGAGACCATTAAAATATTGAGCAGGAAGAAAAGGATAAGATACGCAAGCATGTTCTTTCTCTTCCATAATTTTATGCCCCAATAGATAATAATCACGTAGGCTATTAACGATAACCAGACCAGGGGGCTCAAAAAACTGTGGTAAGGAATTTGAGCAAAACCATAATCGTATGATAATGGATAAGGAATACAGAGCAAATAAAGATATTTGCCAAGTATAAAAATTTCGGAAGCAATCTTTTGCAGGGGAGTTGCAAAAAGATAAGGATTATTCAACACATCCAACTCACGATGCTGATGCGGAAAGCCAATGGATGCAATACGTATAGTAAAATAGAGCGTAATTATTGCGTAATAAGGCAGACTCTTTTTAACAGCGTTTGTTATACGCTCATTAAAATATAAAGCGAACAAGGTGGGTAATAGAAATATCAACATCAGTGCATATTCCTTAGCTAATAAGGCAAGCAGAAGAGACCCGAGTGAAATGATGAAGCTTGATATTTTTCCTGTTTCCCTGTATCGTATGCTAAAGATCAGGGTGAGCACAATAAATAAAAGAGAAAGTATTTCATCAGAACTTTTAATGTTAGCTACCACCTCGGTATGTAAGGGATGAATGGCAAACAACAGCGAAGAAATAAAAGCAATATCCTCCCCGTAGGACATTCGCTTAAAAATATACTTGCGCAGAAAATAAAAAACAGCAAGTATACAAAGCATATACAGTAGCTCATTTACAATGTGTCGCTTTTGTGGAGATTCACCCCATAGCTGATGTTCAATAGCAAACACTACGATAGACAAGGGGCGATATCTGCCAGCTGAAAGGTGTTGGTTGGAATTATTTAACCGGTAGTAACTGTCGTAAGCATCAGTGGTTAAAATTTTACCGATGCCTGAAAATCCTTTTTGCACATATTCATTGCTCTGAATAACCGCTTCATCATCCAGCGCATATTGATTAGGCACAGAGTTAATATAAAACCCCAGTGCAATTAATAAAAGAATAGTAGTTTTTATCCCCTGCGAAAAATTAAAAATCATTAAAACAGGCTTTGGCTGCGAGGTACGTTGACCGGTTTGTTTCTTGGTAGCCACGGATTCAGCCTTGTTTAAAATTATTTTCCAGTTGCGGAACGTACCGCATTCAGCCCGCCCATAGCAGCTTTAGTAGTTTCGGTATCGGGTTTCAACTGCAATGTACGTGTCCACGCATAACGGGCAGAATCATACAGTTGAACCGTAAAATAAATACCCCCGAGATTATACCATAACTCGGGCTGTGTAGAATCTTCACTTATTCCTTTTTGAATTTCCCTGATGGCCATAAATGGATGATCAGGCCCCACTGTTCTGGCTTTAAGCAGGTACGATTTTGCCAGCATGGGTTGATACGATTTCAATTTCGGATGATTGGGATAAAGTGCACCCTGCACAGTATCCCAGAAATATTTTGCCGAATCAAGATTAGAAAGAAAATAATAAGCTAAGCCAAGATTGATAAACGGGTCAGGGAAGGACTTATCAAGGTTTACGGCCCTGCGACACAACATAACAGCTGTGTCGAGCATTTGAATTTTACGACTTTCATATCCCTTCGCCATCGCTAAATTAATATACCCTACCGAGGCATTACAATCTACAAACTCACTATTCTTAATATATTGAACATCATGCATAAATAAGGTGTTGTCATTTTCCCAATTGGCATTGCGGGCAATAGTTTCCACCGCACAGGCAAGCATTATTATACCCAATACAACAGGTATAACTTTTTTCCGGGTAGAAAATATAACCTTGCGGGTGAAGCGGAAAACCAAATAAGGAAGTATGATTACAAACCCGAGCGATGCGTGATAATCGAACCGCTCACCATAAACAGCACCTACATTGATAAAGAAATTAGAAATGGGTATAAGCATCAGTATGAAGAAAAATATAGGGAATGCCATTACATCTTTCTTACGTAACAGTTTAATACCCCAATAAAGCAAACCTATGTAAGCAATGAGCGAGAACCAAACCGTTATAGTGCCGAAATTTTTATACGGAATCTGGTTGTAGGAATAATCGCTGGACAATGGATAGGGAACAAAAAGCATAAATAAGTATTTGCCGAGGGCATACCATTCGGTAGCTACCTTTTGAGCATGCGAAGCAATGTAATATGGGTCGGTGCGTAAAAAATTATTCAGGAATCTTACATTGGGATTGGAATGCGGAATCCCCACTACGGAAATCCTTAAAAACATATACACAACTGCTGTGATACAATACGGAATACTCAGGGAAACAATACTCTTTTTTTTGCCCTCAGCCGGATACAAGTAAAACAACATGGGGAGCAATACTACCAGCATCAATGCATATTCCTTCGACAACATGGAGAGGAAAAAGCTACCCATAGCCATAAATAAAAACTTCTTCTTTGCTTGCTTTATATACTCAAGACTGCATATAAAAGTGACCAGGATAAAAAAGAGGGAAAGTATTTCGTCAAAGCTTTTGATGTTGGCAACTACTTCAGTATGCAAGGGATGAATAGCAAACAACACAGCGGCAAGAAATGCACTATCTTCTCCGCGTGCTATTTTTTTAAGCAGGAAATTAGACAGAAAGTAATAAATAGCAAAAATAGTACCTATAAAAAATAGGATATTTACAAAATGCCTGATACCCGCCGAATCACCAAAAAGGCTTTGCTCAATAGCAAAAACCACAATGGAAAGTGGGCGATATCGACCACCGACAAAGTTCTGGCTTGAATGCAATTGCTGCAAATAACTGGAATATGCATCGTTAGTCATAATTTTATAAATACCACTCACTCCTTTTTGCACATATTCGTTTCCAAGAATTACTCCGTTATCATCCAACGCATACTCATTAAATAATGTGTTTCCGTAAAAAATGAGACCGATCACAGCCAGTATAATGTACTTAGTACGTAAAGGAAAGTCAAACACCAACGGAAGAACAGTTGGCGCCGGGGCAGCAGGTTTTACTTGTTTTTTAGCCATTATTTATTTTTACCCGTCTGTTTAGTTTGTGCCGAAAGCGCTTGCAGCCCCTGTTGGGCATTTACGTTGTCGGGCTTATATTGCAATGCCTTTACCCATGCATAGCGGGCTGAATCATATTTCTGCATGGTGAAATATGCACCACCTATATTGTACCATATATCCGAATTGGTTGAATCGGCAAACAAAGCTTTCCGCATATAATTAAGGCCCTGTTGCAGTTTCCCGCTTTTCCCAAAGTCCATCCCGTCTATAAAATAATAGTGGCTTAGCAGAGCATATTTAGCCTTTATAGAAGGGTGATTTGGGTGAAGCAGGTTTACCATATCCCAGCAATATTTAGCGCTGTCGAGCAAGCCCTGGTGAAAATAAACTCCGCCCAGGTTAAGATAGGCGGCCTCGTATTTTGGATTTAATTTTAATGCTCTAACAGCATATTTTTTAGAAGAATCCAGTAAGGCCTGAGCTTGTGGAACCGTATTATCTTTCGATTCAGAAAGGCCCAGATAATCCCACGAAGCATTGCTATTGGCAAGGCAACTGTTAGGCACCACATGGACATCGTGAATAAACAAGGTAGTATCTGTATCCCATTGCGCATTGCGGACTACAGTCTCCCCAAAACAAACAACGCCAAGCATAGTTGCAACACCCATCACTATATTTCTTTTGTTCTGTAAAGACATGTTTGTGCTCTTTTTCGAAATCCATTTGAATAGATAGTATGCCAGTATAATCGTCAACCCCAAGGAAGAATGAAATACTAACCGCTCGCCCATAGTAGCACCGATATCGAGCACAAAGTTTGAAATCATAAAAATATTTAACAAGAAGAAAAATACTGCAAATGAAAGTATGTGTTTTTGTTGAAACAGTTTTATTCCCCAAATAAAAATGGCAACATAAACCAGCATAGATAAGAGTACGGTGATGTCTGAAAAATTATGGTAAGTTATCTGGTAATAGGAATAATCCGCCGAAAGCGGGCAAGGGATAAAAAGCAGCTTGATGTATTTACCCATCACAAACCATTCGGTGGCTAACTTTTCCAGGTGCGTAGCATAGAGGTAAGGGTTAGACAAAAGATCCTGGCTTGGGGGTGGCTTATGAAACCCTACGGCGTTTCCTCTTAAAATCAAATAAAGTACGAATACTCCCACATAAGGCATAGTTGCCATGATTGCCGATACTGGCTTCTTGTCGATCAATAGGTAGAATAGGAATGGAATAAAGAATAACAATGTAACAGCATATTCCTTTGAAAGCAATGCAAGGAGATATGAAGCCAATGCAAACGCAAGATGCTTGTTTTTTTTATCCTGTAGATATTTGATGCTGTATATAAACGTAAGCATGATAAACATAATAGACATGATTTCGTCCAAGCTCTTAATGTTAGCCACCACTTCGGTGTGTATAGGATGAATAGCAAATAAAAATGTAGCGAAGAAGGCCATGTCGCCACCCCATGGTACTTTTTTAAAGAGGAATTTATCGAGGAAATAAAATATGCTCAATATGCAAGCCATATAGGCCACAATATTTATAAAGTGGCGGAAGTAAGGCAATATTGCCGAGTCACCAAAAAATTGTTGTTCAATGGCAAATATAATTTCAGATAAGGGACGGAACCTGCCGCCAGAAAGTTGTTGTGTAGGGTCGCCACCCATAGATGTGTAGTAACTGGCATAGGAATCATTACCCAGAATTTTCGGAATACCTGAAAAGCCCATTTGTACATAAGCATTCCGTTCAATAGTAATACTGTCATCCATTGCATACCTGTTAAAGATGGAATTGAAATAAAACAGGAAGCAAACGCTGCAAAGAATAATGCATTTCGTTTTATACGGAAAAGAGAATAAAACGGCTTTTATAACCGGGGTAGTTTTAACTTGTTTTTTGTTATTTGTAGTTGCTGCCGCCATACTTACATTTTATTGCTGTTGAATTCCTAATGCAGCAAGCCCTCTTTTAGCATCTGCATTGTCAGGTTGATATTGTAATGTTTTTGTCCAGGCATATTTTGCAGAGTCATACTTCTGTATGGTAAAATAAGCTCCACCCATGTTATACCATATATTAGCATTGGTCGAATCGTGCAACAGCGCTTTCCTCATATACAGTATTGCTTGTTGAGGCTGACCGGTTCTTCCCAACTCGAGTCCTTTCTGGAAAAACATGTGCGATAGCAACACATAATTGGACCTTAACGGTATGTAATTGGGATGATATTTTTCAGCCAAATCCCAATAATATTCTGCACTGTCAAGTTGACCGATGTGAAGACAAACACCTCCCAGTTTATTATAGGCAGCATCGAGATTAGGAAAGAATTTCAATGCCCGCAACGAATATTTTCTCACCGAATCGAGATATGCCTGTGCTTCCGGTACAGTATTCTCTTTTCGTTCAGCTAATTTCAGAAAACCTCCCCCTGCATTTGAATTGGCTAAAAAACTATCGGGCACCACACTCACATCGTGAATAAAAAGCGATGTATCATCTTTCCATTGCGCATTGCGCACCACGGTTTCTCCTAAACAAACTACGCCAATCAGCGACAATGCACCTATCACTATATTCTTTTTGCTTTGCATGGGCAAGGTTGCTGTATTACTGTTCCCACGTGAAATTAACTTAACCAGATAATATGCTAAAATAATTACCAACCCGAACGAGGAATGGAAAGCGAGCCTTTCGCCCATGGTAGCACCAATATCTGTCACAAAATTAGAAATCATTATTATGTTCAGCAGGAAGAAAAATACTGCAAATGACAGTATATTTTTCCTGAGCAACAGGATAACTCCCCAGGCAGTAATTGCAAGATAAATCAAGATAGAAAGCAATACGGTTATATCAGTAAGGCTGTGGTATTTTATCTGGTAATAGGAGTAATCAGCCGAGAGTGGATAAGGCCAGAAAAGAAGTCCCAGGTATTTACCCAACACAAACCATTCGGTAGCTATTTTTTGAAGGTGGGTAGCGTAATAATAGGGGTTGGTAAGCACATTCGCACTTGGAGGCGGGTTATGGAACCCTACCGCCTTATAGCGCAGAAATAAGTAAACTACAAATATTCCGTAATAAGGAATACTGGCCTTCAGAGCAGGTATAATTTTAATATCTTCCAGCAGGTAAAACAATAGTGGGATAAAGAACACCAACGTCACCGCATATTCCTTAGAAAGAAGAGCCAGGAAATAGGACACCAGCCCTATCACAAGATCCTTCACCTGTTTATTTTTCAAGTATTTCAGACTGAAAATAAACGTAAGTAAAATAAAAAATATCGACAATATTTCATCCAGGCTCTTGATATTTGCCACTACTTCGGTATGCAAGGGATGAATAGCAAATAAAAAGGTAGCAATAAACGCCATATCGCTGCCCCAGGGTATCTTCTTAAACAAAAACTTATCGAGGAAATAAAACATAGCCCACAGGCAGCAGGCAAAAGCTATTATATTCACAAAATGACGGAAGAACGGCAGAAGTTCCGAGCCGCCTAAAAGTTGTTGTTCTATGGCAAATACTATTTCAGATAAAGGGCGGAACCTTCCGCCTGACAATTGTTGATTAGGATCGCCACCCATGGAGACATAGTAACTTGCATACGAATCGTTGGAAAGGATTTTAGGTATACCTGAAAAGCCCATTTGTACATAACTATTATCGAGGATGGTAAGCTGGTCGTCCATGGCATATTTATTGAATATGGAATTACCATAAAACAACACCCCAACAACACAAAGAAAAATACATTTGGTTTTAAATGGAAATGAAAATAGCATGGCACGCCGGGGATTTGCCGGAACTGTTTTAACCTGATTTTTTGTTGACGTTGCCATTATATTATTCTATTTCTTTACCCTCACCAGTGCAGAAAGCCCTCTTTTGGCATCTTGCTGATTTGGATTAATCTTCAATGTTACGGTCCATGCATAATAAGCGGAGTCATATTTGCCCCATGTAAAATAAGCCCCGCCTAAATTATACCATAAATCGGCATTATTAGGATCTTGTCTAATACCTTTATATATTTCCTGCGTGGCTCCCGCATAATTATGTTCCGCTCCGTACTTTCCTGCTTTGGCAAGGTATAGCCTACCTAATATGGAGAAATATTCTTCCAGATTAGGATAGTGCGGGTAGGCTATCTTAACCATGTTCCAATAATAAGCAGCGCTATCAGGCATTTGCAATGCGCAATAAGCATCACCCATATTTAAGTAACTACTCACGTATGCCGATCTTTTATGCAAGAAGATGGATTTACGCAGATAGCGGATAGCCGTATCGAGTTTATTCATTCTGCTTACACTATCTCTGGTGCGTTGAGCCATATCGATAAACCGGGCCCCTGCATTGCCGTTAAGCATAATACTATTATCACCCGTTTTAACATCGTGTGTAAAGAGCACCACATCATCCTTCCAATTGAGATTGCGAGCCATGGTTTCATACCCGAATCCAATAACTGCTATCGTAGATAAGCTAAAGAGCAAAATCTTACGTTTATTTATTACCCACTTTTTTGTGAGCGTGAAGATGGTATAGGAAACTAACACTACAAACCCAAGCGAAGAATGAAAAATAAGACGTTCGCCCATGGTAGCACCAATATCCATAACCAGGTTAGAAACCATAAGAAGGCAAAACAAGTAAAAAAATACAGGGAATGCCAGCAGATTTCTTTTTACCAAGAGCCATATACCCCATACACTCGCAGCCATATACAAAAGCACTATTAATAATACAGGCGCACTAACCAGGTTTTGATACGGTATCATGGCATACGAATAATCACAAATGAGCGGGTACGGCACAATGAGCAACCACAGATATTTACCTAATACAAATATTTCGGTGCCTATTTTTTGGGTGTGCGTAGCCAACAAATAAGGGTTATCTAATATTTCATTGGTTGCCGGCACATGGGAACTTAGAAGCCCAACTGCATTACTACGCAGCATCAGGTATATACCAAATACAATAAAATAAGGCCAGCTGATAGTTACTGCATTAACCAGACTTTTATTACGAAGTAGGTAAAACAACATGGGAATAAATACAACCAACGTTACCGCATATTCCTTCGCTAATAAAGAAAGAAAGAAAGAAACTGTACCAATTAAAAGGTCGAGCGGTTTCTTTGAATCGATATAGCGCAGACTAAAAATAAACGTGAGTGAAATAAAGAGAATGGATAAAATCTCATCTAAACTTTTTACGTTGGCCACCACTTCGGTATGAATGGGGTGTACAGTAAAAAGAAGCGTAGCAAAAAAAGCTATGTCCTCGCCATATTTAAACTTCTTCAACAAGTATTTGCTGAGGAAATAAAAAACAGCCCCGATGGCCAGCATATAGAATAGTACATTACACAAATGCCGTTCGAAAGCAATGCTGTTCGTTTTTGATTCGCCAAAAACGGCATGTTGTATGGCAAAAATAACTTCGGAAAGAGGACGGTACCGCCCCCCTGATAACTGCTGACCTGCGTTCATTTCCTTATAATAACTATCGTAGGAATCAGTGGTCATTATCTTGCCAATTCCTCCGAAACCCTGCTGCACGTAATTGTTCTTTTCAATTACAATACCATCATCCAGGCAATATTGATTGCCCAGTGTATCGGCATAAATAACAAAGCTCAAAATAGCCAGTATAATTATCTTAACCCTGAAATTGAAAGGAAAAATAGGGATAACAGGGGCCACAGGCTGGCTCTGCATAGTTTTTGCCTTTGGGGTATCAGGCTGACGAATTATTTTTTTATTCGCCATCAGTTATACAGAAGTTTAAACTGTAAGCGTTTAACCGTGCCACGATAATTTTTCCGGATATTTTTATCGAGCATAGAGATATCTTTATACTGCTGGAACATTTCAATCAATATCATATCAAAGGCAGAACTTTCCACAAAATTAATTTCTGTTTCGAAACCACAAACAGCTAATGCTCCGGTATGCTCCATAAACCTGCGAATATTTTTTTCATCGGTATTTAATGTTTTACAGCTGCCAAAGTGTATAATCTTATCGTGACAACTGTCTTGCAACATATCAGCCAGTTCATCCAGCGTAACAAATTCCTTGCCCACCTGTATGCTTTCCGAATGACCATGAAAAGCAAAGTAGCAAATGGAATAATCTTTATACTTTTTTTGCTGCCAAAGCGAAAGATAGTACTCCAGGTTTTCACGGGTGCCACATTGCTTATATATGTAGTTGATTTTACAGTTCTGTTGTAAAAAATTAAGTGCCGCTCTAACACTTGAATTATCCCGCAAATCTTTTTGCCAATCGCCTTCTAAACAAAAAACATACTTTCTATAATACTCAGCTAATCTCATAATGTAATAGTGAAAGGACAAAAATAGAAAAATAGGTATGAAAGCAGATGTTAATAACACTTAACAGAATAGGCATTCTTTCATAAATATTTCATGCAAGCCTATTTATTTGAATCAAGACCCTGAAAATCAAATAATTAAATAAAAGACACCAACCAGACACCCCTGATAATGGAACATAAAATAACAATCATATTGATTATCAATAGAAAAGAAGAAAATTTATCAGCCTTTCTTATGGCCACCAAATCGCAAACCCAATGTAAACTTGAGCATATTGGTGTGAATAACAGAGTTAAATCCGTAAGTGTATTCGGGGGCTACCGCGGTACTACCATTAGGATAGTACTGGGTTTCATTCTGCTTAACCTCACCCGTGTACTTGGTATGCACCCAGTTATATTCTATTCCTAACATCAGGGCTTTATAGTAAAACATAATTCCTGCTGAAACATTTATATTTACGTGTATGCCAGCAGAATCGCTCACATCGTAGGTACCGCTATGCAAAACTCCGCTGCCATCTGTAATATTATAGTTTGCACTTTCACCACCGGGTATAGTAAGATAGGGGTCTATTGTAACATAAAGGCATATCCCCATATTTTCCATAGGATTCAAATTAATTTGAGGGCCAAATTTTAGTCCATCATAAAAGAAGCCCGTAGTGCTTACACTCATATCATAGCTGCTCCAAGGCACATTGCTCCAGCTAATCGGGTTATATCCAAATTCAAAAGCATAATTCAGGCCGAACCGGCCTTGTCCTGAACCCATTGCAAATTTTGTAAGAGAAGAGAACCCGGTAAAATTTAAAAGATATCCTGTTTTAGCTCCAAGTCCATTACTTGCCGATGCATACCTGGGAGGAACATACCCAAACGGTGTTGCCAGGTTAACAAATAGCATATTCCCGAATGAGTAAGGTTGGGAAAACGTACCTTCCGGGCTTATTACCCCAATATTTACAGAAAAATACTTGTCGTCGGTGCTGACATTGGAATTAGTGGGTGTAGAGTTGGTGTATGTTTGCGTACCACCTCCTCCAACCACCTGTGCATTGCTTACAAATGGAATAAAAAATAAAAAAAGAGCACCAACTAAGGATGCTCGTTTAATTTGGGAATTAGTTTTCATAGTATAGTGGGGATTAATCTTTTATTACATTAACTTAGTGTATCCCATTTGCCAAACATTATACTTCTGGGCATTACTGGCTCTGCCTGAAATAAAATAAATGGTTTTGCCATCAGCGCTCCATGCCGGACACATATCACTGGCCGGGTGGAAAGTGAGCTGGGTAAGGCTTGTGCCATCAGTATTAACAGTATATATATCTAAATTAGCCGGACGGGTGGCTGTGGCCGGTGTGGAACCTACACAAACAATTTTCTTTCCGTCGGGCGAAATGGCAGGATTAGAGAAGCCCATCCTGGGCGAAGTTAGTATTTGGGTAACTGCCCCGGTTTCTGTATTCAGCATCCATATTTCACCCATCCCTGTTTGTTTATTGGTTCTGCATACCAATATGCTTTTCCCATCAGACATGGGGCTTGGATCGAACCCTGCATCGTATTGGGTAAGCAATCCTGTTTTTAAATTATAGCTCCAAATACTGAAGTTCCCATTATAACTTGCTGTTTGTCCATTATTTACAATATTTATATGCTTTTCAATACGGGAGAAAAATATCAAATTCCCATCCGGGGAAAAGGCCGGGTTAAGGTCATCATAATTATTTGCACTCGTAATTTCCTGCACGGCAGAACCTTCGGAAGCATTCATCATATAGATATGACTAAACCCATTCACCATTTCAGAAAAAGCAATGTATTTGCTATCGGGTGAAAAGCAAATATCACTAACTGCATTACGAAAGGTACGTTGAACGGCAGATGTGCCTCCGGCAGTATTTTTTATATAAATATTATCTTTATAATCTACCCATCTTACAAAAGCCAGTTTAGAACCATCGGGCGAAACAGCCAGGTAGCGGTTACCACTCCACACGAGAGAATTATTATTATTGGTATGATACACCGCCGTGGCAATGGCATTCTCTTCATCAGAAGTAAACCGGGTTAAATGTATCCCACCTTCTTCGGGCACTGTCTCCATAGAATAATCTATCATCGGGGAACACCGGCATAAGCATAAAAGAGGTAAAATGATTACACAACTTTTGACAACGGGGTATTTATCAAACAATTTTATCATTTAATAGAGATTTGTCTTCAAAACTAATAAAATTACTCTGAATGGAATGTAGTATTATTAAATTCGCTGAAATACTTTACAATTGCATGATAGTATTAATATATTTTTAATAGTTCCCGATTCACCGTCCACAATTTCTTTTTGTATCTTTGGGCTTTGATGAATTTTCTCTTCCCATCTTTCCTTTATGCCTTATCGGCAATAAGTATTCCCATCCTAATCCATCTTTTCAATTTTCGCCGGTATAAAAAGTTATACTTTTCCAATGTACGCTTCCTGAAAGAAGTGGTGCAGGAGTCGCATTCAAAAAGCAGGTTGCAGCAGTTGCTGGTGCTTATTTGCCGCTGCCTCATTATCATCTTCCTCGTACTGGCTTTTGCACAACCTTATATTCCCAACAAACAAGGCGTAGCCGCTTCGGGTTCTAAAGCCGTAAGCATTTTTATAGATAATTCCTTCAGCATGATGGGGTTGAATGCAAATGGCACATTACTGGATGATGCTAAAAACAAAGCGGAACAGATTGCCAAATCGCTTAACCCGGCTGATAAAGTGCAGTTAGTGTCGCAGGATTTTAATGCTATCCAGGAACGTTGGCTGAATAAAGATGAATTTATTGACCAACTGAAAGGACTCAAAGTATCTCCCGCCTCGCGCATGTTGGGAGAAATTATGGAACGGCAGACCGATAACCTCGACCATTCGGGATGCCAGGTTAAAGAGGCCTTTATACTATCCGATTTCCAAAAATCGGCCATAGGAATGTATTCCTACAAGCCCGAAACAGGAATTTCAGAAGCCTTTATACCTGTAAGTGCTGAAACTAAAAACAACATTGATGCAGATAGCTGCTGGGTTAATACACCAGTACATTTACCCGGCAAAGCGGAACAGCTTTTTGTAAAACTTACCAACTATTCAACGGCAGCAGTATCTGATAAACCTATTAAACTATTTGTAAATGGTATTGAAAAAGCTACGGCATCCTTTACCGCCAATGCCAACTCATCTGCTGTGGTACCGTTCTCTTATGTGCCCGATAAAGCAACGCTGCAACAGGGCGAAATTAAAATTGACGACTACCCTATCACATTCGATGACAATCTTTTCTTTTCCTACAAATTATCTACCAACATTCCCATACTGTGTATCCATCCCGATAGCCTGAAAATGAATCCATCGCTTAACTACCTGTATGGAAAAGATTCGCTATTTGTATTGACGGATGCCTCTGCCGGCCATCTTGATTATTCCACATTTCCGCTATACCGGCTCATTGTATTGGACGAATTAACATCCATTACATCGGGTATGGGAAATGAATTGACACAATACCTTACAAAAGGCGGTGACCTGTTTATTATTCCGCCTGCTGCCGGAATAGACCTGGACTCCTATAACAAACTGCTGGGGACGCTTCATGTATTCCCTATGGGCAATGTGGATACCACCCATCTTAAAGTAGATAAACTGAACTACCAAAGCCCTATTTATGCCGGAGTATTTGAGCAAAAAGAACACCCAAATATGGACCTACCCATGGTTCACAAACATTACCGCATATTGCACAGCAGCAACGTATCATATGAAAACCTGATGCGATTAGACAATGGAGACGACCTCCTCGATATATTTCAATTTAACCAAAGCCGTATATACCTACTCAGTATTTCGTTGTCAGACGACTATAGTAACTTCCGCAAACACGCCATTTTTGTACCCACCCTTTACAACATAGGTCTTTATAGTACACCTCAACAAATGCTTTACTATACGCTTGGTAAAGAGCAACCAATTGAGGCACCCAATTTAAACCTGCCCGAAGGAACTATGTTTAAAATAAAATCGATTTCCGATACCTTTTCTTTCCTTCCTGAACGTAGGGTAGTGAACGATAAAACCATGTTGTTCCTACACAACCAGGTAAATGGGGCAGGCAACTATAAACTGCTTGCAGGTGACAGCATTATATCCGGCTATTCCTTTAATTATGACCGTAAGGAATCGGAAATGACTTTCCTCTCCCCTCCTGCCATCGATTCACTTTGTAAAAATACAGGCATAAAAAACTTCTCGGTTTTATCTACAACGGGTGATACCTTACCTGCATTGTTAAGCGAAGTAAACCGCGGAAAATTCTACTGGAAATACTGTATTCTGTTAGCTTTGTTATTTTTGGCTATAGAAGAAAGTTTGTTGAGATTATGGAAAGAATAACCCTTTAATATTGGAAACTATGCAACTCCTCGTAAAATCAGCCACCATTGTTGATCCCAACTCCCCACATAACGGGAAAGTGCAGGATGTTTTAATAGAAAATGGGACCATAACAGATATAAAAGCTAAAATTCCGCAAGCCGGAATTAAAAAAGTTATTGAAGTAAATGACCTTCACCTTTCACCCGGTTGGTTCGACATGCAGGCTAATTTCTGCGACCCTGGGTTTGAGTATAAAGAAGATTTGTTGTCGGGAATAAAAGCGGCAGCGGCCGGTGGGTTTACCGGTGTGGCCGTGGTTCCTTCTACCAATCCAACACTCTACTCAAAAACACAGGTTGAATACATCATTAACAAAACAAATGGCCTTATAGTAGATGTGCACCCGATAGGGGCCATCTCACAAAAACTGGAAGGAAAAGACCTGGCCGAAATGTATGACATGAAACTATCGGGTGCGGTTGCCTTTACAGATGATATTCACCCGGTAATGAGCTCAGGTCTCATGCATAGAGCCTTGCTTTATAGTAAAAGCTTCGGAGGCCTGATAATGAGCCGGTGCAACGACACCTCGCTGGCTACAGGACTTTGCGTAAACGAAGGTAAAATAAGCGTACAAATGGGTTTGAAGGGAGAACCTTCAATTGCCGAAGAAATAATGATTACCCGCGAACTTTTTTTAGCTGAATATGCCGAAGCGAAACTTCATCTCTCTTCCTTATCTACCGAAGGAAGCGTGAACCTGGTAAGAAATGCCCGCAAAAAGGGATTGCCTATAACTGCCTCGGTAAATGCTTACAGTCTGGCCTTTGAAGATGCTGAATTGCTGAATTGGGATACCAACTTTAAGGTGTCTCCCCCATTACGTGGAAAAAATGATATTAAAGCATTGAAAAAAGGCCTTGCCGAAGGAATCATTGATGTTATTTGTTCCGACCACCGTCCGGAAGATGAAGAAAATAAAAAACTGGAATTTGACCTGGCAACCCCGGGCATGCTCGGATTGCAAACTATGTATTCGCTAATAAATATGCACAGCGAATTATCGCAGTTGGATATCATACATAAGATAGCTATCAACCCACGAAAAATATTAGGCCTCGAAATACCTTCGATAAACAAAGGTTCTGTTGCAGATATCACCCTCTTCTCCCCTGCTGCCGAATGGGTATTGGAGAAAAAAGACATACGTTCTCAATCGTACAATACTCCCCTGCTGAATAAAAAACTGAAAGGCAAACCACTGGGGATAATCCATCATGATTCATACAGCCTGAATAATTAGCCAATATATAGTATAGCGTATTTATTTCATGAATGAATTAAAAAAAGTATAAATTTGCGCACATATAAGTTCAAATACCTAATTTCATCCTACCTTTAATGAGCAAGAAAATAGTTTCCCTCTCCGTTTTACTCGTTTTCACTCTTTGTTTTTTAACAAGCTGTAAGTCTCATCAAAAGTGCGCTGCTTATAGTGATTCCCGTGGTCTGCACAGTGCAAGCGCACAAACACCGGGCAGAGGTTAATCTGGTAGCCGTTAGCTATTAGCTGATAGCTTCATGAGATATCCTCTTTCGTTAAAACTTCTCATATCAAGTAACATTATTTCGGGTTTGGCACAAGGCATCAGTATGCTTGCCATTCCTTGGTATTTTGCATCTATTCTCAAGGCTCCCGGAGCCTTGGGCATCATGTATACCCTTACTCTTTGCGGAAGCGTATTATGGGGTATTTATGCCGGAACACTGATAGATAAATATCCCCGTAAAAATATCTTCATCTGGTTTTCCTTCATAGGAGGCAGCTTGCTGCTGCTTGCCTCCGTTTGGGGTTATGTACTGGGCTCGGTGCCCATATTTATGATTATTGTAGTGTTTGCAGCCACCTGGTATTATAATAACATTTACTACCCCACCATGTACGCTTTTGCACAGGAGGTATGCGAGGCCAAAGATTATGGAAGGGTAAACTCGTTTATTGAAATCCAGTCGCAGGCTATTAATATTCTTTCGGGAGGAGCGGCAGCCATGCTTTTACAAGGAGTCGACATTAACTCGTTTCATATAGCAGGCATAACCATACCATTTCACCTGCACATAACACCCTGGAGCCTGAGCAGCATATTTTTAACAGATGGAATAACCTATTTTATAGCGATTGCCCTTATTTCACAAATAAAATACACCCCGCACACGGAAAAGCACCACGAAACAGGAACTATATCAGAAAGGCTTAAAATCGGCAGAAACTTTTTAAGGGAACATCCGGCGCTACTCATATTTGGGGTTAGCTCTCTTTCAATTTTTGTAGTGGTACTCACCCATGTTATCCTGCTGATGCCGCTATATGTAAAAAATCATCTAAACCAATCGGCCGGGGCTTATGCCCTGATGGATGTTTACTATGGCATTGGAGCCCTACTGGCAGGTGTATGGATAAGGCGTTTGTTTCGAAAAATAACTACGGTAAAGGCTATCCTTATATTTATGCTGGTTACGGTGATACTTTTGCTGGTATGCTCATTCACAAAAAGCGTAGTCCTCTTTTTCGGCTTTTCGTTTATCCTGGGAAGTGTAAATGCAGGCACCCGGGTTTTACGTATTACTTACCTTTTCCATCATGTACCAAACCGGGTAATTGGCCGGGTAAACAGCGCGCTAAATGTGCTGAGTGTTTTATGCCGGATATTGCTTTCCTCCATCTTTTCATTTTCTTTCTTCCTGAAGGGCGATAATATTGTGTGGGCCTACTTTTTTTCTGCTATTTTCATCCTCATTAATTTTATGCTCATGTCATCCCGATATTCTTCATTAACAGAAAACTACAAAGACCCCGAAATAGGCACCATAGAACAAATTAGTTAATATCATAGTATTTTCTGATTTATATCAGCCTATTTTAAAGAAAATGTAGTAACTTTGCATCTATATAGTCATAAAGACAGGAACAAATTAGATTATTCCGGATGATTCGGGGGGAGATATTGGCACAGCTAAAGTTGTTCTCATAGGCGTTAACGATTCAGGCAAACAGTACTCTCCCCAAATCATTTTTTATCCCTACTTTTTATTCGATCCGATTGTAACTGAAGCCTGTATATCCATTGGGTTAAAGTATCCACCCTTCTCAACCACAACATGCCATATTCCTGCATGCGGAATTGTAAACTCATAAGGACTTTGCTCCATGTTTCCACCCCAATAAGTGTGCGTGGTATGATTCTGATAACGCAGAAAATTATGGTCATTCATTAACATTACTTTTGTTGGTCTGTTAAAATGTACCTTTATTTGCATTCCCTTTTCCAACTTCAATATTTGATGTAAGTATTTCATAGTTTAATTAATTGTTGTTTTGGTATTACCTTACTGACTGTAAGTATTAGGTAATAATCTTATATATCCTGCGAAGAGGAATCTGAACACCTCTTTTCAGGAGTATCATATTCTCGGTTACTACCCATATAGTGGTTTCCACCTGTTTTATGCCATCCTTGTCTCCAAATATTATTTTCACTTTGCCTTTATAAATATTTCCAAGAAGCATTCCCTTGTAGGCATCTACCACACGTTTCTCCATTTCTGAATTGGAATTTAAAACCTCATCGCGGGGAAATTGCAGGTTGGGAATAATATCCCGCTCAATTTGCATAGGATTCATATTTAATTTATTTTTTAGTATTGTTTGTGATCACTGCATCCTTATAAAAAGGCTGCAAAAACTTGTAAAAGGAGAAACACATTTTGTAAAACGTTACAAACTGCGACTATCATTTAGAATTGACAAACAGGGCGGAGCCCGTAAAGAACAGGAAAAGGAGAAATCAAAATACCTTGCCCATTCGCGATGCAACGATAATATGCACCACACAAGATGTGAGGCCCTGTGTAAGGAATTCCGGATTGCTAAACCAGACAGGGTTTCGTGGCATAGGATAAACAGGCTTATATACGATTTATCAAGTCCATTATGAAACCTGCAAAACAATAAACTGTTTTTCTGCATCGGAACCGGAACAGTATTCTCTTGAATAAGTGCTGCACCAGGTAGCTGTATGTATTGGTTATTGTTTGCATAAATAACACAACCCATTGCATTGCTTCGGAAAATAGTCCCTAAAAAAAGCAGACAGGCAAAAAGACTTATTTTATATACCCTAATCATGTACACTACTGAATGTATTATCTAATATATGCAGATTTAATCATTAGGTTAACTAATGTTTATTAAGCTTTGTAAGTTCTTCACCGGTTTAAAAAAAACATCCTCGCTCCTAATAGAATCAATACTACAGCAAATACTTTCCGCAGGGTTGTTTCATTTATACTTACAGCCATTTTGCCACCAATAAAACCGCCTACAACAAATCCGATACAAATGATAATGGCTGTTTTAATATCCACATAACCTTTTTGATAATAAGACATCACAGCCAATATGCCAATAGGAGGAACCAAGAGCGCCAAGGTGGTACCCTGTGCTGTATGCTCGGTGAAACCAAACAGCAATACCAGGGCTGGCACAATGATGACCCCTCCCCCAATTCCAATCAGCCCGCTGAAATAACCGGCAATCAATCCTACCAGCAGCAAGCCCAACATTACAAATATGTTCATTGCATTAAAAATATAAAGTTTATAAATTGTTACCCATTGCTACATACAACTGATATTCGGCCTTATTATAATCGCTTACCGCCTTCAGATAATCATCTTCAGCTTGCACATAAAATTGTTCCGATTGAAATACTTCAAAAGGAAGAACCGTCCCCAGCTTTTCACGTTCAATGCTTTGCTCCAATGCCATATTCGCCTGGCTTAATGACCGGCGCGAAAAATCCATTTGCTGCATAGATAGTTTTATCTGTGCCCGTGCATCTGCCACTTGTTGCACTACTTCATTACCGAATTGCTGCATATTGTTTTGCTCTATATTTATTTCGGCATTATATGTTTTCACATCGCCACGGTAAATAATTCTGCCGATAGGTATATTCCATAATAATCCTGCATCTATTACATAGGTATTATAGTAGGGTTCACCAAATGTACCCAACAAGGCATCGGGGGTTCCCACCACAAATTTAGGTAAAAGAAGTCCTACTGTAGTGGTTTTTCGCTCTGTTTGTATGGAGTTCAATTCAGCTTGTATACTTTTATATTCGGGACGGTTATGTATGTAGCGGTTCGTCTCCCCAGTATCTGCAGTACCCGGCACTATTTGCACGGGCATTATTCCTGTATCGGCACTTACCAATATAGCTGTAGTATCTATATTTAAAATATTGAGTAGAGCATCCGATTTTTTTTGCATTTGCACTTCTGCATCAGCTAACCGGAAACGGATATGGTCAGCATTAGTTTGGGCCAATAAATATTCCGACTGGTAACGCAACCCGGCATCTACCTGTAGTTTAATTTGCTCAGTAAGGGTATCTGCCTGGCTTGACAAGTTGAGCAATTCATTATAATCGAACTGAGCCACCATCAAATCATAATAATTGGAGACAGCATCTAAAATCACACCATTGCGCTGTGCCTGGGTTTCGAACTTAACAGCAGCGCTTTCTTCTCTTTTAGCCTTCACATCAAATATACCCCTATTAAAATCTATGGTTCCCGCAAAACCTCCGCCCAGCCACAATTCCTTTTGTGTTACATCTTTTAATACGACTCCTGTTGTTTGCATAGCGGCCCCATTCAGGTAGTGCATGGTGGGCCCCAGTTGTATGGTAGGTAAAAACCATTCCCTGGCCTTGTCTACCCGTGCCTCGCTTAATTGATATTGCAGTTCGTATTGTTTTATGGTAAGATTATTGGCTCCTGCCAATTTGAGTATGGCAGGAAGATTTACCGCTATCTTTTTAGCTGATTGTATTTGAGATTGGCTATGAACTATGCCGCTCAGTGTTAAAAAAAGCAATCCTATTCTGAATGTTTTCATGCTGTCAGATTTTAAATATTATAAATTTTTACCGTACTTGGCTATAACAGTAGAACCATCAGCACATTGTGCAATGCCTGAAACAATAATCTTATCGCCTGCTTTCAGTCCGCCATATTTTATCTGGATGTACCTGGCATTATGAACCCCAACCTGCACATTTACTTTTTTTACGATACATTTAACTCCATCACTCCAATTCAAGTTTGCTGATGTGGAATCGACAGGGGTTATTTTATAAATAAAATTTTCCTGCTCATAGGTTCCTATAGCTTGGTTAGGAACCGAAAGAGAACTATCGGCAGCAGATGTTGTAAAAGTTACATTGGCAAACATGCCGGGGTGTATCAAATGATTTTTATTGGATAAATCGACCTGGACAAGCATGGTTTTAGTATCTTCATTTAGGCTGTATGCAATGCGTGAAACAGTTACATTAAAAACTGTATTGGGCAAATCGGTGAAGGTTATGGAAACCGGTGTTCCCTGGGTAATGTAAGGTGAATTAACTTCCGGAATACTCACATTAACCCGTATTGTAGAAATATCTTGAATTTTAAAGAGCGGCTCTGTATATGGCCTGTCCAAGCCATTTTGAACAATGGCTCCCGCATCTACATAGCGGTTAGCTATAATGCCATCAAAGGGCGCTTTAACAGTAAGGTAGGCTATTTCGGAATCTACTACATTTAAAGCAGCCACAGCACTTTCATATTTGGCTTTGGATTCGTCCACCTGTTGCAGGGGAACCAATTCGGGAGTCTTTTTATAAACTGCTTCAAGGCGGTTGTATATGGAAGCATCACCATCTAATTCAGCTTTTGCTTTTTCCTGCTCTTCCACCAGCTCAGGATTAGCAAGCACTGCGAGTACGCTTCCTTTTTTTACCACATCACCAATGTCGTATTTCCAGGTTTTTACATACCCGTTGCCCATGGCAAACAATTTCACCTCCTGGTTAGCCATGGCTTCACCGGCCACCGTAAAACTGTTTTCAAAGCTTTTGGTTTGAGGTTGTGATACAAGCACCACCGGAAGATTGACTATGGAAGCACTTTCATTTTTGTCTTTATCGGATGAATGACAGGCGCTGAAAAAAATGATGAGTGCTGAAAATATAATTGGAATAACAATTTTGCTTTTCGTTTTCATTATGCTAAAAATTTAAGTTTATACATTGGTTGAAGGTTGCGGTAGCTCAAGGGGAGTGGGCGACACTTCGTGTTTCTTTTTATTGAACAAATAAAAGATAACAGGCACCACAAACAAGCTCAATATTAAGGCTGCAAATACCCCGCCAATAATGGCTCGTGCAAGCGGTACGTTGGCCTCACCCCCTATTTCATTTCCAAAGGCCATGGGTGCAAGCGAGAAAATAGCTACCGTAGCGCTCATCAATATCGGGCGGAAACGGTTAGTAGCTCCGCGCCTTACAGCTTCTTGCAAAGGCATTTTCCCTTCTTGCAAAATTTCTGCCATTACGCTGGGCTTGGTTTCCTCTTTGGTCATATTGGCATTCATCTTATCTACCAGCAGTGTGCTGTATGATACCGTGATGCCCACCATCATAATAACCCCCATAAAAGATTGTATGTTGAGGAACGTATGCGAGAAGAAGAGCATTATCACAACACCTATCAACCCTAAGGGAACAACCATGATAATAATGAGCGGAAGCCTAAAAGAACGCAACAGAGGAACGATGATAAGGTATACCATAAATATGGCGAGTATCAAGCCAAAACCAAGACTGCCAAAGGCATCGTTCATACTTTTTATTTCTCCTTTCTGCGTAATGGTATAGCCCAATGGAACGGTATCTGCCACAGGCTTGATAGCTTTATCTATATCTTTTGCAACCGAACCGATATCACGTCCTTGAACATTGGCATACACATCCATGGTCCGTTGAACATTCACGTGTTTTACTTCTATAGGCTCGGAGCCGGTAGAAATAGTGGCCACATCCTTTAGTAGAATATCCTTCTTATCTGCACGGTCGCTATTAATAGTTATATTGGCCAATGCAGAAGGATCATCGAGCCTGTATTGCGGATAAGTAACCCCTAAAAAATAGTCGTTGCCACTTTTAGGGTCTACCCAATAAAGATGGCTGTTGAAAGCGGATGAAGAATTCAACGCACTTTCCACATTCTGAATGATTCCTTCAGCAGATAGTCCAACCATAGCGGCTTTGGTCCGATCCATGTGAATATCTATTTCGGGGTGACTAATACGTTCATCTATCCGCACATCACGTGCCCCTGGCACCTGCCGGGCAATATCGCGTATCTTAACAGCCATGTTATTCAATCTTTCAAATTTGCTCCCGGTAATTTGAATATCTATGGGCGACGGAGCTCCGTTATTCAGCGCAGCACCAACGATACCACTCATATCGAAAGCAAAACTTACACCGGGAAAATCATTATTCAGTTTATCACGGATATGTGCAACAAATTCTTTGGTGGGAGTCCTATGTTCATCTTTCAACTGAACGTCAATAAAGGCGTCCTGGGTGCCTGAATTAGGCGTATACGCCGCATCAATATTGGGTTGCACACCAATATTCGACACAATGGAGGTAAGTTCCTCACCTGTTTCAGCTTTGATTTCATTTTCAATTTCGCCTATTTTTTGCTGGGTAATCTCTATACGGGTACCGGGGTCTAAATGAACAAATACGGTAAACTGCCCTACGTCCATTTGTGGGAAAAACTCTGTTCCTATGCCTTTCACAAGCCACATTGTCGCAAAGAATAGCATTACTACTCCTCCAATTATCCACCAGGCATAATTTAATGCCCGTTCCAGCAGCCACTCATACCCATGCAATAAACGATTGAGGAAATTCTGGAATCTCCCTAATACTCCTTTATGGCCAACTCCCTTCACCGGATTTTTGAGCATAGCAGCACTCATAATTGGGACCAATGTGAGCGAAAAGAAAAGCGAGCCACCCATAGCAAAGGCAACGGCTATAGCCAAAGCGGGGAAAAGAAACCTTGCCACTCCTGTTAAAAATACAATAGGAAAAAACACTATTACGATTGTTAGCGCTGTGATGATTACCGGCATGGTAACCTCGCTGGTACCTATAATAGCAGCTTGTTCGGGATACATTCCCTGGTGCAGGTGCTTATCGATATTTTCCAGCACCACAATAGCCGTATCTACCAATAACCCTATGGAGAGCGCCATTCCTCCCAGAGTCATACTGTTAATGGTATTGTCGGTAAAACTCAACCCGATAAATACTACCAGCAAAGCAAGGGGAATGCTGATAACTACAATAAAAGCCGACCGGAAACTACCGAGGAAAAAGAGTAATACCAAGCACAACAAACCAATACCGGTAAGTCCTTCACGGAGCAACCCACTTACCGAATGCTTTACATAAACGCTCTGGTCGAAAATGGTGTTTAATTTAATGGATGAGGATATCTGCCCTTCAATAGTGGGTATTTTAGCCCTTACCCCATTCACATCTGCAATGATATTAGAGCCATTACGGCGATAAATGGGAATGTACACCTGGTTCTTTCCATTCACCCTGGCAATGTTAGTTTGTATTACATTGGCATCTTTGGCATACCCAATATCTTTCAGGTAAATGGGATTGCCCTTATCACCTGTTTTTAATACAATGCCATTAAATTCATCTACCGTTGTAAACATTGCATTGGCCTGCACATTATAATCCAATGGGCCTATGTTGATGTCGCCAGTTGGAATCATTACATTATTGCGTTGCAGTGCTTGCATCACATCTGTTTGAGAAAGATTGTACTCCTGAAGTTTTTCAGGGTCTACATATACCATAATCTGTCTAAGTTTTCCACCATATACAGCCGGCGCTGAAACACCATCTACCGTTTGCAAAATGGTACGGATGGTATACTGGGAAATATCGTAGAGTTGTTGTTCGTTGAGCGAATCGCTGCTCACGGTAAGCAGCGCTAAGGGAATAGAAGCTGTGGGGTCAAAAGGCAATACGATGGGGGGCAATGTCCCCGGCGGAAGATGACTCATATCGCTATTAACCAGCGATGAAACAGAAGCAATGGCAGCTGCTGGGTCTACATTGGGATGAAAATAATCTTTCACCACGCTAACCCCTGTAATACTCTTCGATTCCTGTGTTTCTATTCCATCAGCCTGACTGGTAAAACGTTCCAAGCGGGTAGATATATCCTTTTCTACCATTTCAGGAGGCATACCTTGGTAAACGGTTAATATCTCTACAGCAGGCGATTTGAATACCGGCAAAATATCTACCGGTAACCGGGTGACGCTGACAAGACCTAATATAGCCACCAGCAAGGCTATAACTATAACAAGATGTTTGTTTCTAAATGCAAAATGAACCATAAACTATTCTTTTGAAAGATGAAGGATTAAAAAACTTCAAACGAGACCCGATGTTCTTGGCAGAAACAAGTCAATCATCATGCAGTACTGCGTGATGTGCTTAACAAAAGAATGGCGGAGACCTTAAAGGCCTGGAGTAAAGAAATACCTCGCCGGGAGCTATGTTGAGGTACAAAGAAGATATGTATCCGATTATTCCCGCAAATTTTTCAGGAATTATATTTACCGGTTTTAACGGAATTATAGATTGACAAGTTGATGTAACGGAAACACTGCTTTCGCTGATTCCATGATGAAAACGAATAAACGGGGAATCGCCTGTAGCGTTATGCGGGAAATGCTGTCCGGACGACTTAATAATTATACTCGAGTGAAGGGATGCGAGGGACGTCTCAGGTTTTGCTTGTGTAAAGGAATAAGCAAATACCCCAAACAAAAAAAATATAAAAATAAACAGACCCCTGTTTTTCATGTTCTCTAAATCGGCACAAATATAGCTAATAAGCATTTAACCTATTGTTAAACCTTGTTAAGTAAAAGTGAAATAAACGTTTTAATGCTTGTTAATAAAGGGCTGCATTCGTAAGTCCAATGTCGGAAGAAACGGTGTTTCTATATTTTTTTTAGCTTTGCCCTGCAAAATAATTCCTGAACCACAAAACATAACCTCATGAAAAAAACAATTGCTTTATTATTTGCTTCCGCGGGCTTAGTTGCGGTTAGTTACGCTCAACCAAAACTTACCAAAAAAGATGCCGGTAAAATATTAGAAAAAGCGTGGACTGCTGTTAAAAAATCGGATACTGCCAGTTTCGTTAAGCTATGGGTGCTGGATGATAAACAATGGCCCTATCATGGAGGACAAAAGTTTGAAGCGAAGGATGTTAAAACCAACTTCAGAGATTTCAGAAGCTATTTCGACTCTGCATTGATACGAAATTCAAAACTTGAAGATGTGGAATGTGATACCATTGAACACAATGACCCGCATTATGATTTTTCCAAATATTACATTAAAGCCTCCCTTAGCTATAGCAAGAGCCATAGCAGAGGTTTTGGATTTTATATGGATTATGTAAATAATGAATGGCTCGTACGTTTCTCACCCGATTACTCCGACGTAACACGAGGCAAAAAATAAGCTGAAAAATAATTCACCGGATTAAAAATAAACGGTAACATCAATGTGCCCCCAGCCATGATAGTTACCGTTTATTATTTCATTGCTAATGTGGGTTACTGAATAGGTAACCAACGTTTTTTTGTAAGAAAGACATATACCATACGAATCGCCGAATACAAGCGGAGAAATTTGTTTGTAGCTGAGTGTATATATGCTGTTACCGGTAAATAAATCGCCCTGCATGGTGCCATTATAGGCTACACCTTCTACCCAGCCCTGTACAATGGCATAAAGCTGGAATGCTGATGTGTGGTTAGTTAAAAAATACGATTGCATCTTACCAAAATGGAATGTAATACCCGCAAGCGCATTATCGTATACCGTACCCGCATTCATCTGCCCGACTGCATCCACATCAACTGCGGTATCGGTGTAAAGGGCCTTTTCATAACGCAATTTGTAGTTTATCATTAACCCGGTGCCAATTTGGTATTGCCATCCATCGGGCTGGGTATTACCGGGTACTGTGCTGTGTATGGCCTTCTGTTCCTCCTCACATTCGGCACAGGAACCAATAGCTCCTACATCCACTTCAGATGTCAGTAATTGTTTTTTATAATAATTGGCAGAGGTTTTATAATGCCCTAAGTAAACATATCCGGCAAAGGGGTGGTCGCCATAAAGTATGGTATTGCTCGTGATGCTGGTAGGCGTAAAACAATCTTGCACGGCAGATAATCCATATTGCACGGTGGAATTACTTAACCGGGGAAGCAGCCACATCACAGGGGAATAGTGGAATACGGGATTGACTGCCTCCAATTTTATACCCTGTGTATAATAGTCGTCTGTTTGCGTGAAAAAATCATTTTCATAATTCAGACGGACGAATTTATTCGTACTTATTTTTATGCCTGAGCTATCCTTTTGAGCAAAAGCCTGCGACATTAAAATAACTGTGAAAAATAAAATCGCAAGGATGTTCCTCATTCCACAATGTACGAAGATATGGGCACAAAAGGATTTATCTTACTTCTGAATGACTAATTCTCCTTCTCCGAACAATTCTCCATTTTCGCTTATCACCCGATAGAAATACACTCCATTTGGCTGCCCACTTAAATTAATGCTTTTGCCATCCATCTGGGCAGATCTTGAATAAACTTTTTCTCCAAGAACGTTGTAAATTTCAATCATTGACAGAGATTGCTTCGCTTCACTCGCAATGATGAATGTAAACATTCCATTGCTTGGGTTTGGATAAATATGAAATACGTCTGCATTCTGAATTTCACTGATACCCGTGCATATTTCAGCAGTGATTTTAAAAGTATCGGTAACCGAGCAACCATTGCTATTGTATGCGGTTACATACATTGTAGAGTCGGCATTAATACTCCCGGTAATAATAGACGTAGTGGTTTTACCATTATTCCATACATACCTAATTCCGCCACTTGCTGTAAGAGTATCTTTGTTTCCTTTGCATACCTTAGTTGTACCGGTAACCACAAGATTGGGGAGTGGCAAAATGGTAACCTTTATGGTATTAGTATATTGAACTACACCTTGTTTACTTGTAACGGTATAGGTAGTTGTAGATATGGGTTTCGCATATATACTATCTTTAGTTGCGCCGCCCGGGCTCCATTTGTAAGTAGCTCCACTTAACCCTTTTACAAATAACAAGGCGCTATCGCCTTTACATACCGTATCGTGTATTGCGCCAATGGTTGCAATAGCAGTATCGAAAGCAAAAATAATTCCATTTTGGCTGAGTCCACCTAAGGCAGTTGCACCATATAAGGTGTTGCCGACAAGTGTAAGTGAGCCTTCGGGGTTTGAACCGTTTAAGCCGGTGAAATCATAAAGGTCTTTATACCGGGTACCATTTGTATCCACTGAAAAAATTAAACCGCTGTCCCGTGCACCACCATAATAGGCAGTTCCATATAAAGTATTTCCCGAAAGCACTAACGAACCTCCCGCAAATTCAGGCTGAGCGCCATTTGTTCCGGTAAAATCAAATCTATCATTATAACTAAAGCCATTCGTATCGAGCGAAAAAATTAAACCAAATCCATTTGCTCCCCCGTAGGCAGCAGCACCATACAATATGCCTGCACCATTATAGGTTAAAGCGCCGTAAGGTTCTGCCCCATCTATGTAACCAAAATCATAAAGGTCCCTATAGTTACTGCCATTCATCTTCATAGAGAACACATTGCCGTAGCTATTAAATCCTCCTGTTAAAGTTGTTCCGTATAATTTGCCTTTTATCAGGGTTAAACCAAGTGGATATCGACCATCAGAACCACTAAAATCGTACATGTCTTTATATCCGCTACCATTCGTATCAATCGAGAATACACATCCATCCTCATGGGCTCCTCCGTCGGCTACCCCATACAATGTACCCAAATTATAGACCAATGAATTGTAAGGATTTTTACCATTCGGGCCCCTAAAATCAAATATATCCTTAAAGTTTTTCCCATTGGTGTCAATCGAGAAAATACAGCCGCTGTCATGCGCGCCCCCTGCATTGGCTGTTCCATATAATACGCCTGATGCGATGGTGAGAGGACTATTTGGCCCCATTCCATTTTTACCGTTAAAATCAAAGAGGTCTTTATAGTGTGTTCCGTCTGTACGAATGGAAAAAACACAACCACTGTCATTCAATCCGCCAAAGTAAGCTGTGCCATATAATACATTTCCTGAAAGGGTTAATGAGCCGAATGGTTCAGAACCATTAAAGCCGTTGAAGTTGAGGACGTCGGCATATTGTGCCTTTACTGCTCCTGTTCCCAGGCAAAGCGATACAAATAATACGAGTATATTTTTTTTCATGGTGGTTTTGTCTTCTGCAAAAATAGTAAAAACTCGCATAAAAGGATTGGAAATTAGGGCTTTCTTATTTTTGAATGATCAGTTTGCCTTGTCCAAGCAAATTCCCGGTTTCAGTAATAACTCTGTATAAATAAATCCCATTAGGTTGATTGGATATGTTAATTGAAAGTGGAGAATTGAAAGTGAAGAACTGGGAATATACTTTTTCGCCAAGTACATTACATACTTCTATTATGGAAAGAGATTGCTTCGCTTCACTCGTAATGACGAAAGTGAATTGCCCATTGCTGGGGTTAGGGCAAACGCTAATGTTTTGCAGAGTGCCCAAATTTTTAACCGATGCAGTACATAATGAATCAGATAACACATGCACTACCCACACAGAGCTGTCGGAAAAACATTGATTGGATGCTGCAACCGATATTCTATAAACTCCGGCGGCAGCAAACTTGACTTTGAGTATATTATCACTTGTAGTAAAATAACTTTTCCCATATACCTTCCAGGCATAACTGGTATTACTATCAATATGAACAGTATATATTCCTGTATCGTCAAGACAAATGTTTGTTGGTCCGGTTTTTATGATATCAGGAAGGCCCACAGAAATAATCGTATCTGGTAAAGTCGCTTTGCTACCTATACATCCGAAGCTGGTTTCCTGACAAGCTAAAATAGCGGTGTCTGCTCCTTGCAGGTCCAAAATAAGTGAATCCAAAATTGCGCCTGCAAAAATATATGTTCCGAATATTTTATCTGTTTCCCACCATGTGTATACTGAACCCCGACCAGAATTATTGGGATGTGCGGTAAATTGAACCAAAGTTCCAGCACAATATGGCCCGGGAGAAGGGTATGCTGTAAGGTAGATGCTATCGGCAGGTTCTCCTATTGAAATATGAACAAGTGTGCCTAAAGCGCTATCGTGGAAACTGGAACTATCAGCAATAATCCGCGCATAATATATTCCGGGGCCAATACCATATTTATTCAACGTATCAGAACAAGGTACATGCAGGAGCATCTTTCCACTAGTTGTATCAATAGTCACGCCAAACAATCCAGTATTAAGAATATTAAAACTAACTGGGCTCAGATTATAACTAATCAATTGTACTTCAAATTTGTTCCCTGGCCGGTATTTCGCATGGGAATCAAACTGATGTATAGTATAATTAATAGTGTCGGAATATCCATTTATTTGCTTCGCACAAGATTGTACACATGCTTTTATATTTTGCTCCTCATTGCTAAGTATATCACAATGCTGGATGCAAAAGGGGCCCCATTCTGCAGACACCTTACCTGGAGTTGTACATATAACTCTTATAAAATAATGGCATCCAGTACTAACTGCCAATGGGATTATACCGCCTATGTCAGCAGGAGGATACGTATAGTCTGAGTTGCTAATAAAAGTGCCAATTGTATCAATTTTAGCTGATTTTCCTATCGAATCTATTAGCTCGGCATAATAAATATTTAGAGCATTGTATACACCAGTTGAGGTAAATGGTACATCTACAATGCTTCCTGCACAAACCGGGCTGTTATCGAGCGTTGGCGGAGGTTGAAATGTGATAATGTCTGCTATTTGATTTACATGATGGAGATTGGAATATTGAGCCATTACTGGCATCAGCTCCGAGTAGAATAGGGAAATAAGTAAGAGGCAAATTCTTTTCATATCCAATTAAATTTGATTCAAAGATATTGCTAAAAATATTTTTGTCAATCCATATTTATTATATGGTAGGTTTGACTTATTAAACAGCAGGTTTGGGGTAATAAATAGCTTTTAGATTTTGTAAAGGCGGATATAGAGTAATCAGGTACTAAGTGTTGATGAGATTGCTTCGTGCCTCGCAATGAGGAGCTTGGTCATAACTCATAACTTATAACTCCTTATTATGCCTTCTTTCCGCCGCCAAATTCCATCAAATAGCTCTTAATGAAATCATCGAGTTCACCATCCATTACCGATTGCACATCGGAGGTTTCATGGCCTGTACGCAAGTCTTTCACCATTTTATATGGGTGCATTACATAGTTGCGAATCTGCGAGCCCCACTCAATAGATTTTTTATTGCTTTCAATGGCTTCAACAGCTTCCATTTTTTTGCGCAGTTCGCGCTCATATAATTGCGATTTCAGCATCTTTAATGCAGTATCTTTATTCTGCATCTGCGAGCGGCTCTCTTGGTTTTTAATAATAATGCCGGAAGGTTTATGATACAAGCGCACTGCGGTTTCTACCTTGTTTACATTTTGCCCGCCTTTGCCACCTGAACGAAAGGTTTCCCATTCAATATCGCCCATGTTTATTTGTATATCTATACTATCATCAATCAAGGGATATACGTAGACCCCAGCAAAGGACGTATGCCTTCGGGCATTCGCATCAAAAGGGGAAATACGCACAAGGCGATGAACTCCATTTTCTCCTTTCAAATATCCAAAAACATAATCTCCTTGTATTTCCAATGTTACCGACTTGATACCCGCCGCTTCCCCGTCTTGCTTATCAAGTTCTTTCACCTGATAACCGCGCTTTTCAGCCCACATGATATACATGCGCATGAGCATATAGGCCCAGTCCTGACTTTCAGTTCCGCCCGCCCCGGAATTGATTTCCATTACAGCATCTAAATGGTCTTCTTCTGCGCCCAGCATATTACGGAACTCCAATTCCTCAATATGCTTCATAGCATCTTTATAATTGACTTCTACTTCCTGTTCGGTAGCTCCTTCTTCTTTAAAAAAGTCATACATAACCAATAGATCATCTACGCTCTTTTGCATGTTGGCAAAAGCCTCTGTCCATGTTTTAAGTCCTTTAATTTGCTTTAATACCAGCTCCGCTTTTTTGGGTTCATTCCAAAAATCAGCACCATGTGTTATAGCTTCCAGTTCCTCGATTTTAGCTAACTTCTCTTCGATGTCAAAGATGCCCCCTCAGCACGTCAAAGCGCTCCTTGGCTTCCTTCACCTGTTCATAGGTAATCATAGAATTTAATTAATTATAAGTTATAAATTAGCTATCAGCTATCAGCCCCCGGCTATTAGCTATTTTAATAAATGTCCGGAAATTTTGCCGGGTCAACTTCGTTCATAATACTGTAAACGGCATCTACAATATCATCTACACTGGGCTTTGAAAAATAATCTCCATCCGAGCCGTAAGCTGGGCGATGTTCCTTGCCAGTTAATGTTTTAGGTGCAGAATCAAGATATGCATAGCCGCCTTGTTCCTCTAATACCTTTTGCATCATATAGGCCGATGCTCCTCCCGGCACATCTTCATCAAGGAACAATACCCGGTTAGTTTTTTGAAGAGAAGTCACAATTGTGCTGTGAATATCGAAAGGCAGCAATGTACGCACATCAATTATTTCTACAGAAATATTAAAGGCCTCCAGTTGTTGTGCTGCTTCCACAGCCATGCGGCAAAGTGGACCATAGGTAACAACAGTAACATCTTTTCCTTCGTGTATTATTTCCGGCACACCAAGCGGCAGTTTAAACTCACCCATATTGGTGGGTCTCTTTTCCTTTAAGCGATAGCTGTTGAGCGGTTCGATTATTAAAGCGGGCTCGTTGGATGCCAAGAGCGTGTTGTAAAATCCTGCTACCTGGGTCATGTTGCGGGGAACACATACATATATGCCCCTCAGAGAATTTAATACCATACCCATTGGGGAACCGCTGTGCCATATACCCTCCAACCGGTGACCGCGTGTGCGCACAATAACTGGTGCACGCTGGGTTCCAACTGTACGGTAAGCAAGGGTAGCTAAGTCATCGCTCATAATTTGCAATGCATAGAGCAGGTAATCTAAATATTCAATTTCAGCAATGGGGCGCAGTCCGCGCATAGCCATGCCTATAGCCTGACCTACGATAGTTGTTTCGCGAATGCCGGTATCGAATATACGCTCTTCACCATATTTTTTTTGCAGGTTTTCAAGTCCCTGGTTTACGTCGCCCAGTTTGCCCACATCCTCTCCAAAAACCAATACTTGCGGATATTTAGCAAGAATGGCATCAAAATTATCGCGGAGTATTTCGTGCCCGTTTACTTCGGTTCCTTCTGCATCATACACAGGTTTTTCTTCCGCAACATTTATCGCATCAGATGTATACAGCATCGCATCGTAGCGCTCTTCATTTTTTGAGGCGAATTCTTTATTCAATCGAAGTAGTTCTTCCCGTTCTGATGAACTTTCGTTACGGGTAGCCCTTAAAACACTCTTGATGGCAGAAACTACGTCGCGGCGCAGGGGATCAGTCAGTTTCTGAAGGTCGCCAATAATTTTTTCAACGGATTCTTTTTGCGCTGAAACGGCTGAAAGTTTATGCAAAACTTCCAATGCTCTTGACTGTTCTTGCTTTATTTCGTCCAGGTATTCCTTCCATGCCCGGTTCTTAGCGTCCTTTACATCGGTTTTAGCTTGTTCCTCTATTTTCGATAATTCTTCTTCGGTAGCAATAGCAAACTTCAATATCCATTCCCGCATTTTCTTTATACCGTCAAAATCTTTTTCCCATTGAAGCCTTTCAGGAGTTTTATACCGTTCATGAGAACCAGAAGTGGAGTGGCCTTGTGGCTGTGTACATTCCTCGATATGAAGAAGTACCGGAACATGCTCTTTTCTGCATAAAGCAGCAGCTTTTTCATAAGCTTCACAAAGAGCAGGATAATCCCAGCCTTTCACTTTTATTATTTCACATCCGGGGCTATTCTTGTCGCGTTGCATGCCTTTCAAGGCTTCCGATATGCTGTTTTTGGTGGTTTGATATCCAATAGGGACAGAAATACCATACCCGTCATCCCATACTGAAACTACCATAGGCACTTGCATAACGCCTGCAGCATTCAAGGCTTCCCAAAACATGCCTTCCGATGTGCTGGCATCGCCAATGGTACCAAAGGCTATTTCATTGCCGTTTTTACTGAATTTCTCAAACTCCGGTTTTTGAAGAGAGGGGGTATTCCGGTATTGTTTTGATGCCATAGCCAAGCCCAGCAGACGTGGCATTTGACTACCCGTAGGTGATATATCGGACGATGAATTATACTGTTCGGTAAGATTAGCCCAATTAGCATCGGGATTGATAGAACGTGTAGAATAGTGCCCGCCCATTTGCCTTCCGGCAGAAGAAGGTTCTGCATTTAAATTAGCATGTGCATACAACCCGGCAAACCATTGCTGTATAGTGAGCATTCCTTTCGCAAACATAAAAGTCTGGTCGCGGTAATACCCCGACCGAAAGTCGCCCGGCATAAATGCTTTAGCCATGGCAACCTGGGCAATTTCTTTTCCATCGCCAAATATTCCGAATTTGGCCTTGCCTTGCAATACTTCTTTACGACCCAATATACTTGCCTCGCGGCTTTCAACAGCAATGCGGTAATCCCGCAAAACCGTTTCTTTAAATTCAGCAAATGAAAGCTCGTTATCTGAATTGGTATTCATGGATGCGTTTTTTTTAGAAGATGTTCCGGTTAAGGGAGCTTTATCTGGCATAGTGAGGTCTTCTGGTTATATTAAGCGGCAAAATTACTTATTTTGAAGTAAAGTGCGAATAAAAATAACATAGGATAACATTTGATGGCATATAATCATAACATTGGTAGATTTGTGAAAAGTTTAAAGCCGGAATAATGCAATATAAAACCATAGGAGTTATTGGCTCAGGAACCATGGGTAGCGGCATTGTACAACTTGCAGCCATATCAGGTTGTGAAGTTGTAATGTTTGATGCCAATACATCAGCCACCCGTAATGCTTTTGAAAAGATAAAAAAAATACTTGCCACTTTAGTAGAAAAAAATAAAATAACAGACAAAGATGCCCAAGGTGCTTTGTCAAAAATAAAGATAGGTGATTCCCTGCACGACTTTAAGAACTGCGACTTAGTTATAGAAGCTATTATTGAAGATCTTGCCGTTAAGAAAGAACTTTTCAAAAACCTCGAAGAAATTTGCAAACCTGCTTGCATATTAGCTACTAATACCTCTTCCATTTCTATTACTTCTATTGCATCGGCATGCAAAAATCCGGGTAGGGTGCTTGGAATTCACTTTTTCAATCCGGCCCCGGTTATGCCATTGGTAGAAATTATTCCCGGACTGGCAACGGATCAAAATATAACTACTGATGCTGTAGCCATTATCCAATCATGGAAAAAGATTACTGTTTTGGCAAAGGATACTCCCGGCTTTATTGTGAATAGGGTAGCACGATCTTTTTATGGAGAAGCCATTCGCATATATGAAGAAGGTATTGCTGACTTTGCTACCATTGATTGGGCCATGAAAGAACTCGGGGGCTTTAAAATGGGACCCTTTGAACTAATGGACTTTATTGGTAATGATGTAAACTACAAAGTAACCGAAACGGTTTGGCAGCAGTTCTTCTACGACTCCCGCTATAAACCATCGCTTACTCAAAAACGTTTATTTGAAGCTGGCTTTTGGGGTAAAAAAACCGGAAGGGGATATTACAATTACGCTGAAGGAACTATACAACCGGAAGCAATGAAAGATGAAAAGAAGGGCATGGAAATTTTGATGAGGATACTCTCTATGCTTGTGAATGAAGCTTATGAGGCTTTATACTATGGTATTGCAACGCGCGAAGACCTGGAAACAGCCATGACCAAGGGAGTTAATTATCCAAAAGGATTGATACAATGGGGAGAAGAAATAGGACTTTCCTCTATTTTAAAAACATTGGAGGATCTAAGCTCAACCTATAAAGAAGAGCGTTACAGACCAAGCCTACTTTTAAGAAAAACAGCATCTGAAAAATGAAAAAATGGATGCTGATATTATTCCTTTTTATTTGTGCCCATTCTGGAATGGCACAACAATCAGGGGGGGATATTTTGGCTATCAAATCGCACATTAATTGTGCAGAAGCATTGCGAAGTTCGCCGGTAAACAATCATCCAAAAATTCAAAAAACATATAACCCCGGGAAATTGCTTTTGTATTTGCCTCTTTATTGTTACCAACGTTTGGTATCGGAACAAGTTTCAGCCAGTTGCTGCTTCGAGCCTTCCTGCTCTGCATTTTCCGTACTTTCCATTAAGAAGTTGGGCATTTTAAAAGGGCTTTTTCTTACGGCCGACCGCCTGACCCGATGCAATGGCGCTGCAGACTTAGAAGCAGAACCCTACTTATTTGACCCTGTTAAAGCAAAAGTGATTGATGAGCCGGAGATGTACACGTCTATTCATTAGATTATTTTTATTGCTATTTCCTTTTACCGTCATTGCCCAAAGTGCCCGGTTCGATACGCTGGCATTTTACCATCACCTTGCTGAAAGCAATTTACAGCGCGAACAAATTGCATTCGATAATTTATGGATAAAGCAACGCCCACATGACAGGACATTTACCGATAGTCTGTGTTTAAATAATGCCGTACTTTATTACAAGCTGAATTTGATGGATTCATCGGGCCATAGCCTGGCAAGGGTTTCGCAAGGGAATAACTTTAACCTGCATTCGGAGCGGCTTTATATTTCTATGCTGATACTCCATTCAAAACTTGATGAGGTGCAAAATATACTCTATAGCCGGAGTAATAATTCTCCATCAGGAACATTTTTTAATGATGCTCAATTATCTGTAAAGATGTTGCTGCGAAGAAGCATAGACACAATCATACCAATCTACTCTCCACGTATAAAAGAAATTGGCGACCGCTATGAAATAGCGCCACACCATTCACCTGCTCTGGCAGGCTTGTATTCTGCGGTTATACCCGGCTTAGGCAAATTATACCTGGGTTATAAATACCAGGCCCTTAGTGCTTTTATGGTGAATACGCTATTAGCAGGTCAATCAGCCGAATCGTATGCCCGTGCAGGACCCCGCAGTTTCCGGTTTATCGCATCCACCACATTATTTGGTCTTTTTTACGGAGGCAATATTTTAGGCAGTATTCTTTCAGCAAAAAAACAAAGACACGATTATTATAAACAACTCGACCATGAAATATTGGATTTTCATAATACTGTTGTCGGCAAGCCTCTTTACTAAAGGCCAGTCTAACGACAGCCTTGGGAATGCATTATTAAATGCTGAAATGCACTTTTGGCAAGCCGGTAATGATTCTACAAGGTATAGCGCCTTACTGCAAAAGGTGCATATATACCGCCTGGCCGGGTTATACCATCAAGCTATTAATGAAGTGGAGAGAAGCAGCCAATATGCGTTAAAGAGCGATGAAAAAAGTCAATTAAAATACGAGGAACTGCTGAACAATTTTTTAAATAATGATTATGGTTATTGCACTACGTTTCGTTTCGATAGTAATGAAGGGATAAGCTATTCAAAACAGATTGAACTTATACAACTCTACTCCCTGAATGAATTACAAGAATGGGCAAACTGCAAAAAGGAAATGGTCGCCTACCTAGATAAAACAGATACAGTAAAAATAAAAGAGATATTGAATCTGCCAGAAACATACCAGTATAAGGACCCTGTTAAAAGCAAGCGTTTATCAGCTTTTCTGCCGGGGCTGGGCGAAATTTACGACGGGTATCCTATTAAAGGTGTTACTTCATTTGTTATAACCGCAGGTTTTTTAACGTTTGCCGGATATAATTTCTATTTACATTATTATGTAACGGGATTCTTTTCGGGTGTATTCCCTATGACTAAGTTTTACGGAGGCGGCAAACGATTAAGTGTTAACCTGGCCGATCGCCATAACCAAAAGGAGATAAACAAAATAAAAAAGTTATATAGTAACGAAATACTCGGTTCAGTAAAATAGAAAAGCCCCTTAAAAAAAGGGGCTTTCTTATACTTTAGCTTTTAGCTTATTGGAAATCGAAACGCGCTAACGTATACTTTTTAGGGTTGGGAGCCTTAAAGAAACAGCACGCAGATTTAACACTTACAGCCGGAACAATAAATTCGCCATCGTTTATTTTCAAAGCCTGTTGCGGTTCAATTACCGAACTGTTATCCTTGTTTTTAAATAATGGTGTTTTATCAAATGTACCGGATTCTGATAATTCAACCAACACAGCAGTTGCTTTATATGGATTGGTCATTACCTTAATGTTTTTATCATCTGCATTAGGACCCAGGTTCAAAGGGTTTTCATTGTAAACAAAATACATTTTGCTGCCATGGGTACCCATAAAGAATGAGCTGTATATTCCTCCATCATCTTCCGAAGATTGTTTTTTAGGAATATTTACATACCATTTAATGGAACCATCCGGATTAATGTTAATTACAATAATATTACTTCTTGCATATACCGTATGGGTTTCCATATGAGAACCTCCGTTAGGAGAGGTTACCCATTCTGTAACTGTATACGTATCACGGTACTCAGAAACAAGCAGAGCGCCTCCATCATTGCGTTTCACAAAATGAACGAGGGTAAAGTTGTTCGAAAGTCCCTTGCCTTTATTGGCGCTCTTTTGACTGGTGATGTCAGCAATAAAATCGTGGTCGAGCGCTTTAAGCCCGGTAGATTCTATTCCTTTAGTTTCTTTATTTATGCGGAAATAGAATATCCCATCTATCTGGCCGGAGGAATATTGGGTGTTTTTCACATTGCCATAAAATCCGGAACAAACAATGTATTTATCATCGTCTACATTATATGCAATATCCGTAATGGCTTTTTGAGGTAATTTTAAATCATAGGTAGTTACATCGCCTTGTCCATGCGGATTGATAGCCAGCAGTTGAAAATAATAATCCGCATCGCCTTTGGATTTATCTTCCTTTTGCTTAATATTTTTTGCGAGCATATACACTATACCGTCGTTTGACAGAGAAATTTGATCGAGCGGAACAATGAAATATTTAAAATTATTAGGTAATGATATTTCTGCATTATCCACTTGATTCAGATTTTGATCAAATATCTGGAAGCCAAATTTTTCGCCTGAATATTTTTCAAAAGGGGGCACATCTACCAGCAAAAACTTGGTAGAATCCTTTGATACCACAAAATCAAAACCGCCTTTGTTTACTTTATTTTTGGCAGGTATCGACACTATTTTCTTTAACCCTCCAACTAAGCTTCCGTCAGCACCAAATTCTTCCATGTAAAGAACATTGCTCTTGCTTGATTTGTCGAATTGCGTTACAGATACATATACTTTGTCTTTCAGAAAAAGCATT
>Ga0134125_10000156_pt1 | contig 100169 bp, 86 predicted proteins | sample KB31751_FD_96464 | JGI IMG/M metagenome (GOLD analysis project Ga0134125, IMG submission 96464) | Terrestrial soil microbial communities with excess Nitrogen fertilizer from Kellogg Biological Station, Michigan, USA - KB3-175-1 | ecosystem: Environmental > Terrestrial > Soil > Unclassified ... | reverse complement strand
CGCGCTCGCGGCGGTCGAGCAGCGTGCTCATGTTTCCCAGCGTACCCGTCGATCGCGTACTGTTTGCCTGGGCGAGACAGGGGAGGCTCCATCGATGGCTGACACGATCCACCGCCAGTGCACGCTCTGCGAGGCGCACTGCGGAATCAAGGTGGAGGTAGACGGCGGCGCCGTCCTGCGCATCACGGGCGACCCCGACGACGTGATCTCGCGCGGCTACATCTGCCCGAAGGCAGCGGCCCTGGCCGACATCCAGAGCGACCCGGACCGCCTGCGCCGCCCCGTCAAGAAGGTCGCCGGGCGTTTCGTCGAGATCGGCTGGGAGGAGGCGCTGACGCTCGCCGGCGAGGGCCTGCGGGGGGTGCAGGAACGCCACGGGACGGACGCGCTCGCGACCTACCTGGGCAACCCCGGCGCCCACTCCTCGGGCGTCTTCGCGGCGGCGCTCGTGCGGAGGCTGCTCGGCACGCGGAACAACTACTCGGCCACCTCGACCGACCAGCTGCCCCAGTTCATGAGCTCCTTCGAGATGTTCGGGCACTACTTCGTGCTGCCGGTGCCCGACGTCGAGCGGACCCGGCACATGCTCGTGATCGGCGCCAACCCCGCGGTCTCCAACGGGTCGCTGATGACCGCTCCCGGCATCCGCGACCGCATCAAGGCGATCCGCGCGCGGGGCGGGAAGGTCGTCGTGATCGACCCGCGGCGGACCGAGACGGCCAAGCACGCCTCCGAGCACGTCGCGGTCAGGCCGGGCGGGGATCCGTACCTGCTGCTCGGGATGCTGAACGTGATCTTCGCGGACGGCTCCGAGACGCTCGGGCGGCTGAGCGGCCGCTGCGACGGCCTGGGCGAGCTGAAGGCGCTGGCCGGCGAGTGGACGCCCGAGCGGGCCGCGCCGCACGCCGGCGTCGAGGCGCCGGAGATCGCGAGGCTCGCCCGCGAGTTCGCGGCCGCCCGGGGCGCGGTCGCGTACGCCCGCGTCGGCGTCTGCCAGCAGCGGACCGGCTCGGTCACGCACTGGCTCGTCAACGCGCTGAACGTCGTGACCGGCAACATGGACAGCCCCGGCGGGGCGATGTTCCCCTCGCCGCCCGTCGACCTCGTGCGGCTGCTCGAGATCGGCACCGGCAAGCCCCACCGCGATCGCTTCCGCCAGCGCGTCAGCGGGCTGCCGGAGTTCGCCGACGAGCTCCCGGTCGCGGGCCTGGCGGACGAGATCACGACGCCGGGGGCGGGGCAGGTCCGCGGGATGCTCGTCTTCGCCGGCAACCCGGTCCTCTCGGCTCCCGGAGGCGGACGCCTGGACGCGGCGATGGAGCAGCTCGAGTGGTGCGTGGCGGTCGACATGTACGTGACCGAGACGACGCGCCACGCCGACGTGATCCTGCCGCCGCTCGCCCACCTCGAACGGTCGGACATCGACATCGTCTTCCCGGCGCTGTCGGTCCGCAACCAGGTCCGCTACAACCCGGCGGCCCTGCCCGCGCCGCCCGACGGCAAGGACGACTGGCAGATCCTGATCGCGCTCGCGGGCCACATCGGGCGCGGCGCGAGGGGCCGGGTGACGAACGCGCTGCTGCGGGCGATCGGGCCGCACTACACGTTCGAGCGGGTCGTCAACCTGGCGATGCTCGCCGGGCCGTACGGGCGCCTGCGCTCGCGCCGCGGGCTGTCCGTCGGCAAGGTCAAGCGCGCCCCGCACGGGATCGACCTGGGCCCGCTCGAGTCGAGCCTGATCGAGCGGCTGCGAACCAAGGACCGACGGGTGCGACTCGCGCCGCCCGTGATGCTCGCCGAGGGCAGGCGCCTTCAGGAGCTCGCGGGGGAGCGCGAGGCGCAGCTGCGCGACGGCTTCGACCTGACGCTGATCGGCCGGCGCTCGCTGCGCTCGAACAACTCGTGGATGCACAACAGCCGTCGCCTGATCAAGGGCGCGGACCGCTGCACGGCGCTGATGCACCCCGACGACGCCGCCGGACGTGGGCTGAGCGCCGCGCAGCTCGTGCGGGTCTCCTCGACGGTCGGCTCGATCGAGCTGCCGCTGGAGGTCAGCGACGAGATTCGCCCGGGCGTGGTCTCGATCCCCCACGGCTTCGGCCACGGGCGCGAGGGCGTCGGCTGGCGCACCGCGGCCGCTCACGCGGGCGTGAGCGTCAACGACATCACCGACCCGGCGATCGTCGACCGGCTGACCGGGAACGCCGCCTACAACGACGTCGCCGTGCGGGTCGAGGCGGCGGCGCCGGCGAGCCTCGAGGCGATCACCGACCGAGCGCTGAGGCCGACCGAGACGGCGGCCGCGAGGTGAGCTGCTCGATCTCCACGTGGCCCATCAGCTGCTCGATCTCCTGACGCGTCCCGGTGCCGAGCCCGTGCCTGGTCGCGTTCAGGCAGCCCGCGGCCGTCGCCATCCGCAGCGCGTCCTCCAGCTCCTCGCCGCCGGCGAGGCTGACGGCCAGCGCGGCGAACATCGAGTCGCCGGTGCCGCGAGGCTCGATCGCCTCGACGCGGGGACCGCTCAGCTGCACGAAGCGCCCGGCGGCGCCGTCGAAGACGAGCGCCGGTCGCTCCGCCCGGGAGAGAAGGATCGTCTGCGCGCCGGCCGCGTGCAGCTCGCGTAGCGCCGCCTGCATCTGCTCGAGCCCGGGGCCGGCGGTCAAGCCGTCTGCCAGCAGCTCCTCTTCGCTGATCTTCAGCACGTCGACGCCGCCGCGCAGCGCGTGACGGAGGGGCGGGCCGGTGAGGTCCGCGATCACGGGCACGCCGTTGCTGCGCAGGTCTCGGGCCAGCCGGCGGTAGATGTCGTGTTCGAGGACGTCGGGCGGGTCGGTGCCGGTCAGCAGCGCCAGACCGTCGTCCAGCGCGGCGCTGAACGCGACCCCGTAGAGCTCGTCGGTCTCGTGCCGCGAAAGGCCGCGGCAGTGCGTTCGGGCGATCTCCTGCCGCGTGCCCTCACGGCGCACGTGCACGTACACGCCGTTGGGCGCCTGGCACTCGGTCGCGAGCAGCTCGACGTTCTCGCGGGCGATCAGCCCCCGCAGCACCGCGCCCGGCTCGCCGCCCAGCGTCGAGCACAGCCGGACCCGCGCTCCCAGCAGCGCCGCCATCCGGGCGACCCAGAATCCCTGCCCGCCGGCGTGCAGGTGGATCTCATCGTTTCCTCCGGCGCCGGCCTCGACCGTGATCGTCAGAAGAGGGGAGGGGGCGAAGACGACGACCGAGCGCCTCATCGCCGGATCGCCTCCAGCAGCCCCAGCATCGCCGGCTTCAGGCCCGGCGTGGACGCGATCGTGACGGCCGAGTCGATGCCGTGCTCGGACCCGTCCCAGTCGTAGGTCGCGCCTCCCGCCTCGCGGGCGAGCAGCACGCCAGCGCTGACGTCCCACGCGCGGTTGGAGAGCATCACGGTGGCGCCGAGGCGGCCTCCTGCCAGCCACGCTAGGTCGAGCGCCGCGGAGCCGTGCGTGCGGACCCCGAGCGCCCGCGGCGCGAGCTCTGACAGGAGCGCGATGTGCCGCGGGTTCTCGTTGGAGCGGTCGTCGGCGACGGCGAAGTCGGTGATGCCGACGACGGTGTCCTCGAGCGACCCTCCGGCGCTCACGTGAAGCCTGCGTCCGTTCAGGTACGCGCCGCCTCCGGCGCGGGCGACGTAGCGCTCGCCCAGCAGCGGCAGGTCGACGATCCCGAAGATCGGCTGGCCTTCGCTCAGCAGCGCCAGCGAGATCGCGCACAGCGGGCTGCCCTTGATGAAGTTCGTCGTCCCGTCGATCGGGTCCAGCACCCACAGCAGCGGCGCCCGCAGGTGTCCGCCGCGCTCCTCGCCGAGAAACGGGATCCCGTCGCCGAGCTCGGCCTTGACCATGTCCTCGATCTGGAAGTCGACGCGGCTCGCGTAGTCGCGATCGCCCTTCGCGATCAGGCCGCCGACGTGGGCGCGCCCCTGCCGCAGCAGGCGGGCGGCCCGATCGACGACCTCGCCCGCGCTCAGCAGCAACGCGTTGGCGTCGCGCTCGGCGAGCACCCGCGTCGCGGCTCGCGTGTCGGCCTGGAGCAGCGCGTCACTCGACTCCATGGAGGAAATCTACGGGCGCCGGATCTCCCCACCAGCCGCGGAAAGCCGCCGGCCGCGACGGTGAACTACGTAATCCCGCCGAGGAGGGCGTCGGCGCCCTTCGCGACACCCTCGATCTGCTCATCGAGCGATGCCCGGCCGTCGACCCGGGCGACGGCGAGGGCCGGGAGCTCGCGGATCTCCTCGAAGGCGTCGAGGAGGCGCGCGACCACCTCCGGCGTGGCGTCGGACACGTTTCCGGGCCGCTTCATCCGCTCGGCGGACCGCTCCAGGGCGGACTCCGGCGGCACCCGGCATTCCACGAACAGCGTCCGGGTCGGGTGCGCGCCCAGCGCCGCGAGCAGCTCGGCACGCGTGCTCCTCGTTCCACAGGTCGCGTCGATCACGACCCCCCTCCCGTCTTGCAGATGCAGGCCGGCCGCCTTCCCGAGCGCGCGATAGGTCTCGACGGTGCGCTCGGGGGTGTAGCGGTCGGGCGGAGCGCGCCGCGTCGGCGGGAGACCCGCGAGGCGCTTCCGAATGACGTCCGAGGAGACGACCGGGAGCCCTCCCCGCCGCGACAGCTCGGCGGCGAGCGTCGACTTGCCGCTCGCGGGGGGACCGGCGATCGCGATCGCGACCGGCCCCCGCGCCCGCCAGCGAAGCCGCTCCGCGAGCTCGAACAGGCGCGCCACGCGCTCGGGCTCCCGGGAGGAGCCGGGACCGTGCTGGGAGGCGGCGATCGTCGCGACCTTCGCGCGCACGAGCGCCCAGTGGGCGGCGAAGAACCACACCAGCTCATCGCCACCGGGATCTCCGCCCGCCCGCCGATACGCGGCCAACGTCTCCCGGCCGGCGTCGGCCCGGCCGGCGAGCTCGAGGTCCATGAGCAGGAACGCCAGGTCACAGCCGACGTCGACGCGACGCAACGCGGGATCGAACTCGATCCGGTCGACGACGCGCACCTGGGCTCCGAGCAGCACGTGCTCACAGCGCAGATCCCCGTGCCCGTCACGGACCAGCCCCGCAGCGGCGCGCCGGTCCAGCTCCTGCCGATGTGCGGCCACGAAGGCCTCCCCGAACCGCCGCGCCGCCCCGACCTGCGGACGGCCCGGGTCGAGCTGCTCGAGCTCGTCGAGGTTCGTGCGCCAGGCGTGCAGCGCCGCGTCAGCGCCGCCGTCCTCGCACACGGGCGCCCGCGCGTGGAAACGCGCGATCCTGCGCGCCACCGCATCGAGGTCGCGCTCGTCCACCCGGTCGGCGGCGATCGCCGCGGCAAGCGTCTCGCGCTCGTCGAAGCGACGCATCCGCAGCGCGTACTCGACCGCGTCCGGCGCGCCGTCCGGGGCGAACCGCGGTCCCTGCGGGCCGATCACGATCGCCAGCACCTCCTCGTATATGTCGCCGCCGAGCTCGCGGTTGACGTGGAGCTCCTCCTGGCACGCGCCGCGCCGTCGCTCCAGCGTGCTGTAGTCGAGGAACGCCAGGCGCAGCGGCTTCTTCACCTTGAACGCGCTTGCCTCTGCGAGGAACACCCAAGAGGCGTGCGTCTCGCACACTCGCACCGGCTCCGTCTCGCCGTAGGTCGTCGGATCGGTCAGAGCGAGGAGGAGATCCCGATGCACGGTGTCATCAGGCCCGGTAGCCGCTCGGAGGCATGTGGCTGATGATGCGCGCGGCTCGCATCGTGTGTGGCAGACGGTCGGGCACGTCTCACTCCTCGCCGACTTCGGCGTCGGGGACCTGCTGGGTGATGCAGTGGATGTTCCCGCCGCCGAGCAGGATCTCGCGCGCCTGGACGCCGACGATCTCCCGGTCGGGGAAGCAGCGCGCCAGGATCTCGGCGGCCTGCTCGTCGTAACGCTCGTCGAGCAGCGGGAACACGATGCGGGAGTTGCCGAGGTAGAAGTTCGCGTAGGAGGCCGCCATCCGGTCGCCGGCGCGGCGGGGGAGGCTGCCCTCGATCGCGTCGACCCCTTCGGCCTCCCGCTCGGAGATCAGCACGGGACCCGGCGAGGGCAGCTCGACGACCTCGATCGAGCGGCCGCGGGCGTCGGTCGCCGCGAGCAGGCGCTCGCGCGCGTCGCGGGAGATCGCGTACTGCGGGTCGCTCTGATCCGCGCACACCGTGAGCAGCACGACCCCCGGGCGGGCGAAGCACGCGAGGTTGTCGACGTGCCCGTCGGTCTCGTCGTTGTAGACCCCTTCTCCGAGCCAGATCATCTTCTCGGCGCCGAGGTGCTCGAAGAGGGCTCGCTCGATCTGCTCGCGCGAGAGGCCGGGGTTCCGGTTCGGGTTGAGCAGGCACTGCTCGGTTGCCATCACGGTGCCCTGCCCGTCGACGTGGATCGAGCCGCCCTCGAGCACCAGCGGCGCGCGGTAGCGATCGGCCCCTTCGATCTCCAGCACCTTGCGCGCGACGCGCTCGTCGCGATCCCACGGGAAGTACAGCCCGCCGTCCAGGCCTCCCCAGGCGTTGAAGCGCCAGTCGACTCCGCGCCGGCCGCCGTTCCCGTCGATCACGAAGGTCGGCCCCATGTCGCGGATCCACGCGTCGTCGGTGGAGATCTCCACGACCCGGATCGAAGGCGAGAGCATCGACCGGCAGTTCTCGAACTGCCGGTCGGACACGGCGACGGTGACCGGCTCGGAGACGTTGATCGCCTCGGCGACCTCGGCGTAGGCGCGCTGGGCGGGCTTCGCGCCGAGTCGCCAGTTGTCGGGGCGCTCGGGCCACGCGATCCAGCAGCCGGAGTGCCGCTCGAACTCGCCCGGCATCCGGTAGCCGTCGGCCGCCGGCGTGGAGTCGAGCGTCGTGCTCACGGACGCGTGGCAGGCCCGACGGCCATCGGGGGCTGCGTGGCGCCGCGCTCGGTGCGCTTGCGCCGCGGGTGGCTCATCCGCCACAGGATCGCCTCACCGGCCACGAGCGTCGCGACGACGATCCCGAGCAGCGGACCGGTGTAGGACCAGTCTTCGGGGGCGTGGGGGATCTCGGGCCACAGGAACAGCAGGATCCCGCCCGCGATGACGAGGCTCGTCACGACCGCCATCGCGACGACGACGCGGTCGCCCCCGGGGACCTTGAACGGCCGCTCCCGGTCGGGGTCCTTGTAGCGCAGGATCGCGCAGGCCGGGTACATCAGTAGGTACGGCAGCAGGAACACGACCGAGGACGCGGCGAAGATCGCGAAGAAGAGCGAGTCCTGCGTGTCGATGAAGAGGGCGCTGACGATCAGCACGACCGTCGAGATCAGCCCCGTCCAGACGAGCGCGCCGACGGGGGTGCGCCTCGTCGGGTGCTCGTAGCCGAGAACCTTCGGCAGCTCGCCCTCGGCGGCGGCCTCGACGGCGGAGCGGTTGGCGCCCATCGTCCAGGTCGTCATGTTCGTGAAGTACGTGTAGAGCGCGGCGATGCCGAGCACGTAGACGATCACCTCGCCGACGCCCGTGCGCCCGAAGATCGCCCTGAACGTTTCGACGAGGCCTTCGACGAGGCTCAGCTTCGTGAGCGAGAGCGCGAGCAGGATCCCGATCGTGGCGAACAGGTACAGGAACGCGATCGCGACCCCCGAGGTGAAGATCGCCCGCGGGATCTGCCGCTGCGGGTTCTTCACCTCGCCGGCCATGCTCGAGATCAGCTCGAAGCCGAGCAGCAGGAACACGATCACGGGGAGAAATTCCTTGGCGAGCCCGAACGAGGGGATGAAGCTGTCGCCGTTGATGTGGTTCGCGGCGCCGTGGCGGATCGCGAACACGATCCCGCCGACGCCGAGCGAGAAGATGATCACGATCTTCAGGAGCGCGCCGATGTTGTTGACCCACTTGCCGACCTCGAGGCGCATCACCCCGACGCCGACGACCAACCACACGAGCGCGACCGCCATGATCACCTGGGGCCACTTGCCCGCGGGCCATTCGGCCCAATGGTGGCCGAAGAGCTGGAAGAAGACGCCGGCGAAGAGCAGGAACACCGAGGGCATCCAGAGGGCGACGTTCACCCAGTACCAGTAGGTCGTGCGGGCGGCCCAGCGGCTGCCGAGCGCCTGCTTGACCCAGACGTAGATCCCTCCCTGGGTCGGGTAGGCGGTCGCGAGCTCCGCGGTGATCAGCCCGTACGGGATCAGGAAGACGACGATCGCGAGGATCCACCAGGCGATCGTTTTCGTGCCGATCGCGGCGGAGGCGGTCAGCGTTTCGACGACGAGCATCGCCGAGACGGTGAACAGCGTCACGTCGAGGATGCCCATCACACGGCGGCGCTCGCCACGCCCCTGCGGATTGCCGGTGGTCGCCGTCTCGGTGCTCATTGCCCTGCTCCCTCCTGTTGCCCCTGTTGGAAGTCGATGAGCTCGGCCACGCGGGGCGCGGGCTCGCTCTTCTTGATCGCCGTCGCGTCCCAGCCGACCTCGGCCAGGAACTCGCGCATGCGACGGTCGTGGAACCGCACTCGGTCCTCCTCGGGAGGCGCGAGCGTCGGATAGGTGAGCCAGACGAGGATCCCCTTCTCCGTGTGGAGCCGGTTCTCGGCCTGGTCGAAGACGATCGAACGCGGCCCGTCGATCACCTCGTCGGTGACCTCGACGCCGCGCGAGGCCGGCAGGCAGTGCATGAACCGGGCGTGATCGGGCGCGCGGGCGATCAGCTCGCCGTTGACCTGGTAGCGCGGCATGAAGGCGGCGCGCCGCTCGGGGATCTGATCCTCCTGGTCGACCCACCACCACAGGTCGGTGTAGACGAAGTCCGCTTCCGCGACGGCCTCCTCGACCTCCGAGGTGACCGCGACCGAGCCGCCGGATCGGTTCGCGTTCTGCTGCGCGACGGCAACCCACTCGGCCGGCGCCTGGTACGGCTCGGGCGCGGCGTGGACGAAGCGCATCCCGAACTGGGTCGCGATGAACATCAGCGAGCTGCAGACGTTCGTGCGGTCGCCGACGAACACCACCGTGCAGTCCTCCAGCGCCCGACCCTCGGGCAGGTGCTCGCTCATCGTCAGCAGGTCGCAGACGACCTGGGTGGGGTGGTTGAAGTCGGTCAGCCCGTTGATGACGGGCACGTCGCTGTAGCGGGCGAGCTGCAAGACGGTCTCGTGCCTCAGCGCGCGCGCCTCGATCACGTCGCACATCCGCGAGAGGACCTTCGCCGTGTCGTAGAGCGACTCGCGGGCGCCGAGGTGGATCTCGCCGGGCTTCAGGTAGAGGGCGTGCCCGCCGAGCTTTGCCATCGCCACCTCGAAGGAGACGCGGGTGCGGGTCGAGGGCTCCTCGAAGATCATGCCCAGCGAGCGGCGCGTCAGCAGCGTCGGCACCGCCCCGTCACGGTCGGCGTCCTTGAGCAGCCGGATCAGCGCGAGCAGCTCGACGAGCTCCGAGCGGTCGAAGTCCTGGGTGTCGACGAAGTGCTTCATACCCGCCAGTCTGCGCGGGGCGGCGCCGCGAGCCATCGGCGTTCGCCCGCCGAGGCTATCCGCGAGAACTACCGACGATGAGGGGGCGGCAGGCGCGCCGCCGCTCGCCACGAGCGCCTAGAGTTGGGCGGGTGAGCGAGAGCGGCGATCTGATCGAGTCCGGCGGCCCGCACGTCTCGCTCGCGCGCAAGCGCCCCGCGAGTCGCGGGCACTTCCGCATCGGGCTCGTACAGGAGCGCTGGCACCCGGACCCCGACGAGCACGAAGCGGCGCTCGCGGCCGGCATCCGCCGCGCCGCCGGGCAGGGGGCCCAGCTGGTCTGCCTGCAGGAGCTGACGCTCAGCCGCTACTTCGCGGTCGACCCGGGCGGCCCCAAGGCCGCGGGCGCCGAGCCCGAGGATCTCCCCGGCGGGCCGACGTTCCGGTTCGCCGCGAAGCTCGCCGCCGAGACCGGCGTTCACGTCCACGCCTCGCTCTACGAGCGCGCCGAGGACGAGCACGTGGACGGGCTCGGCTACAACACCGCGATCGTCGTCGCCCCCGGCGGCGAGCTGATCGCGCGGACACGCAAGCTCCACATCCCCGTCACAGCCGGCTACCACGAGGATCGCTACTTCCGTCCCGGGCCCGGCGGAGGCAACCCCTACCCGCTGGTCGGGGTGGCCGACGCACGGCTCGGACTGCCGACCTGCTGGGACCAGTGGTTCCCCGAGGTCGCCCGCGCGTACAGCCTCGAGGGCGCCGACGTCCTGATCTACCCGACCGCGATCGGCTCGGAGCCAGAGCACCCGGAGTTCGACACCCAGCCCCTGTGGGAGCAGGTGATCGTCGGCAACGCGATCTCCAACGGCGTGTTCATGGTCGCCGTCAACCGCATCGGCGAGGAGCCGCCGCTGCGCTTCTACGGCTCCTCGTTCGTCTGCGACCCCTACGGCCGCAAGCTCGTGCAGGCACCGCGCGATGAGCCGGCCGTGCTCGTCGCCGAGCTCGACCTCGACCAGCGCCACGACTGGCTCGAGCTGTTCCCGTTCCTCGACACGCGCCGCCCCGACGCCTACCGGCGACTTTCGGAAGACCCCGCGCACGACGCCCAGCGTTCCGAGCGCACGGGCGCCTGACGGGCCGGCTCGGCGCCGGGCCGGGGCCTGACGGCCCGGCTCGGCACCGGACTGCGGCCGCGCGGTGGGAGTTGCCCGGCGAAAGCGGCGGCTCGCGTCAGGCGAGCGCCGACACCCGCTCGGCGCTCGCCCGTTCTCCGGTGCTGTGCGCGCCCTCGAGGACGACCTTCAGCGCGTTCGTGTTGGCGGCGTCGGCGAACGTGTCGTATGCGGAGGTCGCGTCGTCGAGCGCGAAGTGGTGGGTGGCGAACAGGGACGGGTCCAGGCGACCGCTCGAGATCAGCCGCAGCAGCTGCGGGATGCTGAACGTGTCGACCAGCCCCGTCGTGATCGTCACGTCGCGAATCCACAGCTTCTCGAGGTGCAGATGCGCGGCCTGCCCGTGCACGCCGATGTTCGCGACCCGGCCGCCCGGCCGGATCAGCTCGGCGGCCAGCTCGAAGGTGTCGGGGACCCCCACCGCCTCGAACGCGACGTCCGCGCCGAGACCGTCGGTCAGCTCCATGACCTTCGCGACGGCGTCGTCGCGAGAGTTGTTGATTGTCGTGTCCGCCCCGAACCGCTCCGCGCTCGCGAGGCGGCTGTCGGCGAGGTCGATCGCGACGATCCTGCCGGGCGTGTACAGCCGCGCGGTCAGGATCGCCGCCAGCCCGATCGGGCCGGCGCCGACGATCGCGACCACGTCGCCGGGGGCGACGCGCCCGTTGAGCACGCCGACCTCGAAGGAGGTGGGGAGGATGTCGGCGAGGAACAGGACCTGCTCGTCGGTGAGCCCATCGGGGATCCGGTAGACGGAGTTGTCGGCGAACGGCACGCGCGCGTACTCCGCCTGCACGCCGTTGATCGTGTGCCCGAAGATCCAGCCGCCGCCGCCCACGCAGAGCCCGTAGTGGCCCTCCTTGCAGAACCGGCAGCGGCCGCAGGCGCTGATGCAGGACAGCAGCACTCTGTCGCCGGGTGCGACCGTGGTGACGCCGGGGCCCACCTCTTGGACGGTGCCGACGGCCTCGTGGCCGAGGATCGTGCCGGGAGTCGTCTCCGGCACGTCGCCTTTCAGTATGTGCAGGTCGGTGCCGCAGATCGTCGTGGTGTCGATGCGCACGATCGCGTCGGTCGGATCGATGATCGTCGGGTCATCGACCGTGTCCCAGCTGCGTCGACCGGGGCCGTGATAGACGAGCGCCTTCATGTCCTGTCCTCCTGAACTTCGGCCGGCGGTCTTTGCGCCGGCGTCGCGAAACCGAATGAGCAGAACGTAGGCGCGTCGCCGTCGCCGGACATCTGGAGTTCTCCGGCATGCGGCGTGGCGGAGTACGTAGAGGGATCGCTTGGGCGTGACTGTGGCGGCCCCGCTGCGGGCCCTGTCGGGGACCTGAGGAGGCTCGCCCTCGGCCGCTACACCGACAGGTCGCGCCGCTCGAACAGCACCGCGCCGACCGCGGCGAGCGCTACGGCGGTTGCCGTCACGCCGATGAACGAGAGCGGGTCGATGCCTTCCTCGACCGCTTTGCCGTAGTAGCGGAAGACGGACGCGTAGCGGATCCCGTCGAGGCTCGTGTCAAGCCGCCCGACAAGGTCGAGCACGTACATCCCGACGAGCACGCCCGCAACCGCGCCGGTGACGATGCTCGTGCGCAGCGTCACGCCAGTCGCGACGATCCCCAGGGCGGCGAACAGCAGCGCCAGCGGCCACACGTTCAAGAACCCGGCCAGCGCCGAGGAAAAGGGCAGCCCGGCGCCCGCGAGCGCGCTGCCGAGCATCGCCAGCAGCAGCGCGAGCAAGAGCACGATGAGCAGCTCGATTGCGGTGGCGATGAAGCCGGCGGCGACGATCGCGCGTCGCGACACGGGCGCGGAGAGCAGCACGTCCAGGCGGCCGCTTTCGGCGGCACCCGACAGCGCGCTCGAGACGGCGCGCACGGCGAGGTAGCCGACCGCGAGCGGCACGATCAGGCTCAGCATCTCCGCGTGCAGGTACTCACGGACGGTCGAGAGCTCGCCGATGCCGAACGCTTCCTTCAGCGCGTGTGGGTAGTTGCGGACCGCTTTCGAGAGCGCCGATTCGATCGACGGGTAGATGCCGACCACGAACGCCGACCACAGCCCGAGCGGCAGCCCCCACGAGAGCGGCGAGCGGCGGCGCTCGTTCAGCTGGGCGATCACGAGGGCGATCACCGGGGCTCCTCCTCGTAGTAGGTGAGAAAGACCTCCTCGAGCGTCGGGCGGGCGAACTCGAGGTCCACGACGGTGTGGCGGGAGATCGCCTTCACGACCGGGTCGATGTCCCCGGCGACGCGGAACTTGACGGTGACCCCCTCGGCCTGAACGGAGCTCACGCCGGGGCAGGCCCGCAGCTCGTCGAGCTCGACCGGCGCGGCGAACTCGACCGACACGTGCCGCTGGGTCCTGCCGACGAGATCCTCGACCCGCTCGACGGCGATCAGCCGTCCGTCGCGGATGATCCCGACCCGGTCGCACACGCGCTGCACCTCGTCGAGCTCGTGGGAGGAGAGGAAGATCGTGCAGCCGCGCTCGCGTTCCTCGCGCACCAGCGCCAGGAACTCCTCCTGCATGAGCGGGTCGAGACCGCTCGTCGGCTCGTCGAAGACGAGCAGCTCGGGCCGGTGGAAGAGCGCGAGGATCAGGCCGACCTTCTGCCGGTTGCCGCGCGAGAGCTGGCCCAGCGGTCGCGTCAGGTCCGCGCGCAGGCGCCGCGCCAGCTCCTGCGCGCGGTCGGTCCGCTCGATCCCGCGCAGGCGCGCGAGCACCGCCAGCGCCTCGCGTCCGGTGGCGTGCTTGCCGAAACCGAAGTCGCCGGGAAGGTTGCCGAGCCTGGCGCGGATCGCGACGCTGTCGCGCCGGCTGTCGAGGCCGAAGATGCGGGCGCTGCCCGAGCTCGGGTGCAGCAGGTCGAGCAGCGTGCGGATCGTCGTCGTCTTCCCCGCGCCGTTGGGGCCGAGGAAGCCGAACACCTCCCCCTCCTGAACGCTCAGCGTCAGCTCCTCGATGCCCCGGTGGGAGCCGTAGAACTTCGTCAGCCGCTCGGTCTCGATCGCGGGCACGTGCGCAATGCTGCCAGAGCGGGAGGCGCGCGGGGTGAGGAACACACCGAGTCGTGTGTCCTCCGTTCGTGTTAGGAAGTCAGAGGACGCGAACGTGTCCACCCGCCCCGGCGGGAGGAAGTCGAGCTCGGAGGAGACGCAAAATGCGCAAGGTGTCTATGGGGTGTCTCGCCGTTCTCGGGCTCGTGGCGCTCTCGCTGCCGGCCTCGGCCGCCGCGGTTCCGACCGTGACCGTGAAAGCGAAGATCGTGGCGATCAAGGGCTTCCCGGGGACGGGCAACAAACTCGGAGCCGGCGCCGCCGTCGAAAGCGAGGTCACGATCTCGGGAACGGAATACGGCGGCTTCCCGCCGCCGCTGATCGGGGTCAACGTGTTCCTGCCGAAAGGGACGGTGTTGCACCCGAGCGGCTTCCCGGTGTGCAAGCCGGAAATCCTCGAACCAAACGGGATCGGCCCGAAGGGCTGCCCGAAAGGATCCGCGGCGGGTCCCGTCGGCAAAGCGACCGGCGTCGTCGCGTTCGGCACCGAAATCGTCCCCGAGACGGTGACGATCGAACCGTTCTACGCGCCGGGCGGGGGCCTCGAGTTCTTCACGTTCGGGCACTCGCCCGTGCTGTTGGAAATCCTCTCCAAGGCCCACTACGTCGGCGCGAGCGGGCTCTACAGCAAGGAGCTGATCGCGGAGGTGCCGCTGGTGGAAACGGTCCCCGGCGCCCAGGACGCCTCGGTCAAAACGATCTCCGTGAAGGTCGGCTCGGCGATCCGCAAGAACGGCAAAGCGATCTACTACGGGCGCGTGCCGAAGAAGTGCCCGAAGGGCGGCTTCCCGGCGAAGGCGGAACTGACGTTCGCGGGCCTCGGCGGGCTGACGCAGACGACCGTGACGAAGACGCTGAAGGTGCCCTGCCCCAGGCGGTAGAAGGCGGGGCCGCAGCGCCTAGCACTCAAGCGAAGGCCGAATGCATCCGAAGCAATCCCGGATGCGGACGTCCCGACCCCTCCCCGGCCAGTGCGCGCCTTCGACGGAACCGCCGTCGAAGGTCGGCGCGCTCGCGATGGAGGACTCGGCGGACGCAGGTGCGTTCGCGGTGCGCGGATCCCCGGGACGGGCTCCGGTCGTGTGGTCGCTCTCGTTGCTGTTCGCGTTCAAAGCGCTGATCGCGCTGGCCGTCGTGGTGTTCCCGCTCGACGCCCGTCAGCCGACGGGCCTCATCGCGGCGGGCGGGACGATCGCGCTCGTCGCCGCCTGTGCCGTCTGGGTCCTCGGTCCGCGCCTCTCGATGCGCGGCTTCGAGCTCGTCGCGGCGATCGGCGTCCTCGCTGCCAGCGCGCTCGTCGCGGACGCTCACACCGCGGGCGGGATGATGGTCGCGGCCTTCGCCTACCCCTGGATCGCGATCTACGCCGCGCACTTCTTCCCGCGGCGCACCGTCAACGCGCTCGGGGCCTTCGTCACCCTGGGCTTCGCCGCGGGACTCGCCGCGGACGGCATCGACCACGCGGTCATCTACTGGCTCGTCGTGACGACGACGGTGTGGTCGATCTGCGTCGTGCTGGGCGGCCTGAGCGAGGATCTGCGCCGGCAGGTCGCCACGGATCAGCTCACGGGGACGCTGAACCGGGCCGGGTTCAGCGCGGCGGCCCTGCGCGAGCGGGCGCTCGCCGATCGCACCGGAAGGCCGCTGGTGGTCGCGGCGATCGACCTCGACGGCTTCAAGCAGATCAACGATCGCGCCGGCCACGCCGCCGGCGACCGCATCCTCGCGACGCTCGCGCGCGAATGGCAGGCCCGCCTGCGTCCGACGGACCTCCTCGCGCGCCAGGGCGGCGACGAGTTCGTGCTGCTGCTCCCGTCGACCTCCGAGTCCGAGGCTCACACAGTGCTGGCGCGGCTGCGCGGCGCCCACGAGCAGGTGGGCTGGTCGGTGGGCCTGTGCGAGTGGGAGGCCGGCGAGCCGCTGCCCGCGGTCCTCGCGCGTGCCGACAGCGGTCTCTACGAGGCGAAGGTCTCGAAGCACAACGGCTCGCACGCACGCGGCGCCCGCTCGCCGCATGGCGCGCCGGTCGCAGCGCCGGTGTAGCGGTCAGCCTTCCACCAGTTGCCTGGCCGCCTCGCCCGCGGCGGCGAGGATCGCCGAGGTGTCGCTGCCCTCGCCCTGCCCCAGCACCACCCCGACGGCGGTCTGCGGGCGCCCGCCCACCCTCACGCGGGTGAAGAAGGCCAGGCATCCCCCCGCCGCGGAGTCCGACCCGGTCTTCCCGGCGTAGCCCTCGGCGATCAGGGGGTTGAAGTTGGTGAGCGTGCCCGCGACGGGCAGGCTCACGCGGGCCGTCGAGACGACTTCGCGGAAGACCGGGAAGCGCATCGTCCGCCGGAAGACGCGCAGCTGGTCGGCGGCGGTGGAGACCGTGCCCGGATCGAAGCCGCTCGGATCGGTGTAGATCGTGTGGTCCATCCCGAGCGCGCGAGCCTTGGCGTTCATCTCGGCGATGAAGCGAGCCTCGCCGCCCGCCGTCAGGCCGGCCAGCAGCTCGGCGACGTTGTTGCCGGAGGGGATCAGCAGCGCCTCCAGCAGCTGGCGCTCGGTCGGCATCTGCGCTCGATCATGGAGGCCTGCGACTTCAGCTCATATGAGTGTGAGTGGTGGCACTACACGCTGAACGACGAGCCCTACCCGGAGACGTATTTCGATTTTCCGATCGGGTGAGGCTTCCTACCGGGCGCCTCGTCTGGCTGCGCAGGTGTGGAAGGTCGTGGAGCCCCTCAGCAGCCTCCCGCTCGCCGTCCTCACGAAGAACGTCAGGGGGTAGGTCCCTTTGGGCAGCCCGGCGAGGCTGACGTGGGCGACCGGGTTCGGGCCCGGGATTCTCGCCACCAGCCGACCCGCCAGCAGCACCTCCGCGCGCAGGATCCTCGTGCCCCTGGGCAGCGTCAGGCGATCGGCCGGGTGAATCGTGATCTCGCGGCCGCTGACGCAGGTCTTGGGTCCGGGTGCCGGTGAGGTCGCCGACGGCGCCGGGAGGCCCGGCGCCAGGGTCGGGGTCGACGGGACCACGGTGTATTCGATCGTGGAGGTCGCCGTCAGCCCATCCTTGCTCGTCGCGGTCACCGTGTAGCCGTGCGAGCCGAGGGTGGAGGTGTCGAGCGTGCCGGTACCGGCGGACGCGCCGCTCGAGTCGACGCACGATTCGATGCCCGACCCGCCGGCGCCCTCTTCGCAGGAGAACCCGGTCTTCACGGCCGCGCCCTGCGTGTACGTTCCGCCCGCGCCGGGCGAGCCGATCACGACCGCGGGTGGCGCGGCGACCGTGTAGGTCAGCGTGACCGCCTGGGGCTGTCCCGAGCTCGGCCCGACCACCCCGGTGGTGCCGCCGGCTTCGTCGAGGAAGCTGGAGCCGGCGCCGCCGCCCCCGCCGTTCAGGTTGCCGGCACCGCCTCCTCCGCCCCCGTAGTAACCGCCACCGCCGCCGCCGCCCCCGAAGACGAACGGGGCACCCGAGGCGCCGTTGTAACTACCGCCGTTGCCGCCTTCGGCGAGCGTGCCGGCGGTCGAAGGGCTCGTCCAGGCTCCGAGGCGGTTGTCGTTGCTGCCGGCTGCGCCGCCGCTGCTCGGGCCGCCGCCTTCGCCGCCGAGGCCTTCTTCCTGACTGAACGACGACCCGAACATGCGCACCCCGTCGCCGCCGTCGGCGACCGTGCTCGTGGCGTTCGCCCCGGCACCGCCGTGTTCGCTTTCTTCTTCTTCCGCTTCGGCTTGGCCCATGCTCGCGCCCCCGCCACCACCGCCGCCGGCCACGACCAGCGGTGTCGACGTTTCGGCGAGCACCTCGGAGGCTCCGCCGCCAGCCCCTCCCCTTTCGCAGGGGCCTTGGTTGGTCCCGCCTGCTCCGCCTCCGCCGAAGTCGACGTACAGCACCTCCCCGCCCCTGACGGGGATCGTCGCTGTGACCAATGCTCCCGACCCCCCTTCTGCCACGCTCGAGCCGGAGCCGGAACGACACCGGCCTCCAGGTTCGCCTTCGCCACCCACAACCGTCGCTTCGACCTTCGCGGCGCCCAGCGGGAGCTTGAGTTCCTGCCGGGGACCGGGGGTGAACGTCACGCTCTGCGCCCACGCCTGGGCGCTCGTCGCGAGGAAGGCCAGCGCCAGCACTGCTGGCAGCGCGCCATGACGGGGGCGCAGCAGCTTCGCCACCGGTCGTGCGGCCTGTCGGTCGTGCCTCGCGTGCATGTCGCTCCTGTCGGTTCGGTCCGTCTCGCCCGTCCGGTCCGGCCGGGCGAAATCCATGAGAACTTGGTCGGAGGCTGCGATGCGCAGCCGTCTATCGGCGTGTATCGGCAGAGGGGCGCTCGGGCACAAGGGGGTGGGGATGAAGCACGAGCGTGCTGAGCGGCGGTTCCACGCGACCGATAGGACCGCGACTCCTTACGCGTGATCGCCGAAGAACGCTTGTTCCTGCGCCCCCATTTCAGTGACCGGCGCGGCTCCCATGAGGTACTCCGCCTGGATGGATCGCCAGTCGATCGCAGCATTCAACTGTGCGATCAACGACCTGGTTCCAATTTCAACACGAGGTGCCAGGGCATAGACCGGCGGCAGGGCGGCGTATCGGAAGAAGCTCGCAGGCCTTTCTCGCAGCATGCGGCGCATCCACTCCCCGTACCGTGCCGGGGTCAGTTGCACTGCCGAGTCCTCGATCAACACATCGAGGTATCCGCGCCAGTAGGCGAGCACTTCCTCGGGCCTGACCGGGTCGTACGCGCGCAGCACACCGCTATCCACGACGGCCTGCCAGGCCCCGTCCGCATCCCCTGCGAGACAGCATTGCTCGACGCGTATCCTCGGCCCGAGCTCCTCGGCCGTGAGGCGCTTGACGCATCCGAAGTCCAAGAAGCTGACGCCGCCGTCCTCGTGAAACAGGTAGTTCCCGGGGTTCGGGTCGGCGTGGAACGCGCCGAGCTGCGTTGCACTTCTCTGGAGGAAGCGAAGGATCGACTCTGCCCAGCGATTGCGCAGCTCCTGATCGGCTTCCAGGGCTCGCTCCCATGGCAGTCCTTCCACGAGTTCCTGGCACAGCACGCTGCTCGTACATAGCTCCGAGACCACAGCGGGAACGTGGATGAACGGGTGCCCGCGGAACAAGTGCGCGAACTCGGCCTGAACGGATGCCTCATGCCGGTAGTCGAGCTCCTCGGCGACCCGTGCGCTCACCTCCTGGGCCATCCCGCGAATGTCGGTCTTGGTCCTCCTCGACGACATGCCGTTCTGAAGCAGATCTATGAGACTCGCGAGCAGATGGATGTTCTTCAGATCGCCGCCGACGACATCGGCGACTTCCGGGTACTGGATCTTCACCGCGACGGGCCGCCCGTCACGGAGCGTCGCGGCGTGCACCTGACCGATCGAGGCAGCTGCGATTGGCGTCGGGGTGAACTCGGCGAAGACCATCTGGAGTGGGCCGAGCTCGCTTTCCAGCAGCGCGAGCGCCAAGTCGGCCTCCATCGCCGGAACGTTGCCGCACAGTCGCGCGAGAGCTTCTTCGTAGGTGGGGAGATGCTCGGGCGCCACCAGGAGATTGATAGGAGCGAAGGAGAGAAGCTGGCCGGCCTTCATCAGCATCCCCTTGGAATGGCCGAGCAGCTCGGCATAGCGCTCGGCCGTACGCGCGTGGAAGTCGGCTGTGTCCTGGCCTGTGACCTTGCGCCGCATCCTGAGCACGGTCGCGTCGCACGCGGTACGGACCGTCAGTCCCAAGAGCTGCGCCGGACGACGCACCCGCCCCTGAGCTCCGCATGGGCCTCGCGGCCGTGGGCGCCGCTTGCGGTCAGGCACGACCGGTCCCCCTACCACCGGAAGCCGATAAGTCCGACATGTAGGACAATGATCCTAGTCGCAATTGGTGGCCGTGCCGGATCGCCGACAAGCTCGGAACCGCAATTGCCGGGCGGTTCGAACACGGCACTCGAGCCACTTGAACGCCAGAAGGCTCAGGGGCTCGAGCATCCCAGTTGCCGGCGAGCGTACCCAGTCCGAGCTAGTAGAAGTGCTCCAGCTGGGCCAGAGCGGCATCTCTAGAGCTCTCAAGTCGCTTCGTCTAGTAGGAGTCGTTGCGTCGGATTCCCCGCGCTCAGCGATCCGCCTCAGAGCGCCGACGGAGCTGAGGCAACTGCTCCTCGCAGCTGACCGGCTTGCTGAGGCCACTCTCGCCCTCGACGCGACTCAGCAACAGGTGCTTTCCGCTGGCACGAGGCGTGCCGCAATCCGTGGGACCCGGAATGACCGGACGGAGGCCAGCGCCTCCGATAGGTCGGCGTGACCTACCCGACCTCGAGTTCCGTGCAATGACCGGTAAGAGGTCCGTCGAGGAACTACGAGAGGCCGCGGGCGATCTTCACCATGGTTTGCGGCAGGAGAGGGCTCGCGGTGACGCGGACGCGCTTGCGCATGTCCAGGTGCGCGCCGAAGAAGCCGGTGCGTCACCGGAGGACATCGCGAGCATCAGGCGCGGATACCTCAAGATCGCACGCGACCTACTCGACGAGCAGGCCCCACGCCGTAGACGCGCCCGGTGGCGGCCGTTTGGCCGCAAGGCGCAAGACATACTCCCCGGCGGCGAGGCTCCGAAGCAGCTAGCTCCCGGAAAGTAAAGGACGCATGGCGCGAGCGGCGAACGTCGTCTGGCGGTTAGGCGACCTATACGCGAATAATCAAGCACGCATCAATTGTCTCTATATCGATCGAATCCGCGATCGCTATCGTGCGCCCGATGCCCGCGATCCGCGACTCGAGCGCCGTGAAGATCTCACGCGGGCAGCTGCCGCAGCACCAGTCGGCCCTGACCTTGCTGCAGGGCCGCCTCGCGTCTCCCGCGCATCGTACGGTGGGATGGCTCGATCTCGCCTGCGGCCGCGGACAGATCTTGGAGGGGCTCACAGATAGCCTGTCTGATCTTGAGCGTTCGAAGATCGACTTCTGCGCTTACGATGTTGACCAGGACTACGCGAGGGAGACCCACCGGGCTGCCGCATTGCTCGGCTTTGCGGCGGTGGACATCACAGTTGGTGACCTTAGGCAATTCGACCGGCTCCTCCCGGAGAACAAGAGCTATGACTTCATCACCTTGACGAACACGGTTCACGAGGTCGCGCCATCTGCGCTGGCCCACCTGCTTGCTGACGCAGTGTGTCGGCTAACCGAGCGTGGGGTCTTGTTTGTGTATGACATGGAGCGCATCGAACCCCCCGAGCTCGGAGCGCTCTCGTGGACGGGGCCTGATATGCGTGTGATTGTGGATCAGCTCATGAAGGGCTTCGGAGTTCACGGATACCATCCGGGGGTTGGTCGGTGGCATCACAGAACTGTGGATGGATGGAATCTGCAAGTCGATCGACAGGATGTAGGGTTGTCGGATGACGCGCTTAAGGCGCGTCGGGCTACCGCGGTGTCTGAGACGGGGAAAGTCATACGGGGCCTTATGTCCCGTCGACTTGAGGAGTGTTGCCAGACGCTCAAGGCGTTTACGGAGCATGGGGTTGAGACTGCCGAGGAGCAAACCGACAAGACGCACCTGCTCTACGAATACTGGGCACTGTCCCGAGCGCTCGGTGATGCGAGATGAAGGTGTACATTTCTCACGCGCCACAAAACGATGCGCTCGTCCAAGAGCTGACGCGCGCGCTTAGTGGCTCTGGATATACCGTCACCCCGATTGAAGCTGGAATTGGTGCCGATCTCGCGTCTGCGATTTCTTCGGCAATTAGGGACGCGGATGTACTCGTGGCGCTACCCGGATCAAGCAGCGTCAACGTTTACTATGAGATGGGTATCGCTGCAGGAGCCAATGTCCCAATCGTACTGGCGATGCCGCGCGACCAAGATGTCCCATTCGACGTGCGAGCGATGCCGTTTGTCCTGCTAACCGGCGAGATTGTCCGTGACGCGCTTGAAATAGTCCGACGGGTTGCGCCACTGGCGATCCCGCGCCAAGATCCCCGGCATGAAAAGCCATCACCCGCCGAGTCCGCGACCGACGCTCTCCAGAATCGCGATGCTGCCGAAAGGCTGAGCGGACCCGAGTTCGAGGAGCTCGTTTCGCAACTACTGATGCAGCGCGGCTTTGATGTTCGCCGCGTGCCGCCCCACGGGTTCGCTGGCTACGATCTGGAGATCGTAAAGAAGGGCCCTGCCGGCGGACGGTGGTTGGTGGAGTGCAAGAGATATAGCGCACAAAACCGCGTAGGTGCCGCAGTCGTTAGACAGCTCCTTGGTCTGGTGGCTGCCGAGCGTGCCGCTGGTGGGCTTCTTATCGCCAGCTCTGGCTTCACCGCGTCAGCCCGTGCCTTGGCCGAGAGAACGCCGGTTGACCTCCTAACGATCGATGATCTAATCGCGATCGCTCCCGAAACACGCGATTAGACGGCGCGTTGCGTGAGCGTGGCGCCCGGCCGCGCGCGCACCTCGTCGTCCTGCGCGGTCGACTTCGCGCCGCCTCCGTCGAACGGTCCGCTCGGTGTCGTCCAGAGGCTGCTCTCTCGCTCCGCCCTAGCCATCGAGGTGGAATGCGACGCCAGAATTACGTCGCACTGCCCGCTGGTGTCCCCGCAGTACATCCTCTGAGAGATGCGCCAACAAGGCTGACGGCTCACGAGCGGGGTAGCGCAGCGTCTCCCCTCGACAGGCGCCGCATGCCCCACTCGTCAACCTTAGATCGTCATACTCGAAAAGTCAGTACATCACTTCGACTTCACTACCAGTCTCAGTCACGTTCTGGTTTAGCGAGGATTCAACGAAGGCAGATCCACCGGTCTCCGATTCAAGATGGTGATTCACGCCTTCGACTTCGGTAACTTCTTGTTTGCCTTCTTTACCTACAAAGCTCGACGTGACTTTGGTCGTTTTTTCCCCATTGGCGTTTGTGACTGTGCCGACGACGGACCCCCTCACTTCCGTTAAGACCCCAAGGCACTCGAAATGGACCGGTTCTTGGACTTCCTCGACCCATCCATATACTAAGTGTCCGAAGAGGATTAGCCCATAGCTGCGGCGAAAGATCCTGAGTAAAATCGAACCTGTGGTGGCGTCTTTTAAGCCGGTGCATTTGAAGCCGCCCGCGGTGCACCCTAAGAGTAATTCGTCCAGTTGTGCTGAGGTGCTGGTTATTTCTGTGAGTTTGCCCTCCGACGAGGTGCATTTGACAGCAATTCCGCCGCCCGTGCTTTCGAAGGTGGCCGTGCCGTTGTCTTTGGTCGTGGATTCTCCTTTTGCACCTAAGAGTGAAGCTTCGGCCGCACGCGCCGGGCTAGCCGTGACTGGACTGATCGCGAGTATCGCGAGGAGCGCCAGTGCGAGTGTCTTTGCATATCGCATCAGATTCCTCCCGCTAAGCCACTAATACTGATTCCGGATCGGATTCCGTCAAACGGAACCCCAGGGGCACGTTTGCAGCGCAAAGCGCTAAAAGCAAGCGAGCTGAATAGAGCCACGACGACTAGACAGCGACAGGCCTGGAAAGCACAGAAGTCCCCAAACCGACAATCAGATCTATGGTCGTAAGCGCCTGTTTCCGACAGGACGGACTATGTGTCCCTGGGATTTCTCGGTGGCTGCCAAAACCTGCCGTTCGGACGGTTTGCGGACGGATTACTATCGCGGATCGGTGCATCCGTCTATCTCGATTTGCTGCGACGTCAATGCCGCTAAGAGCGCTGCGGGAAAGCGTAGCTCTATCCCCGACCAGTTCGGGGAGTGCCGTGAGCTATCGATCGTGTCCCGGCCCGGTGTTGGGGTGGCGGGTATATGGATGAGGCGTTTCGGCTTACACTGGCAATCGCGGTCCGGGATTGGTGGAGGCGATGCGCCGTGTGGAGGATCTGGCGGAGGAGCACGGGACGGCTGAGCTGTGGGCGCAGCACAGCAAATCGCCACGGATCCGCAGCGAGTCTCCGCGACTTGCTTCCCAAGCCGACGCAGAGCTATCGTCGCCACGCCGCCGACCAGCCCAAACGCATCGCTGCCGCCGACCGCTAGCTCCGCTCGCGACCGGGATCGAGCCGGATCACCCGCAATCCACGGCCATCCCGATGCTTTGAGGCACTAGTGCCCAAAACTATCGGCGATGCTCGGCGATCCCCCGGGACCACGCCGAGACGAAAACCAGCCCACGAGCAGGCAAACCTCGAAATGGAGCTAGCCGGACTCGAACCGGCGACCTCCTGGGTGCGATCCAGGCGCTCTCCCAACTGAGCTATAGCCCCAAGGCACCGCCTCGGGCGGCCAGGGGCAGTTTAGTCGCATAACTCGTTCGGGCGGGCCCAGTATGGTGTGGGGGCGTCATGGGACTGCTCGACGAGGCCATACGCGACCACCTGGAGCTGAAGCGGCGCCGCGGCGCCGACCCGGGCGAGATCGCGCGTGAGGAGCGCGAGGCGCTCGAGCCGGTGTTCCCCGACGAGCCCCGTCCCGCCGCTCTCGACGAGGAGCCCCAGGCGGCCCCGCTGCTCGACGAAGAGCCTCCGCAGGGCGATCCGCTCGGCGCCGAGGCGGCGTCCTCGCATCCCGTCGCGTCGATCGGCGAGGAGACGGCCGAGCTCGACATGGAGGCGGTCCTCGCCCAGGACGAGCGGCTCGCCGCCGAAGCCCAGGCGCCCCATCCCGCGCCCGGCGTTCAGCCCGAGGCCGGCGTCGAGGACGAGCTGCTCGACTGGGAGATGCCGGATCGCTCCGCCGAGCCCCCGCCCGAGCCGCTGCCGGGCCAGGAGCGCCTCACCTTCGAGTAGCGCCGCCGCCTCAGGCGGCCGGCTCGAACAGCCTCGCGGCCAGCGCCTGTACCGCCGGGGCGCGCTCGATCACGTGCTCGAGGCGTCCCTTCCGCGCGTAGTCGTGCACGTACGCCTCGGCCGTGAGCAGGATCGCCGAGCAAGCCGTCTCGTCGACCTCGACGGGCTCGCCCGTCCGTGCCGCGAGCACCGCGACGCCCTCCAGCGTCCGGCTCCAGTCCGCGAGCGCCCGGGCCCGCGCCTCGAGCGCCCTGCGCCCCGCGCGGTGGACCTCGACGACCGTCGTGACCGCGACCTCCGGGTGCTCGGACATCCAGCGGAAGTACGCCCCGATTCCCGCGTGGAGCTTCTCTCGCCACGGCTCGACCGCGCCCGCGGCGTCGAGCGAGGCGCCGATCCGCCCCCGCGTCATCTGCTCGTAGGTCTGCAGGAAACACGTTTCCTTGTCCGAGAAGTGCCGGTAGAAGACCGTCCGTGAGGTCCGCGCGACGCGTACCACGTCGGCGATCGTCGTCTCGACGTAGCCCCGCTCGCTGACGCACAGCCCCATCGCCCGCAGCAGCCGCTCGTGCTGGCGCGCGCTGACCTCGTCCGGCTCGAGCGTGTGACGGCCCGCGGGGATCAGCAGCTCCTCGACGATCTTGACGTCCTCCACGGCCTTGAGTGTAGGATACGCCCGCGTACACGGAGGAGTACGCGCCGGTACTCGCCGGCGCGAGAAAACGGATTGAGATGGAGGGGGAGGGAATGTTGAAGGTCCGCAGCTTGTTCCTGCTCGCAGGCGCGCTCGTCTGCCTGCTCGCCGTACCGACGGCCGCCTCGGCCGCGATCCCGTCGGTGTTCGGCACCGTCACGTGCACCGAACAGACCGGCGGCAACGCCGGCCAGCGCTGGTGCGGAAACTCAGCTGGCAGCACCGTCGCGAGCTTCGACGGGACGCCGATCGACGTCGCCGTGGCGTTCCCGCCGGCGACGGGCGAAGACAAGAACTATCCCGTCGTGGGCATCTACCACGGCTGGGGCGGGAGCAAGATCACCCCGTCGAGCTCGACCGCGCAGCGCTGGCTGAAACTCGGCTACGCCGTCTTCAGCATCACCGACCGCGGCTGGGGCTCCTCGTGCGGAGGCCCGTCCAAACCCGCCAACACGGTCAAGGCGGCGCCCTGCGAACACGGCTACATCCACCTGCTCAGCCGCCGCTACGAGGTGCGTGACGTCCAGACCCTGCTCGGCAAGCTCGCCGACGAAGGCGTCATCAACCCGCAGCAGATCGGCGCCACCGGCGGCTCATACGGCGGCGGCATGTCGCTCGAGCTCGGCTCGCTGAAGGACCGCGTCGAGCTGACCAACGGCGAACTCGTCCCGTGGACGAGCCCCGAAGGCAAAGCGATGAAAATCGCCGCCACGGCCGCCGAATACCCGTGGACCGACATCGCCCAGGCGCTGCAGCCGAACGGGTCGACGCTCGACTACGTTGAAAACGCTCCCTACGCCGGGATGCTCGGCAACCACGAATACGGGATCGAAAAGAACAACTGGAACGCGAGCCTGTACGGCGCGGGCGCGCTGCTGGGCTACTACGGCCCGGCGGGCGACCCCGAAGCGAACATCACGGAATGGCACAACTTCAACATCACGGGCGGCCCCTACAACGGCAAACCGCTCGCGATCCAGCAGATGGAACAGCTGCCGAACCACAGCGCCTACTACACGAACCTCGAAGAGGCTCCGGCGCCGGCGATCATGGAGAACGGCTGGAACGACGACCTCTTCCCGGTCGACGAAACGGTCAAGTACTACAACAAGGTCCGCGCGGCCTACCCGCACCAGCCGATCGAGCTGTTCGACCTCGACCTCGGGCACAACCCGCGCTCGGCCTCGACGGTCTCGACGACCGACGTGGGCAAGCTGCAGGCGGCCCAGAACGAATGGTTCGCGCACTACCTCCGCGGCGAAGGCTCGGAACCGGCCGCGGCCCAGGGCGGCGCGACGGCGATCACGAGCTTCTGCCCGCAGAGCGCGGGCGGCTCGGGCCACGAAGTCAAAGCCGCCAACTGGGCGAGCCTCGACGCGGGCGAGCTCGACGTCTCCGGGGCCGCCGAACAGACGATCGTGGCGCCGGGCACTGCCTCGGCGAGCGCGTTCACGTCCGGCACCGTCTGCTCGACCCAGAGCTCGGGGGTCAACGCCTCGGCGGCGACTTACACCTCGGCGCCGGCGGCCGAAGCGTTCACGCTCGTGGGCTCCTCGACCGTGATCGCGGAACTCTCGACGCCGGGCGAAAACGCCCAGGTGATCGCGCGCCTGTACGACGTGAACGGCGCCACCGAGCAGCTGATCGGTCGCGCCATCTACCGTCCGATCAGCCCCGGCGGCGGCTTCGTCAAGCAGGTCTTCCAGCTGCACCCGCAGGCCTGGAAGGTCGAACCGGGCCACTCGCTGAGGCTGGAGCTGCTCGCGCAGGACTCGACCTACGCGCGCAACTCCTCGACGCCGCAGTCGACGCAGGTCAAGAACCTCGAACTGCGCGTCCCGACGGTCGAAGGGCCGGGCGGGGACGGCGGCGCGATCACAGCACCGCAGGCGCCCTACCTGCCCACCGGCTACACGCTCGCGCGCAACGAGCGCACGACGGCGCCCGGACAGCCCTACCTGATCGGGCCGAGCCCGAACAAGACGGGCGTCTTCGCGATCGGTTGGGAACCGTCGGAGGCGGCCACTGCGCTCAGCTACACGCTCGAACACAAGAACGCGAGCGGCGGCTGGAGCGTCGTTGCGAGCGGCCTGACGGGCACTGAACACGCGTTCACGGAAGCAAGCCCGGAGGGCGAAGGGACGTGGAACTACCGCGTCACGGCCAGCGACGAAGGTCCGTCCTCGACCTCCGAAGTCTCGCCGGCCGTGGTCGTCGATGAGACGCCCCCGAACGAACCGAGCGCGACCGCCGACCGCCTGCCCGACTACGCGGGCGCCGGCGGCTGGTACAAGGACACGGTCACGGTGACGTTCGCCAGCAACGGCGACCCGAACCTGGCAGACGGCAGCCCCGGCTCGGGCGTGAACCCGAGCTCGATCCCGGCTGCCCAGACGTTCACCACCGACGGCTCGCACACGACCTCCGGCGGTGACGCCGACTTCGCCGGCAACGTCGCCGGCGTGGAACTGACGGTCCAGGTCGACGCAAGCCCGCCGGGCGTCGAAGTCAAATGCCCGGCGAGCGCGATGTTCGGCAGCAAAGCGTCGGCGACGGTCGCCGCTTCCGACGGCCAGTCGGGGCTGGCGGTCGACCCGAGCGGGACGGTCGCGATCGACACGAACACCGTCGGGATGAAGACGACCTCCGCGACGGCCACAGACAACGTCGGGCACAGCGCGGAAGCGTCCTGCTCGACGACCGTCAAATACAGCCAGGTGATCAGCGGGGCCGTCAAAGGCAAAGTCACGGTGTCCTCCGGTCAGGGCGTCGAGATCGCTCCCGGCGCGAAAGTGACCGGGGCGGTCAAGGTCAAGCCCGGCGGTGCGATCGACGTCGAGGGCGCGACCCTCGCCGGCGGCCTCGCCACGAGCAAAGCCACCGTCGTCCGCGTCTGCGGCGCGAGCATCTCGGGCCCCGTCAAAGCGGTCGGCACGACCGGGCCCGTGACGTTCGGTCGCTCCGGCGGCGAATGCCCGGCGTCCTCGTTCTTCTCGAACGTGGTCGTCAAGGCGAACACCGGCGGCGTCCTGATCGAAGGCACCTCGATGGTCGAAGAAAACATGTTCCACGGCTCGCTGGGCGTCACCTCAAACGGCGGCGGCACGACGGTTCGGAACAACTCGATCAACGGCAACCTGACGGTCAAGGGCAACACCGGCACGGTGATCGACGCGCCCAACGCCGTCGAAGGCAAGTCGAAGGTCCAGTAGCGACAGACGCGCGGCGCAAGCTCGGGCCCGGGATCCCCGTCGAGGGGTCTCGGGCCGGCCGCGCCTCGGGTCGTCCCTCAGCTGCCGAAGTCCGGCGGCCGGCGCTCCTGAATCGCCCGCGCGCCCTCGCTCACGTCGGAGCCGAGGAAGCTCAGCATCTCGTAGGCGACGCTCGCGTCGAAGGCGGGGATCGCCTGGCGCAGCCAGTGGTTGAGCGTCCGCTTGGTCCACCGCGCGGCGTGCTCGGGGCCGCGCGCGATCCGTTCGGCCACCTCGAGCGCCACCGGGAGCACCTCCTCGCGCGCCACGCAGCGGCTCACCAGCCCGATCCGCTCGGCCTCGCGGCCGTCGATGAAGTCCGCCGTCAGCAGGTAGTACTTCGCCTTCGCCATGCCGCACAGCAGCGGCCAGACGATCGCCGCGTGGTCGCCCGCGACGACGCCGAGGCGAAGGTGGCCGTCGGTCAGCCGGGCGTCCTCGGCGATCACGCTGATCTCGGCCATCAGCGCGACCGCGAGGCCGGCGCCGACGGCCGTGCCGTTGATCGCCGAGACGATCGGCTTCTCGCAGTCGAGCATGTTCGTCACGAGCCCCGCCGCCTCGCTCGCCATCGCCGCGACGCGACCGTAGTCGCCCGCCATCCGCTGCACCATCTCGAGGTCCCCGCCGGCCGAGAACGCGCGTCCCGCGCCGGTCACGACCGCGACGCGCGTCTGCTCGTCGGCGGCGACGTCGCGCCAGACGTCGTGCAGCTCGCGGTGCAGCCGCTCGTTGGTCGCGTTCATCCGCTCGGGCCGGTCGATCGTGATCAGCAGCACGCCGTGCTCGCGTCGCTCGAAGCGCAGGTGCTCGTAGGTCTCGAAGCGCGCCGCGCTCATCCGGCCATCGTCAGTCCGCCGCTCACGCTTAGCACCTGCCCCGTCACGTAGCCCGCCTGCTCGGAGGCGAAGAACGCGATCGCGCCGGCCACGTCGTCGGGGTCGCCGAGCCTTCCCATCGGCACGGCCCGCGCGAGCGCCTCCTGAAGCTTCTGCGGCTGGGCCCTGAACAGGGGCGTGTCGGTCGGGCCCGGGCAGACGGCGTTCGCCGTGATCCCGTGACGGGCGGTCTCGCGGGCGAGCGACTTCGTGAACGCGATCACGCCGCCCTTCGCCCCCGCGTAGACGGCCTCGCCGCTCGACCCGACCCGCCCCGCGTCGCTTGCGACGTTGACGATCCGTCCGCCCCGGCCGCCCTCGATCATCGCCTCCAGAAAGGCGTGCGTCACCGCCAGCACGCCGAGCAGGTTGATCGCCAGCACGCGCTCCCAGAACGGTCGGTCGGTGTCGGTGAAGCGACGCGTCTCGTCCCAGCCCGCGCAGTTCACGATCACCCGTGGCGCGCCGTGGTCGCGCCTGACGGTCGCCGCGAACTCCGCCACCGAGGCCTCCTCGGCGACGTCGACCTCGAAAGCCTCGAGTCCGCGGCCGGCGGCGACGTCGCCGGGCCGCAGGTCGGCCGCGAGCACCGTCATGCCGCTCGCGAGCAGGCGCGCCGCGGTGGCCGCCCCGATCCCCGACGCGGCGCCGGTCACGATCGCCACGCGCGGCGCTTCGCCGTCCGGCCCCTCCTGCCCGCCCTTCTCCCCGCTCACCGCGCAGAGGCTAGCGGGCGGCGGCGGGCCGGGTGACGAGAGACCGGGCTGCCCTGTAAAAGAGCCCGGTCCCTCGTCGCCGCGGCGGTGCCCGGCCGGATCCCCCGACCGGCCGGGCGCGTTGCCCCCATCACCAGTTTCCGGTTTCCCCTTCCGCGCAGCCCTTCTTGGAGATCGGGCTGCGGCAGGTCCGCGTGATCGCGCCGCTCGGGCTGCGGGACAGCGTCAGTTCGTCGCCGTCGGTCGCGGTCGCGGTGATCGCGTATTCGCCGCGGGCGCTCCTCGCCGCGCTGATGTACGCGTTGCCTTCGGTCTTTTCGACCGGGATGTTCGGCTCGACCTTGCGGATCTCTTCGCGGGTGACGTTTTCGTAGGAGCCGTCGTGGTCGGTCGCGATCGCCTCGGCGGCGACCTCGGCGTGGTGGACGAGCTCCTTCGCAGAGGCATCCCTGGCCTTGTCGCTCTGGGAGAGGAACTGCGGGATCGCGATCGCGCACAGAACGGCGATGACGAGGCACACGACGAGCAGCTCGATCAGCGAGAAGCCGTGCTCGGCGCGCGGGCTCCCGACAAGCTCGCCGTCGTGGCTCTCTCCGGCGGTTGATCCCCCAACGGCCTGCGGCGATGCCTTGGACAACTCGACCCTCCCTGGCGTTCACCTGGTAGTCGAGCCGTCTCTCTCACCGAGACCTCTGACTTTGCGCCCCCGTCTCACGACGGGTTAGCCCTTTTCAGTCCTTTGTCAGTGCGCCAGCGAGTGTACGCCGGGCCTTCGCCGGCGCAAGCGATCTCGACGTATGTACTAGCAAGCGGCCTCCCCGCCGCCCGGTTGCCGCGATTCCGGGCCCGTCCTGGGGGTAGATTCCTCCTATGGCCTCCGGTCTCGGCACGCATCCGATCGAGCCGTTCCGCCGGGATCGTCCCCGGGCGACGGCCGCTCCCCTCCGGCACGGACGCCGCGGCTGATGCTCCGGCCCGCGGACTGGCCCGTGCTGCGCCAGGTTCTCGGGCCCGACCGCGCCGGGCGAGGAGCGGCCGCGCGCTCGGCCGTGACCGCATCGACGCAGGCGCGGACGGCGACGGCCGACCGCGTCGTGAAGTCGGTCTGCCCGTATTGCGCCGTCGGCTGCGCCCAGAACATGTACGTCAAGGACGGCAAGGTGATCCAGATCGAGGGCGATCCCGACGCGCCCCACAGCCGCGGGCGGCTGTGCCCCAAGGGCTCGGCGACCCTGCAGCTGACGACGGGCGCCTCGCGCGAGCAGTTCGTCCTCTACCGCCGGCCGTACGGCACCGAGTGGGAGCGGCTCGACCTCGACCGCGCGATGGACATGGTCGCCGAGAGATTCCTCGCCGCGCGGCGGGACGGCTGGGAGTGGGAGCACGAGGGCAAGACGACGCGGCGCTGCATGAGCATCGCCGCCCTCGGCGGCGCGACGCTCGACAACGAGGAGAACTACCTGATCAAGAAGCTCCTCACCGCGGCCGGCGTCGTGCAGGTCGAGAACCAGGCCCGCGTCTGTCACAGCTCGACGGTCGTCGGCCTCGGCACCTCGTTCGGACGGGGCGCGTCGAGCACGCTGCCCGGGGACCTGCAGAACTCCGACCTGATCGTGCTCGAGGGCTCGAACATGGCCGAGGCCCACCCGGTCGCCTTCCAGTGGGTCGCCGAGGCGAAGGCGCGGGGGGCGAAGGTGATCCACATCGACCCCCACTACAGCCGCACGAGCGTCCTCGCCGACCTGTTCGTGCCGCTGCGCGCCGGGACCGACATCGCCTTCCTCGGCGGGATCGTCAACCACGTCCTGCAGACCGAATCGGACTTCCGCGAGTACGTGCTCGCGTACACGAACGCGCCGACGATCCTCGGCGAGGACTTCGCCGACGCGGGCGCCGACGGCGTGTTCTCAGGGTTCGATCCCGAGCAGGGGGTGTACGACCCGGCGAGCTGGCAGTACGAGGGCACCTTCGTCGCCGCAGCCGCCGGCCAGCGCGACCAGGAGGGCAACATCCTGCGCAACGGCCGCGACGGGGAGGCCGCCGAAGGGGAGCGGGCCGAGCCGAAGCTCGACGAGACCCTGCAGCACCCGCGCTGCGTATGGCAGGTGCTCAAGCGCCACTACGCCTCCTACACCCCGGAGATGGTCGAACGGGTCTGCGGCGTGCCTCAGGACGTCTTCGCCGAGGTCTGCCGGCTGTTCGTCGAGAACTCCGGGCGTGAGCGCACCACGTCGTTCGTCCACGGCGTCGGCTGGACGCAGCACACGATCGGCTCCCAGTACATCCGCGCGGCCTCGATCCTGCAGCTGCTGCTCGGCAACATGGGGCGTCCCGGCGGCGGCGTGATGGCGATGCGCGGCCACGCCTCGATCCAGGGCTCGAGCGACATCCCGACCCTCTTCGACACGCTGCCGGGCTACATCCCGATGCCGCACGCCTACGCGCACGAGAGCCTCGACGAGTTCCTGTGCGCCGACGCGCCGCGCAAGGGCTACTGGGGGAACATGCGCTCCTACGTCGTGAGCCTGCTGAAGGCGTACTTCGGGGAGGCCGCCACCGAGGAGAACGAATACTGCTTCCAGTACCTGCCGCGCCTGACCGGCAGCCATTCGACCTACGACACCGTGATGGAGCAGATCGCGGGCCGCGTCAAGGGCTACTTCCTGTTCGGCCAGAACCCCGCCGTCGGCTCGGCCAACACGCGCATGCAGCGGCTCGGGATGTCGAAGCTCGACTGGCTCGTCGTGCGCGACTTCTCGCTGATCGAGTCCGCGACCTGGTGGAAGGACGGTCCGGAGATCGAGAGCGGCGAGATGCGCACCGAGGACATCGCGACGGAGGTCTTCTTCTTCCCGGCCGCGGCCCACATCGAGAAGGACGGGACCTTCACGAACACCCAGCGGATGCTCCAGTGGCACCACAAGGGACAGGAGCCGAGCGAGGACCAGCGCAGCGACCTGTGGTTCGTCTACCACCTCGGCCGCAGGCTGCGCGAGCGGCTGCGCGGCTCCGAGGACGAGGCCGACCGGCCGCTGCTCGACCTCACCTGGGATTACCCGACCGAGGGCCCGCACGAGGATCCGAGCGCCGAGGCCGTGCTGCGTGAGATCAACGGCTACGACGCCGACGGCGAGCTCGTCTCCGGCTACACCGACCTGAAGGGGGACGGCTCGACCTCCTGCGGCTGCTGGATCTACAGCGGCTGCTTCGCCGACGGGGTCAACCAGACCGCCCGGCGCACCCCCGCGAGCGAGCAGAACTGGACGGGGGGCGAGTGGGCCTGGGCCTGGCCGATGAACCGCCGCATCCTCTACAACCGCGCCTCGGCGGACCCGGAGGGGCGGCCGTGGAGCGAGCGCAAGGCGCTCGTCTGGTGGGACGAGGAGAAGGGCGAATGGACCGGCCACGACACGCCCGACTTCGAGGCCGAGAAGCCGCCCTCCTACCGGCCGCCCCCCGGCGCGTGGGGTCCCGCGGGGATCGCGGGCGATGACCCGTTCATCATGCAGGCCGACGGCCGCGGCTGGCTCTACGCCCCCGGCGGCGTCGCCGACGGCCCTCTGCCGACCCACTACGAGCCGCAGGACTCGCCGGTCCGCAACCGCCTGCACGAGCGCCAGCGCAACCCCGCCCGCCAGACCTACGAGCACGAGAACAACCGCTACCACCCGACCCCGGGAGAACCGGGCTCCGACGTGTTCCCGTTCGTCGCCACGACCTACCGCCTGACCGAGCACTTCACCGCGGGCGGGATGAGCCGCTGGACCCCCTACCTGGCCGAGCTCCAGCCCGAGTTCTTCTGCGAGGTCTCCCCGGAGCTGGCCGCCGAGCGGGGCCTCGAGCACGGCGGCTGGGCGACCCTGATCAGCGCGCGGGGCGCGATCGAGGCGCGGGTGATGGTCACCGACCGGATGGTCGCCCTGGAGATCGACGGGCGCACCGTCCACCAGATCGGGATGCCCTACCACTGGGGCGCGAACGGCTACGCCAAAGGCGACTCGATGAACGAGCTCTCCTCGATGTCGCTGGACCCGAGCTCGCACATTCAGGAGGTGAAGGCGCTGTCGCTCGACATCCGCCCCGGCCGCCGGCCGCGCGGGCCCGCCCGCACCGAGCTCGTCCGCTCCTACCGCGCCCGCGCCTCGATCACGGCTGAGACGGGGATGGAGCGATGAGCGAGGACGGGCTGCTCGAGATCCTGCTCGGCGGTCAGGACCCGGCCGTATCGGCGGGCTGGGAGGAGCACCCGCCGCGGGTCGGGTTCTTCACCGACACCTCGCTGTGCATCGGCTGCAAGGCGTGCGAGGTCGCCTGCAAGGAGTGGAACGGCGTGCCCGAGGACGGGCTGAGCTGGAGCGGGCGCTCGCACGACAACTCCGGGGGCCTCGGCGCCGACACCTGGCGCCACGTCGCGTTCGTCGAGCAGCGCGTGCCGCTGGACTCCGGCCAGACCAACTTCAAGCGCCCGGGCGCGGGCGGGGAGGAGGGCTTCCGCTGGCTGATGGCCTCCGACGTCTGCAAGCACTGCACGCACGCCGCCTGCCTGGACGTGTGCCCGACGGGGGCGATCTTCCGCACCGAGTTCGGCACCGTCGTCGTCCAGGCCGACGTGTGCAACGGCTGCGGCTACTGCGTGCCGGCCTGCCCGTACGGGGTGCTCGACAAGCGCGAGGAGGACGGGCGCATCTTCAAGTGCACGCTCTGCTACGACCGCCTCGAGGTCGGACAGGAGCCCGCCTGCGCGAAGGCCTGTCCGACCGAGTCGATCCAGTTCGGCGAGCTCGAGGAGCTGCGCGAGCGCGCCGCCGGTCGCGTCGAGCAGCTCCGCGACGGGGGGATCGTCGAGGCGAGGCTCTACGGGCACGACCCGGCGGACGGGGTCGGCGGCGACGGCGCCTTCTTCCTGCTGCTCGACGAGCCTGAGGTCTACGGGCTGCCCCCCGACCCGATCGTCACCACGCGCGATCTGCCGGCGATGTACGGCCGGGTCGCGATCGCCGCCGGGGCGATGCTCGCGGGCGCCGCCGCGTGCTTCGCGGGCTCGAGGCGATGAGCGACGGCGGAGTGATCGGGGGCACCACGCGATGAGCGACGCCGAGGTGACCCGTGACGGGCTCACCGGGGTGCGCCCGGGGCGCGAAGCGCAGATGCGCGCCGGCGACGGCCGCCGCCGTCGCGATGCGCCGCGCGCCGATCACCCCGGCGACTCCTACTACGGGCGGCCGATCATCAACCCGCCGGTGTGGGCGGAGCGGGACATCGCCGGCTACCTGTTCGCCGGCGGGCTGGCCGGCTCGAGCTCGATCCTCGCGGCCGGCGCCGAGCTGACCGGCCGCCGCCGGCTGGCGCGGCGCAGCAAGCTCGCCGCCGCCGCCGCGCTGGCGGCCTCGCTCGCGGCGCTCGTCCACGACCTCGGCCGGCCCGAGCGCTTCCTGAACATGCTGCGGGTCTTCAAGCCGACCTCGCCGATGAACATGGGCTCGTGGCTGTTGAGCGTGTACGGGCCTGTGATGGGCGCGGCGGCGGCGAGCGACCTGCTCGGCGTCGCGCCCCGCGCGGGCCGTGCGGCGACCGTCGGCGCGGGCGTCCTCGGCGCGGGCGTCAGCACCTACACGGCCGCGCTGATCGCCGACACCGCCGTGCCCGCGTGGCACGGCGGCCATCGCGAGCTGCCGTTCCTGTTCGCCGGCTCGGCCGCCGCGGCGGGGTCGGGCTTCGCGCTGATCGCGGCGCCGAGGGCCGAGAGCGGGCCGGCGCGACGAATGGCGCTGCTCGGGGCCACGGGCGAGCTCCTCGCTTCGCAGCTGCTCGAGCGACGACTCGGGGTCGTCGCCGAGACCCTCCGCGAGGGGTCCGCGGGCACCCGTCTGCGAGCCGCCAAGGCGCTGACCGGAGCCGGGCTGATCGGTGCCGCGACGCTCGCCGGGCGCTCGCGGTCCGCGGCGGTCGCGTCGGGCGCGTGCCTGCTCGCGGGCTCCGCGCTGACCCGCTTCGGCCTGTTCGCCGCCGGCATGGCCTCGGCGCGGGACCCCCGCTACACCGTGCAGCCCCAGCGCGAACGGATCGCGGCACGCGACAGCTAGGGTTCGGGTGGTGCTGAAGCTGATGTTCATACCGTTCCGCGTCCTCGGCGGCCTGCTCGCCGCCGCGCTGGCGAGCCGGCTGTTCGCGCGCATCTGGAGGCTCGTCGACAAGGAGGAGCCGCCGGACCCCGAGCAGAGCCAGGTCTCCCTCGGCAAGCTCGCGACCGCGCTGCTCCTGCAGGGCGCCGTCTTCCGCGCCGTGCGCGGCCTGGTCGACCACGGCTCGCGGCAGGCCTTCAGGCGGGTGACCGGACGCTGGCCCGGGGAGAAGCACGCCCCCGACCCGGCTTAGGACGGCTCTACGCGCCCGGTCGCGGCTGCGTCCTCGGCGCAGCTCTGCGCCGATTCGACCAGCGCCTGAACCAGCGGGTGGGCGTCGCCGGAGTGCCAGACGAGCGAGACGGTCGCCGGCGCCGCGTCCGTGAGGGGGACCACGGCGACCCCCGCGAGCACGTGTGAGACGAGCCGCGCGTCCGCGCTCGGCAGCGCCGTGACAGCCTCCGCGGCGGCCAGGCCGCCGAGCCTGCCGAGCATCTCCAGCGAGGTCGAGACCTGGTCCTCGGTGGTTTCGGCGGGAGGCCCGCCGCGGTGGTCGTCGAGGCTGTGGAAGCCGGCCCAGCGTCGCTGCACGGAGGGGTGGTAGCTGACGAAGCGCTCGCCCAGCGCCTGCTCGACGCTCGCCTCGCCGGCCGCGGCGAGCGGGTGCCCGGCGGGCACGACCAGCGCTCGTGGCTCGACCCTGACGTGGTGGACCTCGATGTGCTCGGATGGTTCGGGGGGTTGGCAGAAGGCGACGTCGACGCCCTCGAGCCACGTGCGGGTGCTGCCTCGGGGGAAGGGCAGCTCGCGGAAGCTGACTTCGGCCTCGGGATGAGCGCCGGTGAAGGCGGTGAAGAGATCGGGGGCCGTCATCGTCGGGGGCGGTCCGATGAAGCCGACCTCGACGACGCCGCGCGCGGCTCGCGCGAGCGACTGCGCGGTGAGCTTCACGTCGCGCTCGGTGGCGACGACTGCGCGCGCCTTCTCGAGGAACGCCTCGCCTGACGGCGTCAGCCTGACGCCGCGGGGGTGGCGCTCGAGCAGCTGCAGGCCGAGCTCGCCCTCGAGCTGCGAGATCGCCTGTGAGAGGGCCGGCTGCGCGATGTAGAGCTTCTCGGCCGCACGCGTGATCTGGCCCTCTTCGGCGACGGCCACGAAGTAACGCAGCTGGTCGGTCTTGAAGCTCATCCTCGGCGTACGCGCGTGGCCCCTCCGATAGTACGGATCATATTCTCGGAATCTCCGGCGCGCACGCGCAAGGTCGCGCGAGGCGCCTCCCGGCTGCTCACCGCTCGCAGGCGTCCAGCGAGCGGTGAGCGAGGGCGCCGAGATCCGCCCCTGAGATGTCGTCGTCGTAGAACGGCAGCGTCCCCAGGACGCCGGCCCGCTCGAACGCGCGCTGCACGCCCTGCGAGCCGCGAATCAGGCGGAAGCCGTAGCCGCGCTTCTCGCACAGCCCGAAGCGGAACGCGATCACCGCCACGCCGACGGGATCGATCCCGGTGAGGTCGCGGAGGTCGAGGGTGATGTCGGTGACGCCTTCCTCGCACAGTCGCTCGATCTCCACCTCGAGGGCGTGGGCGGAGCGGTGCGTCAGCTCGCCGGTGAGGATCACCGTGTGGTTCCACGGGCTGACGCCCCGCAGCACGAAGCGGTCGCTCTCCTCGTGCAGCGGCGGATCGGGTTCGAGCTGGATCAGCTCGGGCTCGCGCAGCGCGGTCGCGCTTCGCTTGGACCTTCCTATCTTCAATGCCGACGTTGTCGGATGACGCTTCATAACGGCTCCTTCCAGAGCAGCCTCGAGATGGGTTCCGGGACGGGCGCGCACGATCGGCGGCGCCCGTGGGGTGGTCCGGGCTCGGGCTAGCCGGGTCGCTCTGGGATCAGAACGAAGAACGCCGTGCGGTACGGGCGGCAGGAGAGCCGCAGCCGTCGCAACGCGCGCGGAGACGCCAGCAGGAGCAGGGCGGCGATGGTCAGAAAGCCTGAGAGTCCGACGCCCGCGCCGCTGCCGCCCGCGGCCACGCCGCCCGCCGCGCCGCCCGGCGCCGGGCCGGGCTCGGGGCCGACCGGGCGCCCGCCCGCCGCGCCGCTGCCGCCGTCGCCGTTGTCGCCCCCATCCGCCCCGGCGACCGGGGCGAGCACCGCGGTCACGGCGCCCGCCAGGGCGCCGGGCGCCGCCGCAGCGGGGGCGCTCGTCGCCCAACCGCCGCTGCAGCTCGCGGCCGGGCCGCCGAGCATCGACAGCTCGCAGCTGCGCTGGGCCGCTCGCCGTTCGGCTTGGAGCGCGCCCGCCGCGAGCGGTGCGCCTTCGGCCGGTTGGGTCCCGAGCGTGACGACCTCAGAGCCGGTGGGGGTGTTCGGCGCGACGGGTTCCGGCGCCCCCGGCGATCCGCCGCCCGGCGTACCGGCGCCGGTCAGCGACGCGTGTTCGCGTTCGGTTCCTCCGGTCAGCCCTTCGCCGCCGTGGGGCGGTGAGGATTCGGCCGGCGTCTTCGTTTCGCCGCGCGGCGTTTCGGGCGTTTCGGGACCGGGCACCGGTTCGGCCACGGCTTCGGTCGGCGGAGCCGGTTCCGCCGGGGTCGTCGCTTCGGCGGGGGGGGCCGGTTCGGTCGGGGGTGTCGCTTCGGCGGGCGGAGCCGGTTCGGTCGGCGGTGTCGCTTCGGCCGGCGGTGTCGCTTCGGCCGGCGGTGTCGCTTCGGCGGGCGGAGCGGGTTCGGTCGCGACGGCTTCGGCCGGCGGGGCAGGTTCGCCGGGCGCGACCGCTTCGGCCGGGGGCTGCGTTTCCGCCGGAGCCGTCGATTCGGCCGGGGTTTCCGCCGGGGCGCTCGTTTCCGGGCCTTCGCCCTGTTCGACCCCGGCGACGGGCGTTCCGGCCCCTTCTCCTCCCGACGCGGTTTCGGCCTGTGCCGGCGCCGCGAGCGCTAGCACGATCAGGGCGGCCGGGAACGCTGACTTCAGTAGCCATGACGTGAGCGTCCGTGTCGAGGAATCTAGGGGCGTCGCGAGCATCTGTCCTCGCTGCTCGTGCTTTTCCCGGAGCAGGGGATCATAAACCCCCCGCTCGGGCGGCGCCTCGGTCCGCCCGGTCTGGCTCTCCTGTACGCTTGCGTACTGATGTCGCGCGCACGGAAGGGAATCCACGCAGCGGCTGCGGCCTTGCTCGCGCTCGGCGTTCTGCTTGCGCTCGGCGCCGCCGGCGCCGGCGCCTCCGAAGCGCCGGAAGGGATCCACAAGATCCAGCACGTCGTGATGATCATGCAGGAGAACCGGTCCTACGACTCCTACTTCGGGACGTACCCCGGCGGCAACGGGATTCCCGCCTCGGCCTGCGTCCCGGACCCCGCCAACGGCGGCTGCGTCGTCCCGTTCCACAGCTCCTTCAACAAGAGCGAAGGCGGCCCCCACGGAACCGGTGCGGCGGTCGCCGACGTCAACGGGGGCAAAATGGACGGCTTCCTCGCCCAATCGGAGGAAAAGCAGGGCTGCAAGGGGACCGGCGGCTGCGGGAAGTGCAAGAAGAACCCGCTGTGCGCCGAGGAAGTCGTCACCTACCGCGACGCGCGCGACATTCCCAACTACTGGGAATACGCGCGCAACTACGTCCTGCAGGACAACATGTTCGAGTCGCAGGCCTCTTGGAGCCTGCCCGAGCACCTCGCGATGGTCTCCGCCTGGTCGGCCGTCTGCTCCAAGAAAGAACCGGAAAACCCGCTGACGTGCGCCAGCAGCCTCAGTCCGCTGGCGCCCGCGAGGTACTGGGCCTCGCCGCTGGAACCGGCCAAGAAGACCCGGTACCCGTGGACCGACCTCACCTACCTGATGGACCAGGCGGGCGTCAGCTGGCGCTACTACGTCCACGAAGGGATCGAGCCGGACTGCGAGGACGACGAAGCCACCTCCTGCTCGAAGGTCTTCCAGAACGCCAAGACGCCGGGCATCTGGAACCCGCTAGCGGACTTCACCGACGTCAAACAGGACGGCCAGGTCGGCAACATCCAGCCGCTGCCCAAGTTCTACGAAGCGGCTACCAACACGCAGGAATGCGGCCTGCCGAACGTCGCCTGGATCGTGCCCGACCTCGCCCACTCCGAACACCCGCCCGAACCGATCAGCTCGGGGCAGTCCTACGTGACGACGCTGATCAACACGATCATGCGCTCGCCCTGCTGGGGCTCGACGGCGATCCTGCTCTCCTGGGACGACTGGGGCGGCTACTACGACCACGTCGTCCCGCCCAACGTCGACCAGAACGGGTACGGCCTGCGCGTCCCCGGGATCGTGATCTCGCCCTACGCGCGAGCCGGCTTCGTCGACCACCAGCAGTTCTCCCACGACGCCTACCTGAAGTTCATCGAGGATGACTTCCTCGGCGGCTCGCGCCTCGACCCGGCCACCGACGGGCGGCCCGATTCGCGCCCGAGCGTGCGCGAGAACGCTCCCGGCCTCGGTAGCCTGATCTCGGACTTCAACTTCGAACAGAAGCCGCGCGCGCCTGTGCTGCTGCCCTCGCGGCCCGTGGCCGGCGGCGCGTCCGCCCCGCCCGGCGGCCAGCAGCCGCCGGCGCTCGAAACCGCGCCCGCGAGCTCGATCGGCGGGGGCGGCGCGACCCTCAACGGGACCGTCAACCCGGACGGCGGCGAAGTCACCGACTGCCGCTTCGAATACGGGACCACGAGCGGATATGGCGCGAGCGTCCCGTGCGACGCCGCGGTCGGCTCGGGCACGGAACCGGTCGCCGTCTCGGCCCAGGTGAGCGGCCTGATCGCCGCCGCGACCTATCACTTCCGGCTCGTCGCGAGCAATCCCGGCGGCGCCGGCAGCGGTCCCGACATGAGCTTCTCGACCGGAACGGCCCCGCCGGTCGCGACCACCGGCGCCGCGACGCACGTGCGGCAGACGAGCGCGACTATCGAAGCGACGGTGAACCCCAACGGCAGCGAAGTGACGAGCTGCAGCTTCGAATACGGCACGGCGAGCGTCTCCGAAGCGCAGGCCCCGTGCAACCCCGCGCCCGGCTCGGGCACGACCGCGGTGACGGTCACCGCCGCCCTGAGCGGGCTCGCCGTCGGCCAGACCTACGTCTATCGGATCGTCGCGTCCAGCGAATCCGGCTCCTCGCAGGGGGCGCAAGCCACCTTCAAGACGCTGCCCAGCGCTCCCGCGGTCGTCGGCGTCCAGCCGAACGCGGGCCTCGTCAGCGGCGGGACGTCGGTGACGATCACGGGCGCTGGATTCTCGGAAGCCAGCTCGGTGAGCTTCGGGAACAAGCCCGCGACCGCCTTCACGGTCGAATCGGCGAGCTCGATCACGGCCGTGGCCCCGGCCGCGGCGGCCGGCACCGTCGACGTCACCGTCGCGAACCCCGGCGGCCCGAGCGAAACCGGCCCCGCCGACCGCTTCACCTACGTGGCGGCCGAAAAAGAACCGGTCATCACGTCCGTCGAACCGGCCTCCGGCCCTGCCTCGGGCGGGACGAGCGTGAAGATCGTCGGCAAACGCTTCAGCGGCACCACCTCGGTCGCCTTCGGCGCCGCCCAGGCGGCCTCCTACACGATCGTCTCCCCGACGCTGATCGAAGCGGTCACCCCGGCCGAGGCGGGCGGGACCGTCGCGGTCGCCGTCACTACCCCGAACGGCGTCAGCCCGGCGGCGAAAAAAGCGCGTTTCACGTTCGTGAGCGGCGAAGCGGCTGCGGCCGTGAGCGTCGCGGGGCCGCTCAGCGGCTCGCTGCAGACGCTCCTCCAGTGGTGAGCGCCCGCCTCAGGCGGAAGACCTCCGAGCGGACTCCCCAGGGGTCCTCCCAACGGGTCGCGCCGTCCCGCGCCCAGCCGTCGGCTTCGTAGAAGCGCTCGGCGTCCTCGTTCCCGCGCAGCACCCACGCGATCGCCTCCCCGTGACCGCGCTCGGCGAGCCGTGCGCGCGTCTGGTCGAGCAGCGCCCGCCCCGTGCCGGTCCGCCGCCGGTCGGGGTCGACGTAGAGCGCGAACAGCTCCCCCGCGGCGGGCGCGTCGTCGTCGCGCGAGGCGCCGAACGTAGCGAAGCCGAGCAGGCCCCCGTCCTCGCCCAGCGCCAGCAGCGTCACCGGATCGGAGGTCGAGCCGAACGCGTACCCGGGGATCCGGTCCTCGGGTCTCAGCGCGTCGAGGTAGTCGTCGGGAAGCAGGCCGCGGTAGGCCGTCTTCCAAGAGCGGACGTGGACGTCGGCGACGGCGCGCTCGTCGCCCGGGCGGGCATCGCGGATCCTCACCGACGGCAGGCTAGACGTGGAGCGCGGCCGGGGGCGGATCGAGGGGTCGCCCCCGGCCGACCGTCGCCGCCGTACGGCGGCGTCCGCTCTAGACCACGCCTGCCAGCCCGCCCGATGCCTGCCGTCCGCCATCGCGGCGAGGCGCGGCCGCGGCGGCCCTGATGCCTCCCCCGGCACCGACGACCCAGCGGACCTCCGGCCGTTCGCGCGTCTGCTGCTGCTCGCGCCGGGCGACCCACTCCGCGTACGGGTCGACCACCCGCGTCCGCGGCGCGATCGCCTGCGCTTCGCAGCGCCCCAGCGGCGTCTCCTCGACTTCCCGCCCGGTCAGCTCGATTGCCGCCGAGCCGGAGTGCCTGTTCCCTCGCAAGATTCCCATGCTGCCCCCTTGATGAAGAGCGCCACGGCTGCCGTGCCCGCCCTGGATGTCGTTCTGCTGCGTGCAGGATGGGCCCTGCGGCGGGGCGGCGTCGCGATCTTCGACATTCGCATTACGTTTCGGCCGCCGCGGCCGACGGGCAGTCCTCGCAAGCGGGCAGCCGCGTGTCGTCCGAAAGGTGATGCGCCGTCGCGCTCAGGCGCGCGTCTGATGCGCGCGGCGCCGTCGCCTCACTCCTGTTCGTAGAGGCGCTCGATCTCGGCCGCGTACTTGCGCGCGATCGGGGTGCGCCGCAGCTTCATCGTCGGCGTCAGCTCCTCGCCGCCGGGCAGCCACTCCTCTCCGAGCACGAGCCAGCGCTTGATCTGTTCGACCCTGGCGAGGTTCTCGTTGGCGGTCCGCACCGCCGCGCCGATCTCCTCGAGCAGCCGCTCGTCGCGGGCGAGTCGATCCGCGCCGACGTCCGCGAGGTCGTGTCGCGCGGCCCACGCGGCGAGCGCTTCGGGCTCGAGCACGAGCAGCGCGACGTTGTAGGGACGCCGGTCGCCGATGCAGACGGCCTGGCCGATCGCCGGATGGGCGCTCTTGAGGTGGGACTCGATGTTCGCGGGCGACATGTTCTTGCCCGCCGAGTTGATGATCAGCTCCTTCTTGCGGTCCACGATCGAGACGAACCCGTCCGCGTCGATCTTTCCGATGTCCCCGGTGTGGAGCCAGCCCTCGGGGTCGATCGCCTCGGCCGTCTTCTCCGGCTCGCCGCGGTAGCCGCGCGTCACCAGCGGGCCCCGGACGAGCAGCTCGCCGTCCTCGGCGAGCCGCAGCTCGGCGCCCTCGATCGGCAGGCCGACGGTCCCGATGCGCATCCGCTCGACGCGGTTGGTGGTGCAGACGCACGACAGCTCCGACATCCCCCACACCTCGCACAGCGGCAGGCCGATCGCGCAGAAGAACTCGAGCATCTCGGGAGCCGCCGGCGCCGCCCCGATCGCGAGCCATTCGGCCTCGTCGAGCCCGAGGCGGGCGCGGAGCGGCGCGAGCACCATCCGGTCGGCCTGCTCATGCCGCGCGGCGAGCTCGGGGTCGGGCGCGGCGCCTTCCTGCGTGCGCGCGAGGACCTCGCGGCCTGTCTGCAGAGCGGCCTGCGCGGCCGCTCGCCGCGCCGGGTCGGGCTCGGCCGAGAGGGCGGCCTCGAGGCCCGCGCGCATCTTCTCGAAGACGCGCGGCACGCCGCCCCAGACCGTCGGTTTGACGGCGGCCACGGTCGCGCCGAGCGCGGCCGGGTCGGGCACGTAGGTGATCGACAGGCCGTGCGCCATCGCGGTGTAGAGAGAGGACCAGCGATCGGCGATGTGGGCCGAGGGCAGGTAGGAGACGGTGCGCCCGCCGGGCTTCAGCGGGAGCGCGTGCGCCATGCCCCGCAGCTGGGCGAGCATGTTCGCGTGGGTCAGCTCGACGCCCTTCGGCGGCCCGGTCGTGCCGGACGTGTAGATCAGCGTCAGCACGTCCTCCGGGCCGACCGCGCGCCAGGCCGCCTCGAAGTCGAAGTCGGGCCTCGCGCGGGCGGGCAGATCCTCGAGCGAGATCGTGCCGGCAGGGGCCGCATCGACGCAGACGACGCGCTCGACGCTCGTGCCGGCGGCCGCAAGGCCGACGGTCTCGGCGAATCGCTCCTCGCAGATCGCGACCCGGCAGCCAGAGTTCGCGAGCAGATGGTGGATGACCTCCACGGGGAACGTGTTGTAGACGGAGAAGGGCGTCGCGCCGAGGTGCATCGCCGCGCAGTCCGCGAGCGCGAACTCGTGCCGGTTGAGCATCATCAGCGCGACGCTGTCGCCCCGGCCCACGCCGAGCCCGGCGAGGCCCCCCGCAATCTCCCGGACCGCCTCGCGGTACTCGGCCCAGCTCAGCTCACGCCCATCGCCGGCCGTGCGCAGCGCCGGCTCGGCCGCCCGTTCGAGCGCCGTCGCCTGAAACAGCTCGCAGACCGACCGCGCCGCCCGCAGGCGCGCCCCCGGATCCTGTGCGGTCGCCGTCGCTGACTCCACGCAGGCGACTGTAAGCGATGGCCCTCGGCCGAGGCAACAGCGAGCCTCGCGGCCCTGCTCCGGCAGCGGCGTTCCCGTACGATCAGCTGCGATGAGCGGCCGCGACTTCGACGTCGTCCTGTTCGGCGCGACGAGCTTCGTCGGCAGGCTGACCGCCCGCTACCTGCTCGGCGCCGCGCCCGACGGCGCGCGCGTAGCGCTCGCGGGCCGCTCGCAACAGCGTCTGCAGGAGCTGCGCTCCTCGCTCGGCGTGGAGTGGCCGCTGCTCGTAGCCGACGTCGATGACCCGGACTCCCTCGCGTCGCTGGCGCAGTCGACGCGCGTGCTCGCGAGCACCGTGGGGCCTTACCGCCGCTACGGCATCCCGGTCGTGGAGGCCTGCGCGCGCGCCGGCACGCACTACGCGGACCTGACCGGCGAGGTCCTCTTCATCCGCGAGTCGATCGACCGCTTCCACGAGCAGGCCACCGAGTCGGGCGCGAAGATCGTCCACAGCTGCGGCTTCGACTCGATCCCCTCGGACCTCGGCGTGATGCTCCTGCACGAGGCCGCGGGCGGCGAGCTCGAGGAGACGACGCTGGTGGTGCGGGCGCTGCGCGGGGGCGCCAGCGGCGGCACGCTCGCCTCGATCAAACTGATGATCGAGGATCGCAAGCGCGACCCTTCGCTCGCGGCGCTGATCGACGACCCGTACGCGCTCAGCCCGGACCGTGGCGCCGAGCCCGACCTCGGCGACGAGCGCGATCTGCTGGGCGTCGAGCGCGACGAGCTCACGGGCGGGTGGGTCGGCCCGTTCGTGATGGCCCAGTTCAACACCCGGGTCGTGCGGCGCAGCAACGCGCTGCTCGGCTGGGCCTACGGCCGCAAGCTCCGCTACCGCGAGGTGATGGGCTTCGGCGGCCCGCTCGCGCCGGCGCTTGCGGCGGGCACGGCGGCAGGCATGGGCGCGATGCTGCTCGGCCTGCAGTTCGGCCCCGCCGCTACGGTCCTCGACCGCGTCCTGCCCGCACCCGGCGAGGGTCCCGGCGAGCGCGCCCGCGAGCGCGGCCATTTCCGCATCGAGACGCACGCGCGGAGCGCCGGGGGCGAGCACTGGGTCTGCCGCATCGCGGCCAATGGCGATCCCGGCTACAAGGCGACGGCCGTGATGTTCGGCGAGAGCGCGATGGCGCTCGCCTACGACGGCGAGCGCCTGCCCGCCACCGCCGGGGTGCTGACACCCGCGACCGCTCTGGCCGGCCCGCTCGTCGAGCGGCTGCGCGCGGCGGGGCACACCTACGAAGTGGGTCCAGCCCGGGGCTGAGACGGCCGCTTCGCAGGCGCGCGCCGCCGCGGAGCGCTCAGCCTTTCAGCTCGAGGCGCACCTCGCAGGAGTCGACCGACACGCGCGTCCCGGGCGTCTCGCCGCTGTCCATCGCGTCGAGGATCTTCGCGGCCTCCTCCATGTCCGACGCGCTCGCGTAGTTCTGGAGCACGACGACGTTCTGCTGATCGGCGTCGTAGAGGAACGAGATGCCCGTCGAGTTGACCCCCGGCGGCGGCCCGCCGGACTCCCTGACCCGGGCTTCGGTTGCGGCCAGCTGGTCCGCGGTGACGCCGGTGAAGCGCACGACACGTACGTACATAGGTCCCCTTTTCTCGAGTCTTTGCGTCTCAAGCTAACGGCGGTCGCGGTGCTGTGTCGCGAAGGCGCTCCGATCGGAGCCGTCGGGACGCAGGTACCACCGCCCATAGGGGACTTTGGCCATTTGTCCATATGCCCGTGCTCGTCCCCGCGCGAGCCTTTGCACATGGCCCTCGAGCCGATCTCGCCGCACGACCTCGCTGGGACCCCGACCGTGCTGTCGGAGTTCATGGGACGGCGCGACGCGCGCCACGGCACGATCGGTCAGCTGCAGGCGATCTACCGCGAGCGGCGCGCGACGATCACCCCCGCGGAGGACCGCGACGACGATCTCCGCGTCGAGCGATTCATTCTGGACATGACCAACGAACGGTGGCGCTCTGGAGTGGTCGTGCGGATCGGCGTGTTCGGCGGGCGGGTGATGGTGATCGACGGGATCCACCGCGCGATCGCCTACCTGTCCTGTCTGGCCGCGGGGATCAGCCCCGAGCGCCTGCCGGCGCTGCAGGTCGAGCGCTAGTCCTTCTCCCTGGCGGCGCGCCACAGCGTCCGCCGGGCCTCGAGCTCGGGGGAGAGCACCCCGTCGATCTGCTCGAGGGTGTCCAGCCAGGCGAGCGCCGAGCGGTGGTCGCCGTGGCGGGCGTCCTGGTCGGCGAAGATCATCGCGAGCTCGCGGACGGCGTCGTGCTGCGCGGCGTCGCCGTGGCTCGGCGGGCGGTCCTCGAGCACCTGCGCGGTGGTCGGGACGTGGGGGAGGCCGGCGAGATAAGGCGCCAGGTGGCGTCCGGCGATCTTGCTCGGCGGCCACCAGAGCGGGTTCAACGCCACGACCGATCCGTTCTTGCCTCCCCTCCCGGGGACGGCGTGCAGGTAGCTCGGCCCCAGCCCGGTGAGCAGCAGCCCGCGCAGCTCGGGCCGGAACGGGGTCGGCTCGACCGCCGCGCCGAGCCGGGCGGCGATCGCTCGCGCCGCGGCGTCGGCCTGCTGCGTGCCGAGGCCCCCCTGCTTGACCGGGTAGGCGATGCCGTCGCCGGCGGCGTAGACGTTGCGCAGGCCACGTACGGCGCAGTGCTCGTCGACGGGGATGAAGCCCTCGCGGTCGTGGGGCATCCCGCCGAGCTCTTCGCCACTCAGAGCGGGCAGCGCCACCACGCGATCGGCCTCGATGCCCTCGCCGGTGTCGAGCTCGACGCGGCCGTCCTCGAACGCCGTCGCGGTGACGCCCGTCCGCAGGCGGATGCCGCGATCGCTGCAGAGGTCGCGGATGTGCTCGGCCGCGGCGAGGCCGAAGGCGGCGAGCGGCTCGCTCTCGGGGGTGACGATCGTCAGCTCCACCTCGGCGGTCCCCGACTCGCCGACGTGCGCCGCGGTGAGTAGCGCGAGCTCATACAGGGGCAGGGTCCAGGCGGCCGCGGTCGGCCCCGCGAACACGACGCTGCGGACGCGGCCCTGGTCGAGCTCCCAGGCCAGCTCGCGGACGCTCGAGACCTCCGCCGGCGAGGAGAAGTGGATCGCTCCCGCGAGCCACTCCCGCGGCCGCGCGCCGATCGCGACGAGCAGGGCGTCGTAGTCGAGGGTCGTCCCGTCGTCGAGGGCGATCCTCGCAGCGTCCCCGTCGACGCCCGCGAGCCTCCCCCGCACGAGCGTCGCCGAGTGGTCGGCCGCGATCGTCTCCAGGTCGAAGCTGTGACGCTCGCCCAGCCCGAACGGCTCGGCGACGAGCAGCGGGCGGTAGACGAACTCTCCGCCGGGCGCGACGAGCGTGACATGGACGAGGCCGTCGAGCAGCTCGCGGATCGCGATCAGACCCTCGACCGCGGCCACGCCGCCGCCGGCGATGACGATGTGAGGCGCGTGCCTGCGCTCGGATGCGTTCATGAGACGAACCTACGCGGTGGCGCGCCGGCCCTCATCCGGGGACATCGCCGGTGAGCCTTGCGGGAAACCACCGACGGCGGTCGCTCGCCGGGCGGTGCGGGCGGCGCTCGGCGGGCCCGGTCAGCCGGTCCGACCGTCGCCGAGGATCTCGCGCTTGGCCTCGCGGAACTCGAGCTCGTCGATCGCGCCGCTCCGGCGCAGCGCATCGAGACGCTCCAGCTCGCCGGCCAGCGACGGCGGGTCCTTCGCGGGGACCGCGAGCAGGGCGGCGCCGGCGCGACCCGCCCGCTCTGAGATCGAGTGGGCGTAGCGCGAGATCGCGGCGCGAGCGGAGATCGCCTCGACGTCGGGGAACTCGCGCGCGATCTGCCTCGTGAGCGTGTGGGCGCCCGCGAAGGCGACGATCGTGATGAGGATCATCGCGAGCGGGTTGCTCGTCGCGGCGATCGGCGACCAGATGAAGAGCGCTCCCAACAGCGCCGCGGTCAGCCAGTAGCCGAGCGCGGGCCGGGCGCGCAGCGGCGCGGCCCAGAAGCGGCGCCCTGCGACCGCCCAGCCGGAAGGCCCGGCGAACCAGCCCGCGGCGATCAGCGGCGCGCCGATCGCGATCGTCGCGCCCGCGACCTCGACGAGCAGCGAGGTCGCGACCGAGTAGGCGTCGCCCGCGGCCGCTTCGATCGACGCGTCCTTCGTGATCGAGGGGACGAGCTGGGCGCCCGCGACCTTGCGGGCGACGAGCACCGCCACCCCCGCGAGCGCGAGCCCGGCCCCGGCCGACATCAGCGTGCGCCGTCGCCGGCCCCGGGCCTGGAGCACGGCGAGCGCGTAGATCCCCGCGACGAGGATGCAGAGCGCGAGCGCGAGCGCGTGGAGCGCTTTGGCGAGGTTGCGGAACAGGCCGAGGTCTTCGGAGGTGAGGATCCTGATCCGCGCCGCGGAGGGCGGCAGCCGGCCGGCGAGATCGGCGCCGACGCCGAGCCTGCGGGCCAGCTCGGTGACGATCCGGCGCAGGTCCAGGTAGACGGTGCCGCGTGTGATGCTGACCGTCGCGCCTCCTCCGTCGACGATCCGCTTGAGGGTCGCGGCGGCGGTGTAGTTGGCCGTCCTCCAGGCGTCCTGCACGCGGGCGCTCTCCAGCAGCCGCGAGGCCGCGTCTTCGGCGACGCTGTGCAGGGCGCCCGCAATCGGCCCGCCCAGCGGCCGCAGCTTCGCGGGCAGGCCGGACTCGAGCTCGCCCGGCACGTCGACGCGGACGTAGAGCTGATCGACGAGGTAGGCGGAGACGGCGTCGCGGATCGTCTGCCTCTGCAAGAGCCTGCTGCTGGTGTCGGCCCAGTTGCGCGGCTCGAGCAGCTGACGGTCTGCCCACACCGCGAAGATCGCGAGGACCGCGAGCAGAGTCGCGGCAGCGAGCAGCGCGCGTGTCCAGATCCGTCCCGAGCGGCCCGGGACCGGCGCGGCAGCGGACGCTGTCGCCGGGCTCGTCAGTGGTTCTCCAGCAAGCCGGTCATCGTCGCGGCGCGGCCAAACATACTCGCTCGGGGAGTCGGTGGGACCGTGGATCGTCGCCGCGGGCGGGCCTTTGGTGCGGGTCGCCGGACGATCGGGTAGAAGCAGGGGCTGGGAGCGCACCGTGAGTCGCGGCGCGACCCGCCCCAGCGATGAGCCGGCCGCCCGCCCACCTCCCTACGCCCGCGATGAGCGACCCTGCCCTCGCGCGCGATCGCGGCACGGCCGCGCGGCCGGCCGCGCGTGCGACCTGGTGGCTTCTGGGGCTCTGCGTGCTCGCGTTCGCGCTGCGCCTGACCAGCCTTTCGCGCAGCCTCTTCAACGACGAAACTGTCTCCTTCGCGCTCTCCCAGCGTGGCTTCGGGCACATGCTCGGGCTGTTCGGCTACGAGGCCAACGGCGCGCCCTACCCGGTGCTGCTGTGGCCCGTGACGCGGATCTTCGGGACGAGCGTCGAGCTGCTGCGGACGCCGGCCCTGATCGCCGGCGTGGCGAGCGTGCCCGCGCTGTGGTGGGCGGTGCGGGGGCTCGTCGCCGAGCGCTGGGTCGCGCTGCTCGCGGCCGCGCTGCTCGCTCTGAACCCGATGGCCGTCTGGTACTCGCAGGTCGCGCGCTCCTACGCGTTCGTCGTGCTGGGAGCGTGTCTGGCCTTCGGGGCGCTCGTGCGGGCCCTCGAGCGGCCCTCGCGGCGGGAGATGTGGGCGCTCTACGCGGTGGCGACGGCGCTCGTCGCCTACAGCGACCTGCTCGCGCCCGTGATCGTCCTGCCCGCGCAGCTGCTGCTGGCGGGGCGGGGCGGGGCGGCCGGCGTGAGACGGACGATCGTCGCACTCGCCGGGGCGGCTCTGCTGTGCGTGCCGCTGCTGGTCGCCGCGATCGTCTCGCTCGGCCGCCGCGACGCGCTCTACTGGCTGCCGAAGCTCGACAAAGGCCTCGTCGAGACCGGCCTGCAGGAGTTCTCGGGCGGCTACTCCGGCGTCACGGCGGTGCGATGGCTGACGCTGCTGGCTCTGCTGGTGCTGAGCGGGGGCGCGACGGCCGTGCTCGCGCGGCGGCGTGAGCTGCGCCCGCTCGTCGGCCCCGGCCCGGCCGCGGCGATCGCGGTCGCGCTCGCCTGGGGCGTGCTCGCGCCCGTGCTGCTGCTGGTCGTCTCGGCGAAGGTCGCGGTCTTCTGGCCGCGCTACGCGATCGTCGCGCTGCCCGGGCTGTGCGTGCTCGCGGCGCTGTGCGCCCGGACGCTGGCCGAGGGCGGCGTCGCCGCCTTGCGATCGGTCGCGATCGGAAGCGTCGCGTTGCTCCTCGTGGTGGGCGCCTATGCGGACGGCAAGCAGGCGAGCGCGACCCAGCAGGACTGGCCGCCGGTGATGAGCTGGCTGCGGGCGGAGCGGACTGCAGGGCAGCCGATCGTGATCGACAACGTCCTGATGCTGCCCTCGATGGGCTACTACGACCCTGCGCTCAGGGCGTCCGGGGGGAAGCTCGTCGTGTGGGAATGGCGCGACACGCCGCTGCCCGCGGGCGTCCACGGCTTCAAGGACCCGACCGGGTACGGGCGCGCCGCCAACGGCCCGCCGAGCGTCGCGCTCGTGCGGGGCCTGGCGCGCGAGGGCAGGGGCAGCCTGTGGCTCGTGTTCGGCGAAGTCGACGCCGACGAGCAGGGGCACCCCGCCGAAATGGCCGCGGTGCGATGGGTGCGCGCGCACTGCGCCGTGGAGCGGCGGACGAGCAACGGCGTGGAAGCGCTGCGAGCGCGGCGCTGCTCGGCGTAGAGCCGCCCGCCGCAGGGGGCGACTGCGCCGGCCGGGGCCTCAGGCGGTCGCGAGCGTCGTCGGCGGCGAGCTGAAGGCGTAGTCGTCGAGGTCGAAGCGGGCGCTGCGCCAGGCCGCCTCGAGCGTCAGGCTGGGGCGGAACGGCACGTCCCCGTGGGCGTCGAAGTAGTAGCTGTTGGCGGTCGCGCACGATCCCTGGAAGAAGACCTGGTTGCCGCGGCGGGCGAGGACCGATTCGAAGTAGCGCCGGTTCGCCTCGGGCCTGACCTCGACGCGCGTCGCGCGCTCGGCGCGGGCCCTGTTCAGGCAGCGCACGATGTGGCGCATCTGGGTCTCGATCAGGCCGAAGTAGGACTGGCCGTTGAAGCCGTAGGGGCCGAGGATCGAGAACCAGTTGGGGAAGCCCGGGACGCTGACGCCCTCGTAGGCCTGCTGGCGGTTCCGATCCCAGAACTCGGCGAGGTCGAGGCCGTCGCGGCCGCGGACCTCGAACGGGGGGAGGTTGCCCTTGTCGAAGACCTTGAAGCCGGTCGCGAGGACGAGCACGTCGAGCTCGTGCAGGGTCCCGTCGCCGGTCCGCACGCCGGCCGGCTCGATCGCCTCGATCGCGCTCGTCTCGAGGTGGACGTTCTCGCGGTTGAAGGTCCGTATGTACTCGTTGGAGAAGCTCGGGCGCTTGCAGCCGAGGCGGTAGCGCGGCGTGAGCTTCTCGCGCAGCTCCTCGTCGGAGACCCCGCCGAGGAGCTTGCGCGCCTCGGCTTCCCCGCGCTTGGCGAGGAACGGGAACGTGCCGGCGAAGTGGGCGACGAGCACGAACGTCAGCTCGACGAAGGCCTGGCTGAGCCAGCGCGCCGCGAGCATCGCGCCCGGGACGCGGCGCAGGATCCGCTGGCGGCGACTCGAGAGCGGCGCGTCGAGCTTCGGCAGGCACCAGATCGGCGTGCGCTGGAAGACCGTCAGCCGCTCCGCCTCCCCGGCCACCGCGGGGATCAGCTGAATCGCCGAGGCGCCCGTGCCGATCACGCCGATCCGCCTGCCGCGCAGCTCGAGGGAGTGGTCCCAGCGGGCGGTGTGGACGGTAGGCCCGGCGAACGTCTCGACGCCGGGGATGTCGGGGAGCTTCGGCTGGCTGAAGACGCCGGTCGCGCCGATCACGTAGCGCGCGGTGATCTCCTCGCCCGTCTCGGTGGCGATCCGCCAGAGGTCCGCGTCCGCTTCGAAGCGCGCCCCCGTGACCTTCGTGTTCAGCCGCAGGTGGTCGCGCACGCCGTACTTGTCGGCGCAGTGCTCGGCGTAGGCCTTCAGCTCGCGGCCGGGGGCGTAGACGCGCGACCAGTCGCTGCGCTTCTCGAAGGAGAACTGGTAGCTGAAGGAGGGGATGTCCACGGCGACGCCCGGGTAGGTGTTCCAGTGCCAGGTGCCGCCGACTCCGTCGGCCTCGTCGAGCACGACGAAGTCCGAGAAGCCCGCCTGCTCGAGCTTGATCGCTGCGCCGATGCCGGAGAAGCCGGCGCCGATCACGACGATCTCGTGGTCCACCGTGCTGTCCATCTTGCGCCCCCTTCGTGGCCGCCCCGCCTGCCTGCGAGGCTCGTGCCCTGGACCTTAGAGGAGCTTCCCGCCCGGGGCACGGCGGGGACCGGCGCTCACTGCGCGACCACGCCCTGCCCGAGCGTGACGGTCGCCGAGCCCGCACACGGCGCGCGCCAGACGATCTCATACAGTCCGCACAGGTCGCCGGGCCGGTAGCTCGTGAACGGGGTGACGGCCGGGTCCATGACCACGTTGAGGGGGTCGGGCGCGGGCGGCTTGGGCACGGGGTGGCCGAGCCCCATCGCGTGTCCCAGCTCGTGCAGGACCGCGACGGTCGCTTCGGGCACGTTCCACGCCTGGTTGCTCGCGATCTCCACGCCGCCGCCGGTCGCGAACTGGCCGCGACTCGACGTCTGTCCTCCGAGCCCGCCGACGTCCGCGCGCAGCGGCTGGAAGGCGATCGCGAGCTCGACTCCCGCGGGGCGGGGGGCGAACGTGCCGTTCGGGGCGAGGCTGTAGGCCGGCGCCTGCACGAACCGGATGCCGGTCGCGTCCCCGAGCTGCGCGACCGCGCGCGCCACGAGCGACCTCCAGGTCGCGCCTTCGCTCGACGCGAGCGGCGGCTCGCCGTATTCGTCGATCGCCCACACGATCGACTCGCAGGGGTTCCATCCGCCCGTGATCCGCGGCGCGCTGAGCAGCGCGAAGTTCGGGTCGTACGGAGGGGGTTTCGGGCGAGACGCGCCGCAGGCGGCCGCCAGGTAGGCCCGCGGCGTGCGCAGCGCTTCGGGGGCGCGCAGCTTCGTGCAGCTGGTCGCTGCCGCCGTGCGCGCGCACTCGCGGGCGAGCGTGACGGCGCCCGCCAGCGATTCGGGGACGATCAGACGGTCGCTGCGCGACACGACCCGCCCGCGCCGTGAGAGCCATTCGAAGGTCAGGCGGGGACGGCTCCGCGCGAGCCAGACGCCCGAGTAGATCGCGTAGGCGTTGCCGGTCAGCAGGGGGCGAACGGGTTGCCCCGCCAGGTAGGAGTAGAGCATCGGGCTGCTGTGCAGGCGAGGGCACAGCCGAGGTGCGCCGGTGCACGTCACGCGGGTTCGCAGGGGAACCTGTGAGATGCGCGCGGCGCGCGCAGGGGCGCCGGCGGGACGCGAGTGAGACGCCGCCGCCCCAGCAGGACTGCCGCAGAGCGCGAGGCCGGCGAGCAGGGTCCCCGTCGCTGCGAGGCGTCGGCGCTGTGCGATTCGCATGCTCGGAGTTCTACCCGGCGACCGACGACCGGCGCGCTGCGCGGCGATCGCGCTCGAGCTGCCGGACGATGAGACATCTGTCAAGCTTGTCTCACCATGCTCGCGTGGGGAGACGATGGGGGAGCCTGAGGGGGCGCACGGCCGGCGCCCCTGGATAGACCCTGAGCTGGCGGCCCACTCGGGCCTGTTCGAGCGCAAGATCCACCGCATCGGCGAGCGGGTCTACTGCGCGGTCGGGTACAACCTCGCGAACATCATCGCCGTCGACGGGCCCGACGGACTGGTGGTCGTCGACACCGGATTGGAGATGCGCCAGGGCGAAGAGGTGCTGGCGGACCTGCGCGAGATCACCGCCAAGCCGGTCGCGGCGATCGTCTACACCCACCACCACGTCGACCACGTGCAGGGGACGCGGGCCTTCGCCTCCGAGGCCGAGATCGACTCCGGCTCCGTCCCGATCATCGCCCACGAGTCGCTGCTCGACCAGTACGTTCAGGAGAACGGGGCGATCGGCCCGATCATGGGCGCGCGGGCGATCTCGATGTACAACATCGCGCTCGACGGGGAGGACATGGAGGGCATGAACCTCGGCATCGGCCCCTTCCTGCGCGCCGGCGAGAACGGCTTCGTGCCCCCCACCGAGGTGTTCGGCGACGAGTACGCCGTCACGCTCGGCGGCGTTCGGATGGAGATGTACTGGGTCCCGAGCGAGGCTCACTCCGAGCTCTGCATCCTGCTCCCGGACGAGCGCACGCTGCTCTCCGCGGAGGTGATTCAGGATCACTGCTTCCCGAATCTCTACACCCTGCGCGGCGCCCTCTTCCGCGACCCGCAGCGGTGGTGCCGCTCGATCGACTCGATGCGCGAGTTCGGGGCCGACGTCGAGCACATGGTCCTCCAGCACGGCACGCCCGTCTCGGGCAACGAGGAGATCCACACGGTGCTGCGCAACTACCGCGACGCGATCCAGTTCACCCACGACCAGACGATGCGCTGGGCGAACAAGGGCTACGCGAAGGACGAGATCGCGCGGATGGTCCGCCTGCCCCCTCACCTGGAGGGCTTCGCGCCGTGGCTGCGCCCCTACTACGGATCGGTCGAGCATTCGGTGCCGCAGATCTACGCGGGGACGATCGGCTGGTTCGACGGCGATCCGACGGCGCTCGCGCCGACGCCGCGCGAGCAGTACGCCGAGCGGCTCGTGCGGCTGATGGGAGGACGCGAGGCGGTGCTAGGGGAGGCCGGCGGGGCTCTCGCCGCGGGGGACCCCCAGTTCGCCGCGGAGCTCTGCTCGTATCTGATCCGAATCGATCGCGGGGACCGAGAAGCGCGCCTGGTCAAGGCGGCCGCCTTCCGGGAGCTGGGTTACGCCTCGCTCAACGTCGGCTGGCGGGGCTTCTACCTGACGGGTGCGCGGGTGCTCGACGGGACGCTCGACCTCGACCCGCTCTACCGGGTCATGGGGATGGTCGCGTCCAACCCCGAGGCGCTGCGCCGGATGCCGCCGCACGCGCTCGTCGGCCTGATGCCGCTGCGTCTGAAGGCCGAGGAGTCGAACGAGATCGAGGCGGCGATCGGCCTGCACTTCACGGACGTCGAGGAGCACTGGACCGTCGAGGTGCGGCGCGGGGTGGCGATCGTCACGCCGTCGCGCTCGGAGCGGGTCGTGGCGCGCGCCGTCGGTCCGCGGGGGGCGCTCGGGGTGCTCGTCGCGGGAACGCTCGAGGTCGAGGCGGCGATCGACGTCGAGGGGGTCGAGGTCGAAGGCTCGCGCGAGGGCCTCGCCGAGTTCCTCGGTCGCTTCGAGCTGATCTACGAGCGCTTCCCCAACTACTTCCTGCGCTGAGGCCGGGCGTCAGACGCCGAGGAGCGTCTCCTGTGCCTGGGCGCTCGCGCGGTCGAGCAGCGCGCAGAGCGCTTGCACGACGGCCGGGTCGAACTGGGTGCCGGCGTGACGTGAGAGCTCGGCGCGAGCGGCCTCGTGCGCGATCGCGTCCCGGTAGGAGCGGTTGCTCGTCATCGCCTCGAAGGCGTCCGCGACCGCGACGATCGAGGCCTCGATCGGAATCTCGCGTCCTTTCAGCCCGCGCGGGTAGCCCCGTCCGTCCGGCCGCTCGTGGTGGGCGGCGACCCAGCCGCGGACGTCGGCGAGGCTGTCGTGCTCGAGGATCTGCGCTCCGAGCGCGGGGTGCCGGCGGATCAGCGCCAGCTCCTCCTCGTCGAGCTTCCCCGGCTTGCTGAGGATGCTGTTCGGCACCCCGACCTTGCCGATGTCGTGCAGCATGCCCGCGAGCCGCACGCGCTCGGCGAGTCGCTCGGAGAGCCCGAGCTCGCGAGCCATCATCTCCGCGTAGCGGGCGACGGTCTCGCAGTGGCGGGCGCTGCCGCTGAAGCGGACGTCGACCGTCTCGGCGAGGTCGAGCACGACGGCCAGGAAGCGCTCGGCCGCGATGTCACGCGAGCGGGCCCGCTCGCGCAGCTCGCCGAGCGTGTCGCTGTAGATCACGGTCATGTCCCGTCCGCCCCCCTTGGCGGCGTAGAGCGCCTCGTCGCCGGTGCGCAGCAGCGCGCCGGCGGTGGCTCCGTGCTCCGGGAACGCCGTGACGCCGAAGCTGACTGTCAGCGGCACGGTGTCGCCGGAGAACTCCTCGCGCAGCTGGGAGCGCAGGCGCTCGGCGACGCCAAACGCCTCGTGGGCGTCCGTGTTGGGCAGCACGATCGCGAACTCCTCGCCGCCGACGCGCGCGACCACGTCGACCTTGCGCTTGCCCTGCAGGAGCACCGCGGCCGCGCGGCGTAGAGCGGCGTCGCCGACGTGGTGACCGCAGCGGTCGTTGACCTCCTTGAAGTGGTCGAGGTCGCCCATGATCAGGGCGAGCGGCGCCGTCCCTCTGCGTGCGCGCTCGAGCTCCAGATCCAGCACCTCGCGATGCCCACGGCGGTTCGTGAGGCGCGTGAGCGGATCGGTGCGCGAGGCGTCGTAGAGGCTCGCGATCAGCGACTCGACGCGGTTGCGCATGCTCCGCACCACGCCGGCGCCGACGGCGAGTGAGCCCATCACGACGACCCACCAGGCGGGAGCCCCGCCGGCGGGCGGCCGCGCGAGCAGCAGCGCGAGGTACGCGACTCCGACGTAGCCGACCTGGCACAGGATCTCGCGCGCGGTGAAGAAGTACGCGCTGTACAGGAACACCCACAGGTAGAAGAACACGAGCGGGCTGGGGGTCTGTCCCGAGAAATAGGCGACGCCGGTGATCAGCGTGCTGCCGAGCGCGAGCACGGGTGGCAGCACGCGCGCGGGCAGGCGCGAGCTGCCCCGGTAGAGGACGGCGGCGACGATCGAGGCGACGGCGATCACCGCGAGGAGTCCCGCGTCGCTGGCCCGCGGAGAATGCGGCAGGATCACGGTGAGCAGCGCTAGCGCCGCTCCCGCCGCGAACAGGCCGGCGAGGATCTTCGCCCTCAGCGCTGGTCCGAAGCTCCCGTCGGTGGCGTGCGGCGGTGGTTCGCCGCCCACGGGTGCGAGGACGCCCGAGCGCTCCATGCCGTGCTTATCGGTCCGAGCGCCGTTCTACCTGAGCGACGGCTTGACAATGCCAGACCCGCCGGGACGCGATGCTTGCGGTCCTTGGTCGGTTGGGCGGTTCGCGCGCTGGCTACCCGCGCGTGCGGCGCAACTCGTTACGAGGTTGTTGAGGCGCGCTGAACGCCGGGGCCGACCACGCGGTCGCGCCCGGAGCGCTTCGCTTCGTAGAGGCGCTGGTCCGCCGTGCGCGCGAGCGCGACGAGGTTCTCGCGATCCTCGGTCGAGGCGACGCCGACGCTCGCGGTGACGGTCAGCCCGGGGGCGAGCCGGTCCCAGGGCTCTTCTGCGATCCGCTCGCGGATGCGCGCGCAGCAGGCGGCGGCCGCGTTCTGCTCGGTCGCGGGCATCAGCACGTGGAACTCCTCGCCGCCGCTGCGGACCGCGACGTCGGACTGGCGCAGAACGCCGGAGAGCAGCGAGGCGACCCGCACCAGCACGCGGTCGCCGACGTCGTGCCCGAAGCGGTCGTTGATCGCCTTGAAGTGGTCGAGATCGACGACCGCGAGGCTGAGCGGGCCCTGCTCGTGCTCGGCGGCGAGCTGCTCGAGCGCGCGCGCGAAGTAACGGCGGTTGTGAAGTCCCGTGAGCCAGTCGCGCTCGGCCTGCTCGCGCAGCTGGTCCCGGAGGGCTTCGAGCTCGCGGGCGCGGCGCTCGAGCTCCGCGTGGGCGTCCGCGAGCTGCCGGTTCTTCGCCGCCAGCGCGGCGCTGGCCTGGCGCGCGGCGCCGGCCTCGAGCGTCGCGCGCTCGAGGCGCAGCTGGAGCTCGGAGAGCTCGCGGAAAGCTTCGCGCTCGAGCTCGCCCGCGCGCTCGAGCGCGTCGTAGGCCTCCTCCGTGCGCCCGGCGGCGCGGAGCGTCGAGGCGAGCGTCGAGAGGATCAGGCTGCGTGTCTGCGGGACCCGGTCGCCGAGCCAGCCGAGGATCTCCTCGCCGGTGCGCCGGGCGTCGTCGAGCTGCCCGAGCGCCATCCGCGCCTGGACGTCGGCGCGGAGGGTCGCGCCGAGCACGTACGGGTTCGGGTCCTCGGAGGCCGAGAGCAGCGTGATCGCGCGCTCCGTGTCATCCAGCGCCTCCTCGGGGCGGCCGCGCAGCAGCCGGATGTCGGCCCGCGTCGAGTGGATCACGCCCAGCGCGAAGCTGTTCGGCCCGGCGGCGCGCCGCGCCGCGCGCAACGCCCGTTCGAGCTCCTCCTCGGCGTCCTCGAGCTCGCCCCGATCCTGCAGGTAGCAGGCCAGGTCGTTGCGTGAGATCGCCTCCTCCCAGGGGCTTCCGCTCTCGATCGCGAGCGCCAGGAGCTGCTCGATCCGCTCGCGCAGGTCCGCCACGCCGACGTTGCCGAAGACCGGGCACGTCGCCCGCCTGACGTAGACGCGGAGGTCGAGGTCGCCCGCCGCGTCCGCGCGCTCGACGGCGTGCTCGGCGTCGCGAAGCGCCTCGGTGTAGGAGCCGGTGAAGAAGCTGACCTGCGCCTTCAGTGCCGCGACCTCGGCGTGGGTCGCCGGGTCCTCGACGGCCTCGGCGTGGCGCTCGGCGTCGACCGCGAGCGCCAGCGCGCCGCGGAGGTCGCCACGGTGCAGCGAGACCATGCCCTGCAGCGCGCACGCGCGCGCACACAGCGCCCCGTCCCCGTGCGAGAGGGCGACCTCGTGACAGCGGATCGCCGCGGCGAGGGCGCCGGCCGGGTCCTCGTAGTAGGTCGCCCTGCTGCTCGCCAGCGCGTGCAGCGTCTGCTCGGCGTAGTCGTCCGCGCGGGCGTGGCCGGCGGCTTCGAGCAGGGGGACGGGGGAGCCGAGCTCCATGTCTGTTCCATCGACACGAGGGCTTTCGCGCATTAGGTCACATCCCCGACCGGTAGCCGCAGCCCGCCCCTTCAGAAACCCGCCCGCGGTGCCGAGAACAGGGGGGACGTCCGACCAGGAGCTGACTTCCCGCATGGCAACCACATCGATTGAGAAGTGCCGACTCGTCACCCGCAGCGACTTCGACGGCCTCGTCTGTGCGGCTCTGCTGAAGGAGCTCGGCATCCTCGACGAGATCAAGTTCGTCCATCCCAAGGACATGCAGGACGGGCTGATCGAGATCACCGACCGGGACATCACGACGAACCTCCCCTACGTGCCGACGGCCCGCCTCGCCTTCGACCACCACGAGAGCGAGACGATCCGGGTCGGCGAGGAGAGGCAGAACCACGTGATCCACCCGACGGCCCTGTCGGCCGCGCGCGTGGTCTATGACTACTTCGGCGGCGCGGAGCGCTTCGAGCGCGTCTCGGCGGAGCTGATGGACGCCGTCGACAAGGCCGACAGCGCCCTGTTCTCGCTCGACGAGGTCCTCTCGCCGAAAGGCTGGATCCTGCTCAGCTTCCTGATGGACCCGCGCACCGGCCTCGGCCGGTTCCACGACTTCCGCATCTCAAACTACGAGCTGATGATGCAGCTGATCGACGCCTGCGTGGAGATGCCGATCGAGCGTGTTCTCGCGCTCCCCGACGTGGCCGAACGGGTCGAGCTCTACCAGCGCCACTCGGTGCAGGCCCGCAAGCAGATCCGTGCCTGCTCGACGGTGCACGGCAACCTCGTCGCGATCGACCTCCGCGAGCAGGAGCCGATCCACCCGACCAACCGCTTCATGGTCTACGCGCTCTACGCGCAGTGCAACATCTCGCTGCACGTCCTCTCCGGGCTGAAGGGGCAGAACACGGTCCTCGCGATGGGCAAGTCGATCCTCGACCGCTCGAGCCGGACCGACGTCGGCGAGCTGATGTTGGCCTACGGCGGCGGCGGACACGACGCCGCCGGCACCTGCCAGGTCGCCCACGAGGACGCTCAGCGGGTGATCGGGGAGCTCGTCGCGCGGGTCAACGCAGACGGGTAGGCCCCGGTCATCCCGACCCGGGGCTCGCCGTCACGGTTTTCGCACACGCGACGATCGCCCGGCCCTCGCGCCTGGCGCTGCCCCGGGCGCTCGACGCTAGGCCGCGCCCGACGACGCGACGGTCGGTGTCGGCGTCGGTTGCGCGGTGGCCTCGGCCGCGCCGAGCGCCGCGCCGACCCACTCGTCGAGTTCCTGCCAGCGCCCGTAGAGCCAGGCGATCCTCTCGTCCCGCCCGCTCGGCACCTCGGCCGCCGGGAAGCGCCAGAACTTCATTCGCACCGTCGTGCCGATCAGCCCGCCGCTCCAGATGTCGGATACGTACTCGAAGCCGTCGAGTCCGACGTGCCCGAAGACGACGACGTCGACGGGAGCGTCTTCGAGTAGCGCCAAGGTGCCGCCGAGCCGGGGCGGCAGCAGGTTCTGCAAGGGCTCTGCGAGGGAGGAGATGTGCGGTTGGCGCTCGGCGATGATCTCCTTCGCCCGGGCGATCTTGGCGGGCGTCGCACGCGTGCCCTCCGGGTAGATCAGCAGCGCGTCGCGGTCGGTCAGTCCGACCGTCAGCCGGCGCAGGCTCTCGAGCTCGCGGTCGGTCTCGCCCGAGGCCCTGCGGACGAACAGCGTCGGTACCCAGCGACCCCCGATGTCGATCGTCGGGAGCGCCTGCAGCTCGCGCTTGATGACGAAGCGCGTGCCGAGGTCGTGCGCTTTGCCGACGATCACGTCCGCGAGCGCGTTGTCGATGATGCTCGCGTGGCGCATCATGATCAGCACCGGTCCCGGCCCGGCCAGCTCGAGGCCCTCGCTCTCGAAGCGCATCCCGAACAGGGTCCGAACGCCCGCCAGGTGGCTGGCGAGCCATCTCCGCTTCAGCCGGTAGACGCGCTCGCGCCGCCGCGGGCTGTCACGACCCCCGGAGAGCGCCCCGATCGCGAGCAGGCCGAGCAGCCCGTACAGCTCGCCGAGCAGGAACCACCAGAGCATCGCGACCAGGCGCACGGCCATCCAGGGCTTGCGGCGGCGCAGCCACAGCGCGAGGTCGAGCAGTGCCGCCCCGGCAAGCAGCAACGGGAGCAGGACGGTGAGGAGAAGAGCGCCGATCAGGATCGCCGCGATCCCGCGAGTGCGCCGCAGGATGCGGGAGCCACGCGAGCTCTCGTCGGGGATCAGCGGTCCCAGCTCTCCCATCCGTCGGGAGCGTACTTCGTCCGCCCGCAGGGCGGGCCTGCGATGATTGGTCGCGGTGCCGGATGCCTGAGCCCAACGGTCACGAGCTCCTCGGTGAGTGGCGACGCGTGATGGACGCGGTGATCGCGTCGGCCACCTCAGCGTCGGGACGCACGGAGCTGCCGGGCGAGCTGCTGCGCGCGACCCAGCGTCAGCTGGAGCTGGTGCGCGAGGTGATCGAACGCGAGCGCGCCGTTCAGGGCGACTTGGCGGCGCGGGTGTTCGCGCCGATCGACGGCCTCTTCGACCTGCTCGAAGCGACCGGTGCGACGCTGAGCCGCCAGGCCGAGTCGCTCGAGGCGGCCGGCGCCGCGCTCAGCGAGACGGCGGCGCTGATGAAGCAGCAGGCCGAGCTGTTCGAGCGGTCCGTCGGCGCGCTCCGTCAGCCCTCCGAGCTTGCCAAGGCTGCGATTGGCGTCAGGGACAAAGCCAAGAAACAGCCGAAGAAACCAAAGGCGCGTCGCACCGGCTGAGGACGCGAGGCCCGCGGGTTGCCGTGATCGACCTCCACAGTCACATCCTGCCGGCGCTCGACGACGGCGCCCTCGATCTCGCCGACAGCCTCGCGATGGCCCGGGTGGCCGAGCTCGACGGCATCGCCGTCGTCTGCGCGACGCCCCACATCCGCTCGGACCACGACGTCCGCATCGAGCAGCTTCCCGAGCGTGTGGCCGAGCTTCAGCGCGAGCTCGATCGGCACGGCGTGAACGTGCGGATCGCGCAGGGCGGCGAGGTCTCGGCGCTGATGGCCGGCGACCTGAGCGACGAGCACCTCCGGGCCGTCTCCCTGGACGGCGGCGGATGGATCCTGCTCGAGCCCGCGCCCGGGCCGCTCGACGACGAGCTCCCGGTGCTCGTGCGGCGGCTCTCAGAACGCGGCGCGCGGACGATCGTCGCGCATCCCGAGCGCCACGCGGGCGCGGACTTCGAGCAGCGGCTGATCGCACTGGCGAGCGGCGGCTGCCTGATCCAGTGGACGGCGGACTTCATCGCGCAGAGAGACGCCGGCGACCCGGATGACCCGGTGCTGCGCCTGGCGCGGGAGGGACTCGTGCACCTGCTCGCAAGCGACGCGCACTCCTCCCACGGCGGGCGCCCGCTGCGCCTCAGCGCGGGCTTCGAGCGCCTCGCGGCGGTGTGCCCGCCGGAGCACGTGCGCTGGATCGCCCAGGACGCGCCCGCCGCGATCATGCGCGGCGAGCACGTCGTCCCCCCGTGGTGAGCCTCACGTCGCCTCCGCGGTCGAGAAGTCGCTCAGCGTGACCTCCGCGGCGAGCTGCTCGACGACCTGACGCGAGGCGTGAGCGACGCCGCGGCGCAGGAAGTTCGCGGCTCCGGCCGCGGCGCCCAGCACGAGCGATCGCTCGAAGCTCTCGCCCCGGGTCAAAGCGGCCGCCAGCGCTCCCATCATCGAGTCTCCGCAGCCCTCGCGGAAGCCGCGCTCGAAGCGCGGCGGCGTCAGCCACCACGCTCGGTCCTCGTGCAGGACGAGCGCGGGCAGCTCGCCGCGGGTCACGATCACGCTCCGTGCGCCGCGCTCGCGCAGGCGCTGCGCCGCGGCGAGCAGCAGCTCCGGCGTGGAGACGGCCCCTTGCACGAACTCCGCGAGCTCCCAGTCGTTGATCTTCACGAGGTCGGGCGCGCCCGTGAGCGCGCTGTCCAGCCGCGGGGAGGACAGGTCGACGAGCGTCCGGCACCCGCCCGCCCGCGCGTCCGCGACGAGATCGCCGTAGACCTCCAGCGGCAGCGAGTCGCCCGGCAGGGGGTTGGTCACGACCAGGCAACCGCTCGCGAGGGCCTGCGCGCAGGTGAGCGAGAACAGCTCGTCGAGCTCGTGGCGCGACGGCGGGTCGCTGAGCGACACCGCCACCGCCTCGCGCTCGCCCGAGCGTCGGTCGGTGACATAGCAGCCGCTCGCGCTGGCGCTGCGCACGAGCCGCACGCCCCCTCCCGTCACCCGTTCGAGCAGCGGTTCCAGCAGCTCGCCGGGCTCGCCGCCGATCAGGCCGCAGAGCACGGGAGCGACGCCCATCGAGACGGCCATGCCCGCGACCCAGACCCCCTGTCCGCCGGCGTGGAAGTGAATGCTCTCGCGCTCGCTCCCCTCCCGCTCGAGCGTGACGGTCAGCAGCGGGTTGGGCGCGAACACAGCGACGCCCCCGGCGTCGCCGCCGGCCACCGGAGCTGAGGTGCCGGGCTCGTCCACTCCTCAGCCCGACCGCGGTCCCTCGAGGAGCCGCTTGAGCTCCCCCGGCCGACCGTTCACGAACATCGCGCGGGTCGCCGCCTCGACCGGCCCGCGGATCAGAAGCCCGAGCACCCGCCCCGGATCGGCGTCGAGCGCGAAGGTCGCACGCGTACGCCCGTCGCCGAGGTCCTCGAGCGTCCAAGAGCCCTCGACGGACTTCATGTCCCCCTGCTCCTGGGACCACGAGAGCCGCGTCGGCGGCTCGTAGCGAAAGCGCACGCGAGCCTTGATGCGCCTGACCTTGATGTCGTTCTCCGTCTCGACCAGCACGGGCCGCCCCGCCTCGTCGCGCTCGAGCGCGGTCATCGCGTCGAGCCCTCCCTGCCAGTCCGGGGCGGAGAGCACGTCCTCCACGGCCGCCCACACTTCCTCCAGCGGCGCGTCGATCTCGCTGCTGGCACTGCCACCGAGATGAGCCATCGCGATCCCGTCCTCTCGATCGTTGGTGTGCCTTCGCGCCCACGCGCAGCGGCGCCGACGCGAAGCGATCGTACGCGATGCGACAGCCACGGAGGCGGCGATTAACTACTGAGTCGAGTCGGGGCCATCGCCGGATGCGCCGTGGGGCAGGGCGGCCTTAGTTTCGCCTCATGCTGAAACTCGCCCGCTTCTCGATACGCCGCCCACGTGCCGCGCTCGCCGGGTGGGTCGCGGTGACGGCCGTGCTGAGCGTCATCGGGCTCGGCGTCGCCCACTCGCTCTCACCCTCGATCGTCGTCGTGCCCGGCACGGAGTCCTCGCGCGCCCAGCAGCTCGCGACCGCCCGCTTCGGGCCGACGCAGCTCGTGCCGATCCTGCTCCAGGGGCCGGCTGCGCAGCTCGACCGGCAGGGTCCGCAGCTGGTGCGCAAGCTGCTTCGCCGCCGCCACACCCGAGTGCTCTCGGCGTGGGACGCGGGCGCCGCCTCGCGGAGCCTGCGCCCTTCCGCGACCGCCGCGATGATCGTCGTCTCCGTCGACCGTCCAGAAGCGGACGTCGTCGAGCAGGACCAGCCTCAGATCGAGCGGCTCCTCGCCCGCACGGTCAGCTCTCCGGTGCGAGCCTCGATCACGGGCCAGCCCTCGATCGACCGGGCGCTCAAGAACCAGGCGCTCGACGGGGCCCTACGGGCAGAGCTGATCGCCGTGGCGATCCTGCTCGTGCTGTTGACGCTCGCGCTGCGCGCGCCGCTCGCCGCCCTCGCGGTGACCGCCGTCGGGGCGGGCACCGTGCTCTCCGCCTACGGTCTGATGGCGCTGCTCGGTCGGGTTCTGGACACGGACCCGATCGCCGTCGCCCTGGCATCGATGACCGGTCTCGCGCTCGGCGTCGGCTACGCGCTGCTGATCCTCGACCGCGCGCACGAGCAGCGTCGCGACGCGCCCGGCGATCCGGGTGCCGGCGCGGGCGCGGCCACGACGGCGGTCGAGACGGCGGGCCGCGCCGTGCTGATCGCCGGGACGGGGCTGATCCTCGCTCTGCTGCTCGCCACGGCGATCGCGCCGACGAAGATCCTGACCTCACTCGGGATCGGAGTGCTGCTCTGCTCGGCGCTCGCGATCGGCGCTGCGGTCGTGGTGATGCCGGCCGCCCTCGTGCTGTTCGGAGAGCGGATCGTGAAGGCCCACCACGCGGCCCCCTCGGGCCTCGCGCGCGATTGGGATCGACTCGTCGGCGCCGGCGCGTGGGTCAGGCATCGCGCGATCCTCGCGGGCGCGCTGGCAACCGCCGCCCTGCTCGCGCTCGCCATACCGGCGCTGTCCCTGAAGACCGGGCCGCCCGACGTCAGCCAGCTCCCCCGCGGCGACGCCGCGAGACGCTCCTTCGAACAGGTCGCGCGCGTGATGGGACCCGGCTGGCCCACCCCTTACAACATCGTCGTCGTCTCCCGCCGTGGTCCGCTGGCGACCGCGTCGACGCTCGCGAAGCTCGACCGGCTTCAGGAACAGATCGCCCGCGACCGGCGCGTCGCCTCGGTGACCGGGCCGGGCGGCCTGAGCGCCGAAACCAAGCCGCTCGGCACGCTGCCGAAGCAGCTGCGGGAATCGAGCAAGCTGCTGGTCGGCGGCCGCAAGGACCTGCTGCGGCTGATCGACGGGCTCGGCCAGGCCGGCAGCGGCGCCAAGCAGCTGCGCAGCGGCCTGCGATCGGCTACCTCGGGCGCCGGGCAGCTGCGCAGCGGCTCGGGCAGCGCGCAGAGCGGATCGGCTCAGCTGCACGCCGGGCTCGCCGCGGCGCGCGCGGGCTCGGACAAGCTCTCCAAGGGCCTCGAGCAGGCGCTCGGCGGGGCGGGCGCTTTGAAGCGCGGCGCCACCCAGGCGCTCGCCGGCTCGGTCGAACTCGCGAACGGGATCGGCTCGGCGCGCGCGCCGGTCGCCGCCGCGCTGCCGTCGCTGAAGCAGCTCGAGAGCCTCACCGCGGCGACGAGCGGGACGCTCACGAACCTGCAGTCAGAAGCCCAGGGGGCGAGCGGAGAGCTCGCGAGCGCGCTCGAGGAGCTGCGCGGGATGAGCAGCGGCAAAGAAGACCCGCGCTACCGGTCGGCCGTCGAGGCCGTCGAACGTGCCCAGGGCTCCGTCGGAGGTCTCACGAGCGGGCTGAGCGGAGCGCTGCCAGGCGCCAAGACTGCCGCCGGGCTCGCCGCCACCGGTGCTACGCAGGGAGCGTTCCTCAGTCGCGCGCTCGGAGAACTCCGCACCGGCGCCGGAAAGCTGCAGGCCGGGCTCGCGAAGCTGCGCAAGGGCAACGTGGAACTCGCCGGCGGCGTCGGGCAGCTCGCGGGCGGCGGGACCAAGCTCAGCGACGGGCTCTCGCAGCTCACCGACGGCGCCGGGCAGCTCGAAGCGGGACTCGGCCAGCTCACGAGCGGCGCCGGGCAGCTCGAAAGCGGGCTCGCCGGAGGAGTCTCGCCGACGGGCCGACTGGTCAACGGTCTCGGCGTCATGCAGTCGAGCGTCGCCAAGTTCCGCCAGTCGCTGCCCTCGCCCAAAGGCATCGAAGAACTCGAGCAGAAATCGCCGGGCCTGTTCAACTCGGGCTACTTCCTGCTCGCCGCGATCGCGGGAGCGCCGCCGGCGGACAGCAACGCGGCGGGCTTCGCCGTCAACGTCTCGCGCGGTGGCGACGCGGCCCAGATCGTCGTCGTCTCCCGCTACCGCGCGAACGACGGGCGGACGGCCGCGCTCGGCGAGCGCCTGACGGCGATCACGCGACGCTTCGCCGCGCGCAACCATCTGCAGGCGGCGCTCGGGGGGCCCGCCGGCAACCTCGCCAACTTCACCAGCGCGACCAACGACCGCTTGCCCTGGGTGATCCTCGCGCTCTCGCTCGCGATCGCGTTGCTGCTCGGCGTCGCGCTGCGGGCGGTCCTGCTGCCGGTCGTCGCGGTGCTGTTCAACCTGCTCACGGCGGCCGCCACGTTCGGGGCGATGACGCTGCTGTTCGGCGGCAGTCACCCGCCGCTGGGCGGTCCCGGCTACCTGGATCCGATGTCGATCATCGGCATCTTCACGGCCGTCTTCGGCATCTCGCTCGTGTTCCTGGTCGTGCTGCTGGCGCGTACCCGCGAGCAGCTCATCGCCGGCAGCGGCGTCGACCGCGCCCTCGACCTCGCCCTGCGACGCACAGCCGCAGCCAGCACCGGCGCCGGCCTGTTGATGATCGCCGCGGCCGTGCCGTTTGCGGTCAGCGGCCTGCTGACGGTCCGCGAGTTCGGGGTCGGCGTTGCGCTCGCGGTCGCGCTCGACGCGTTCCTCGTGCGGCCCGTGCTGCTGCCCGCGGCGGTCGAGGCGCTCGGTCGCCGCGCATGGTGGCCGACCCCCGCGACCACAGAGGGACTACGGATGGAAGACCCGCAGAGAACCCCGTTTACCGCACATGGAGACGGGCGTAGTGTCACCCCCGAGCTCTCCGTCGTCGCAACCGACACCCGCGATCCGGAGACACACCCGACCACGAAGGAGGAGAAAAGATGAGACGGATCGCTTTGACACTCGTGCTGCTTGCGGCCACGGCGCTGACGGCGGCGACGGTTGCCTATGCCAGTGCGCAGTTCACACAGACATCGAACATCACCTTGACCGCCAAGAAGGCCGGCAAGCCGACGGGGTTCAAGGCGAGCCTCCTCTCCGCCGACCCCGGCGCGGTCCAGCCGCAGGGGCTGAAGACGCTCACGATCACGTTCCCGGCGGGCACGAAGTTCAACTTCAAAAGCCGCGCGATCGCGGTCTGCAAAGCGGGCGACACAGAAATCGTCGCGACGCTGGGCAGCGCGTGCAAGGCCAAGAGCGTGATCGGATCCGGCACGGCCGTCGCCAACGGCGCGCCCGTGATCCCGGCGATCCCCGAGAAGGCGAAGGCCTTCGCTGGCAAGAACGAGATCGTCTTCCTGCTGACGCCGGCCGGCTCGGCCGGGCAGACGCTCGTGCTGCACGGGAAGGTCTCCGGCAACAAGGTCACGACCCAGGTGCCGGTCATCAACGCCGGCGGCCTGAACGTGGTGATCACAGCGCTCGACCTGACCATCAAGACGATCGGCCAGGGCAAGAACGCGTTCGTCACCGCCGGCAAATGCACGGGCGGGAAGTTCGCCGTGAAGTCGGCGTTCGCCTACCAGACCGGGGCGACCCAGACGATCACCAGCTCCTCGAGCTGCAGCAAATGAGGTGATCGAGATGGCCGTCGCCGAGATCCCACGCTCGATCGCCGAGCGCATCACGGGAGCCGCCACGCTGGGCCGCATGGTCCTCTCGGCGGCCGGGCGTGGCGAGGAGGTCGCCCTGCGGTATCCGCAGGGCGACGCCTTCCAGCCGATCACCTACCGCGAGCTCGGCGAGCGGGCCACGGCGATCGCCGGCGGCCTGATCGCGCTCGGCGTCGAGAGCGGGGACGTCGTATCGATCCTCTGCTCCACGCGCGCCGAGTGGACGCTGTGCGAGGCGGGGGCCGCGTGCGCGGGAGCGGTGCTGGCGCCGGTCTACGACACGAGCTCGCCCGAGGAGTGCCGGCACGTGATCGCGCACTCCGGGGCGCGCCTGGTGTTCTGCGAGAACGCCGCGCAGGTCGCGAAGATCGCGCAGATCGCCGAGCGCTGCCGTCACCTCGAGCACGTGATCGTGATCGAGGGCGAGGCAGACGGCGCGATCACGCTGGAGGAGCTGTGCAGTCGCGGGGACTACGTCACGGCGGAGGAGGTCGAGGCGCGCGTGCGAGAGGTCGCGCCGGAGGACGTCGCGACGATCGTCTACACGTCGGGCACGACCGGGCCGCCTAAGGGCTGCGAGCTGACGCACGCGAACTTCCTCTCCGCGGCCGCGATGTACCGCGGGCAGCTCGAGCTCGACGACGTGCAGCCGGTGATCTACATGTTCCTGCCGCTCGCGCACGTGCTCGCGCGGATCGCCCAGACGGTCGTGATCGACATCGGTGGCACGCTCGTCTACTGGCGCGGGGACCCGAAGCGGATCCTCGAGGAGGTCGTGGAGACCGAACCGACGCACTTCGTCGGGGTGCCCCGCATCTACGAGAAGCTGCACACGGGCGTGATCAGCGCCGTGGCGGGCGCTGGGCCGCACGCGCGCCTGCTGTTCGCGTGGGCGCTCGAGGTGGGGCGCCGTGCGCGCCAGGCCGAGCGCGCCGGGCGCACGCTCGGCCCGATCTCGCGGGCGCGCCTGCGGGTCGCCGAAGCGGTCGGCCTTGCGAAGGTCCGGGCGCTGTTCGGTCCGCGCCTGAAGCTGGCCCTCGTCGGGGCGGCCCCGATCGACCGCGAGCTGCTGGAGTTCTTCGACGCGTGCGGGGTGCGCGTGCTGGAGGGCTACGGGATGACCGAGAGCTCGGCCACGGCGACGCTCAACCCGCCCCGCGCGCCGCGCTTCGGGACGGTCGGCCGGGCGCTCCCGGACAGCGAAGTGATGGTCGCGGAGGACGGCGAAGTGCTCCTGCGGGGCCCGCAGGTGTTCGCCGGCTACCACCGCGACGAGAAGGCGACCGCCGAGACGTTCCTCGGCGACTGGCTGCGGACGGGCGACACGGGCTGGCTCTCCGGCGACGGCTACCTCACGTTGAGCGGGCGCAAGAAGGACCTGATCATCACGGCCGGGGGGAAGAACATCACGCCGGTCAACATCGAGAACGCGCTGCGCGAGACGCGCTGGATCGCCGAGGCGGTCGTCTACGGGGACCGGCGTCCGTACCTGGTCTGCATGATCACGCTCGACCCCGACGAGGCTCCGAAGCTCGCCGAGCAGCTGGACGTCCCCGCCGACCTTCCGAGCCTCGCCCACGACCCGCGCGTGCACGAGCTTCTGAAGGCCGACGTCGATGCGGCCAACGAGCGGTTCGCGCGCGTCGAGCAGGTGAAGCACTTCGGCGTGCTCGACCACGAGCTCACGCAGGCCGCCGGCGAGCTCACGCCGACGCTCAAGGTCAAGCGCGCGGTCGTCTACGAGCGCTACGCCTCGTTCTTCGAGGCGCTCTACAGCTCGCCGCGATGAGGGTCTCCCCGTGAGCGGCCGCGAACGTCTCTCGAGCGCCGACGCGGCGTGGCTGCGGATGGACCGCCCGACGAACCTGATGGTCATCACCTCCGTGCTGCTGTTCGGCACGAGGCTCGACTGGCCGCGGCTGGCCGACGTCGCCCAGACGCGGCTGGTCGACCGCTACCCGCGCTTCCGCCAGCGCGTCGTGGAGAGCCGCCGCTCGCCGGGCGGCCCCGCGTGGGTGCCCGACGAGCGGTTCGACCTCGCGCGCCACATGCACCGGCGCGGCCTGCGCGCACCCGGCGGCGAGGCGGCGCTTCAGGAGCTCGTCGGCGATCTCGCCTCGACGCCGCTCGACCGTGGCAAGCCGCTGTGGGACATGTACATGGTCGACGGCCCCGGCCGGGGCTCGGCGGTGATCGTGCGGATGCACCACTGCATCGCGGACGGCATCGCGCTGGCCGAGGTGATGCTGTCGCTGACCGACTCCTCGGCGCGACCGAAGGGGGGCGCGGCCCCGTCGCTTGCGCAGAGCCCCGAGAGCGCCTCGCGCGGCGGCTTGGGAGCGACCCTCCTCGCCGACGCGGGCGGAACCGTTCTCGGCGGGCTGTCGGCGGCGCAGGGAGCAGGCGCGGCGGCCGTTCGGGCGAGCGCCGGGATCGCCCGCGAGGCGCTTCGGACCGCCGCTCATCCCGCCCACGGCGTCGAGCTCGCCGGGCGCGTCTCGAGCGGAGCGCAGGCGCTTGCGAAGCTGCTGCTCACGCCCCCCGACCAGCCGAGCGTGCTGAAGGGCGACCAGGGCGCGGCGCGGAAGGTCTCCTGGGGCCGCGCCATCTCGCTGAAGGAGATCAAGACCATCGCCCACGCGCAGGACGCGACCGTCAACGACGTGCTGCTCGCGGCGGTCAGCGGGGCCCTGCGAAGCCACCTGCTCTCGCGCGGCGAAGAGCCGCACGAGATCCGCGCGTTCGTGCCCGTCAACCTGCGCGCCCCCGGGCAGCCGGTCCCGCGCGAGCTCGGCAACCGCTTCGGCCTCGTCTACCTGACGCTGCCGGTCGACCGCGCGAGCCGCCGCGAGCGTCTGCGCGAGCTCAAACGGCGCATGGACGAGATCAAGGACTCGCCGGAGGGCGTCGTCTCCTACGTGCTGCTGGAGGCCGTCGGGCTGACCCCGCCCGAGGTCGAGAGCCGGCTGATCGACCTCTTCACGATGAAGGCGACGGCGGTGATGACGAACGTGCCCGGTCCCCGCAGGACCGTCTACCTGGCCGGGACGCCGCTGCGCGCGGTGCTCGTCTGGGCGCCGACCGCGGGCAGCATGGGGACGAGCGTCAGCATCTTCAGCTACGACGGCGAGGTCACGGTCGGGCTGCTCGTGCACTCGGCGCTCGTGCCCGATCCGCAATCGATCGTCGACCGCCTCGATCGCGAGCTCGCGGCGATGGCGAGGCTGGCCCCGAGCCCGACCCGCCGTGCGGGCGCCAAGTCTGTGGCTCGGCGTGGCGCGGCTTGAGCGCGGGGCGTCGGGGCTCGTCGCGGCGTGGCTTGAGCGCAGGGCGTCGGGGCCACGCCGGGACGCGCGGCTTGAGCGCAGGCGTCGGCGACGCTATCGCGGGGCGTCGCTGAGCGCTACCCGGAGGTGAGCGTCGCCCGCGTCTGCCGGGCGATCTCGAGATCCTCGCGCGCGGCGATCAGGAGCGTGCGGACCGCCGCGTCGGGGGGGCCGATCTCCCCGTCGGGGCTCGCCTCGGCGTTGACCGCGGGATCGACCTCGATGCCGAGGAAGCCGAGGCCGGCGGCGGCACGTGCGCGAACCTCCGCGCTGCGCTCGCCGACCCCGCCCGTGAAGACGAGCGCGTCGAGGCCGCCCATGGCCGCGGCCATCGCGGCGATCGCGCCCCGCAGCCGGTGCACGTACACGTCGAGGGCGAGCTCGCCGGCCGGCTCGCCGTCGAGCGCGTGGCGGACGACCTCGGCCATGTCGGCGCTGCCCGCCAGGCCGAGCAGGCCGGAGCGGTGCTCGAGCGTCTCGGCCAGCTCACGCGCGGAGATCGGCTCGTGCTCGAGCAGCCACAGCAGCATGCCCGGGTCGACGGTGCCCGAGCGCGTCGCCATCACGAGGCCCTCCAGGGGCGTGAAGCCCATCGTCGTGTCGACCGAGCGCCCGCCCGCGATCGCGCACAGCGAGGCGCCCGCGCCGAGGTGGCAGCTGACGATCCGCAGCTCCGCGGCGCCCGAGCCGAGCAGCTCGGGCGCCCGCCGCGCGACCCAGCCGTGCGAGAGCCCGTGGAAGCCGTAGCGGCGAAGCGCCCAGCGCTCGCGCCACTCGGCGGGCAGCGCGTAGGTCGCGGCCGCCTCGGGGAGGGTCGCGTGGAAGGCGGTGTCGAAGCACGCCACCGCGGGCTTCCCGCCGAGCGCCTCGCCGATCGCGTCGAGCGCGGCGAGCGACTTCGGCTGGTGCAGCGGAGCGAGATCGACGAGGCCGCGCAGCTGCTCCTCGACGTCCGCGTCGAGGACGACTGGTCCACGGAACAGCTCGCCGCCGTGCACGATGCGGTGACCGACCGCGTCGGCGTCGCGCAGGCCTTCGGCGAGCGCGTCGCGCAGCTCCCCGGGATCGACCTGCGCGCCGGGGGCGGCCAGCTCGCGCTCGGCGATCGTCGCGTCGCGCTCGTCGAGCAGCGTCAGCTTGAGGCTGCTCGACCCAGCGTTGACGACGAGGACGCGCACGCCGGCTACGCGCCGGCGCCGCGCTGGGCGGACCGCGCGGGCCCCGTCTGCGGCGACCACGTCCAGGCGCTCAGCTCGGGCGGGTCCTCGCCGTGCTCGCGGGTGTAGGCGCGGTGGCGCAGCCGCTCGTCGATCATGTGCTGGCGCAGGTGCGCCGCGGGCTCCAGCAGGCCGGGGACGCGGTCGATCACGTCCATCACGAGGTGGAAGCGGTCGAGGTCGTTGAGCATCACCATGTCGAAGGGCGTGGTCGTCGTGCCCTCCTCCTTGTAGCCCCGGACGTGCAGGTTGTCGTGGTTGGCGCGCCGGTAGGTCAGGCGGTGGATCAGCCACGGGTACCCGTGGTAGGCGAAGATCACCGGCCGGCTGGTGGTGAACAGCGCGTCGAACTCCTCCTCCGCGAGGCCGTGGGGGTGCTCGGTGTCTGGCTCCAGGCGCATCAGGTCGACGACGTTCACGACCCTCACCTTCAGGTCGGGGAGCTCGGCGCGCAGAATCGCCGTCGCGGCGACGGTCTCGAGCGTGGGGACGTCCCCGGCGCAGGCCAGCACGACGTCGGGCTCGGCGCCTTCGTCGCTGCTCGCCCAGTCCCACACCCCGATCCCGCGCGCGCAGTGAGCGATCGCCTCGTCCATCGAGAGGTAGTTCAGGGCGGGCTGCTTGCCCGCGACGATCACGTTCACGTAGTTGCGGCTGCGCAGGCAGTGGTCGGCGACCGAGAGCAGGCAGTTCGCGTCGGGCGGCAGGTAGACGCGCACGATCTCGGCCTTCTTGTTGACGACGTGGTCGATGAAGCCGGGGTCCTGGTGTGAGAAGCCGTTGTGGTCCTGGCGCCACACGTGCGAGGAGAGCAGGTAGTTGAGCGAGGCGATCGGGCGCCGCCACGGGATCTCGCGCGTCACCTTCAGCCACTTGGCGTGCTGGTTGAACATCGAGTCGACGATGTGGATGAACGCCTCGTAGCAGTTGAACAGGCCGTGGCGGCCGCTCAGCAGGTAACCCTCGAGCCAGCCCTGGCAGAGGTGCTCGGAGAGCGCCTCCATCACCCTGCCGCCCGGCGCGACGTGGTCGTCGGTGGGCAACGTCTCGGCCTCCCACTCGCGGGCGGACGCCTCGAACACCTCGCCGAGGCGGTTGGAGGCGGTCTCGTCGGGGCCCATGATGCGGAAGCTGTCGGGGTTCTTCTCGATCACGTCGCGCAGGTAGCTCCCGAGCACGCGCGTCGCCTCCGTCGCGCCGGTCCCCGGCTGCGGCACCGCGACCGCGTAGTCGCGGAAGTCCGGCAGCTCGAGCGCCCGCAGCAGCAGACCGCCGTTGGCGTGGGGGTTCGCGCCCATCCGCCGCTCGCCGACGGGCGCCAGGGCGGCCAGCTCGCCGCGCAGCGCGCCGCCCTCGTCGAACAGCTCCTCGGGCCGGTAGGAGCGCATCCACTCCTCGAGCTGGGCGAGGTGCCCGGGCTTGGAGGCGAGATCGGCGAGCGGCACCTGATGGGACCTGAAGGAGTTCTCGGCGGGAAGCCCGTCGACGGTCTTCGGCCCGGTCCATCCCTTCGGGGTGCGCAGCACGATCATCGGCCACCGGGGGCGCTCGCTGCCGCCCCCGGTCCGTGCCCGTCGCTGGATCGCGGCGATCTCGCTCGTCACCTCCTCGAGGGTGGCGGCCATCAGCCTGTGCATCGTCGCCGGGTCCGAGCCAGACACGAACCGGGGGGCGTAGCCGTATCCCTCCAGCAGGCTGCGCAGCTCGGGCTCGGGGATCCGCGCGAGCACCGTCGGGGCCGCGATCTTGTAGCCGTTGAGGTGAAGGATCGGCAGCACCGCCCCGTCGCGGGCCGGGTTCAGGAACTTGTTGGAGTGCCAGCTCGCCGCGAGCGGCCCCGTTTCGGCCTCGCCGTCGCCGACGACGCAGCAGACGAGGAGATCGGGGTTGTCGAAGGCGGCTCCGAAGGCGTGCACGAGGGCGTACCCGAGCTCGCCGCCCTCGTGGATCGAGCCGGGCGTCTCCGGCGCCACGTGGCTGGGGATGCCGCCTGGGAAGGAGAACTGGCGGAACAGCCTGCGCAGGCCCTCCTCGTCGTGTCCGATGTTCGGGTAGACCTCGGTGTAGGTGCCCTCGAGGTAGACGTTGGCGACGAGGCCCGGGCCGCCGTGGCCCGGCCCGGTCACGAAGATCGCGTTCAGGTCCTGCGCGCGGATCACCCGGTTCATGTGCGCGTAGATGAAGTTCAGCCCGGGGGTCGTGCCCCAGTGGCCGAGCAGCCGGGGCTTGGTGTGGGCGAGGGTCAGTGGCTCCCGCAGGAGCGGGTTCTCCAGCAGGTAGATCTGGCCGACCGAGAGGTAGTTGGCGGCTCGCCAGTAGGCGTCGAGGCGGTGCAGCTCCTCCGCGGTGAGGGGCGCCTGCGAGGTCTCGGCCGAGGCTGCCACGGCCCTATGGTGTCACGTCCGGTTGCCGCCCTGGCCGTGCGGTCGATGCTTGGCGGCGGGCGCCCTACGGCGCGAAGCTCACAGTCCGGGTGACTTCGGCCGGCGTTGCTCCGAGCGTGTCCTGCTGGCGGGTGTCGGGCGGACCGAGGTCGACGGTGAAATGGATCCGTCCCTTGCCGTCGGGACGGGCGGTGGGCTCGACGGCGCCCTGCAGCCGCACCTGCCGCAAGCCGCGGAAGAGAGGCGGGGTGGTGACGGACGTGGCGCCGGATCCGACGAGTGTCAGACCGCTCGAACCGACGCCCCGCAGCTGTAGGTACTCGACGGCGCGGCCCGGGTCTGCTGCGAGATGCCAGCCCCACACGTCGAACGCGGGCTCGATCGACTCGTAGTCGAACGTGGGGGGCGGCGCCGGCGGGTGTTCGAACTCTTCGGTGAACACCCTCATGGTGTCCGTGATCTCCCGCTCGAAGTTCGGGGGAGTGTGACACCCCGCGCCGTAGTCGTCCCAGAGGTGCGGGATGCCGAGTTCGTCGAGCTTTTCGTGGAAGTCGACGCTGGCGATGTGGACTCCGCCCTCGATCACACACGAGACCGAGTCCGCGGACAGCAGTTCCTCGCCGATCCCCGGGTTCGGGATCCCGTTCGCGGTGCGCACCTGCAGATCGAGTCCGCGCAGGTTGCCGGCCAGGTCGGTGGGGTTGTGTCCGCGCCAGCGGATTTCCTGCGTCGCGCGGGGACCGTAGATCGCGTCGACTTCGCCGCCCTGGAAGGTCGGACTCGTAGACAGCGCGGCCGCGAGGGGGGCGGGGTTGCTGTCGACCGCGCCGGAGAGGCTCGCCGCGTCGGCGAACAGGTCCGGGTGCCTGGCGGCGAACATCATCGCCCCGTAGCCGCCCATCGAGACGCCCGCCACCGCGCGCTGGGCGCGTTCCGGGATCGTGCGAAAGTGGCGGTCGATCAGGGGGATCAGCTGGTCGATTACGTAGGTCTCATACTGCGGCGGTCCGAACGCGCCGCCGTTGTACCAGTCGCTCCAGTAGCCGCTGTCGCCGTTCGGCGAGACGATGATCGCCGGGAAGCCCTTCGACAGCTCCACCCCGTGGACGAGGTCGTTGAAGCTCTTGTACGTGTTCATCGTGCCCGCGAGGACGTAGGCCACGGGCCAGCGGCGGGCCCGTTCTTCGTCGTATCCGACCGGGAGATCGACGTCGACGTGCGTCGGAGCGGTAAAGGCGGGCGTGGAGATCGTGAGTTCGATCACGCGGGGCGCGAGGCGCTTCTTCGCGGTGATCCGGGCCACCCCGGCGTCCGCGGGGGAGGCGCAGGCGAGCAGGCCCGCGGCCACGGCGAGCAGGCCCAGGCATCGACGCGCAACCCGTGCGCGAGACGGCGTGCGCGTCACAGCAGCGCTTGGTCCAGCCCCCTGAAGCATGCACGCCCATTGCCCACGTGGTGCGCAAAGTAAACATGGTGCCCGCCGGAGGTCAGACCCCTGGCCGAGCGCGCTCGCCGGGGGGACGCGTCCGTGGGGTGGTTGACGCCCAGCAGCCGGACTCCCGGCCCGGCCATGTACCGGCCGGTCGTTCGCTTCCCGCATGCCGGACGGGCGTGCCACATGTCACGCCGGAGCCGTTCGTGAGAAGGCTCTGTGCGAGCGTGCGAAGCGCGGGTTGCGGCCGACTCGTGGTGCTAGCGTTGAGGGATCAGGTCGGACGCCTCGTCCGACATCGCAGTGCCCGCGCTCGTCGCCTTGCTCACAGCATCCCAGCGTTCGCAGCACGCACCGAGCCGGAGGAGACAATGGCAACCAGTGAAGAGACGACCCCCCTCGAGCACGAGGGCGTGGATCGGCTCGCGAACGTCATCGTGACGGTCGTTCCCGTGGCGCTGTTCGGAGTCGCGATCTGGCTCGCGTGGGGAGGGACGCTTCACTGGCAGGATCTCGTGGTCCTGGCCGTGAGCTACGTCATCACCGGCGCCGGGATAACGGTCGGCTATCACCGGCTGTTCACCCACCGCAGCTTCAAGACGATCAAGCCCGTGCGTGCCCTGTTCGCCGTGTTCGGCTCGGCCGCGGTCGAGGGGCCGGTGATCGAGTGGGTCTCGACGCACCGCATGCACCACCGCTTCAGCGACCTCCCGGGCGACCCCCACAGCCCCCACACCGACCACGGCACCGGCTGGCGAGGAGCGCTTCGCGGCCTTCTCCACGCCCACGTCGGGTGGATGTTCCGCGGCGTCGACCGCGCCAGCGAGGAGCGCTACGCCAAGGACCTGCTCGCCGATCCGATGATCCGCGCGATCGATCGCACGTTCCTGCTCTGGGTGGCGCTCGGGCTCGCGTTCCCGTTCGGGCTCGGAGTCGCGATCACCGGCTCGATCGTCGGTGGCCTGACGGGGATGCTGTGGGGCGGCGCTGTGCGGATACTGTTCCTGCACCACGCGACCTTCTCGATCAACTCCCTGTGTCACTTCTTCGGCCGGCGGCGCTTCACGACCGGAGACGAGTCGCGGAACCTCGCGTGGCTCGCGCTGCCGACGTTCGGCGAGGCGTGGCACAACAACCACCACGCCTTCCCGACCTCGGCTCACCACGGTCTGACCCGCTGGCAGCTCGACCCCGGGGGCTGGCTGATCGACGGCCTCGAGCGGCTCGGGCTCGCGTGGGACGTCGTGCGGATCTCCCCGAGCGCGCAGCGCGCGAAGCTCACAGTCCAGCCGTAGGGGCCGCGGCGCGCCAAGCTCGACCCAGGAGCGTGGCTATTCGCGGACGATCGTGAAGCTGAGCCGCTTGCCGGTGGCGATCCCGCTCGCGTTGGCGGCCGAGAGCTCAACCGTGTAGCGGCCGGGCTGCAGGCGCTTGGTGCGCGAGATGTTGCCCTGGAAGACAATTCTGTTCGTGCCCGCGTGCGCGTTCGCGAACGGGATCACGCCTGCCGTCACCGTCCGCTTGCAGGCGCGCCCGCGCCGGTTGTGTTTCGTCTGCGCGACGCACCTGCCGGCAACGCGCCGGCCGCCGAGCGACTGGGTGAAGCGGAGCTTGACCGACGCCGCGGTGTTGAGCGCGAACGAGAACGTCGTTCCGACGGGGGATCCCCGCTTGCGGGTTCGGGCGAGCGTCGCGAGCTTTCTCCCCTCGCGCCAGCGGGAGTGCGACTGGGTGAAGCGTGTGAGCGAAGGCCGTGGCAGGGAGGAGACGATCGTGACATTCCGTGAGAGCGCGCTCGTGTTCCCCACGGCGTCCTGCGCGGTGACGGTGACGGCGTATGTTCCGGGCCGCGCGTAGGCGTGCGTCGCGGTGGCGCCGGTCGCGGCGGTGCCGTCGCCGAAGCTCCAACCGACCGACGGGGAGGACCAGTTGTCGAACACCTCGGCGGCGAAGCCGAGCGGCAGGCTGGCGACCCCGTTCGGCGCGGTCACTGCGCGGATCTCGGGCGCGGCGGCGTCGAAGCCGGCGTACTGGATGACGGCGCCGGCGGGCGACGTCGTGTCGTGGTCCCAGATCGCGATCGCATCGCCCGCGCCGTCGAGGGCGATCGCGGGAGACTGGCTCGGATCTTCGCGCGAGATCGTGGCGACGGCGCCGAAGCTCTGCCCGGCGCCGGGGGGCCTTCTCGTCACCTGCACCTGCGTCCCCGCGACGTCGGGACTCGGCCCGCTCCATACCGCGAGCGCGGTTCCGCTCGGATCGAACGTCACGAGCGGTCCGAAGGTGGTCGTGGCGCCGGGCGCCGAAAGCGTCTGCGGCGTTTCGAAGCCCGCGCCGGAAGCGCGTCCCGCGCCCTCGACCTGGCAGCTGGAGGGGCACTGCACCCAGACCGCGACCGCGCTGTTGCTCGCCGGATCGACCGCGACCCGGGGGCTGCTCGCATCGCCCGTCGACACAGGGTCCGAGACGGGTCCCGGTGTGCTGAAGGAGGAGCTTGCCCCGGGTGGCCGCACCGCGGTCTCGATCACGGTCTTGCTTCCGTTGAAGTACGGCCAGACGGCCGTTGCCCGGCCGAGCGCGTCGAACGCGACGTCGGCGGCGAACGTGCCGGCCATGGCCGTGGGATTGAGCATGTCGCGGAGCGTCTGCGGGGTGGCCCCGGTGAACGTCCCGCCGGCCTGCCGGTACGCCGACTCGACGGCGACGTGGCTGTTCGTCCCGTCGAAGTAGAAGTTGACCCAGGTTGCCACGACGTCGCCGAGCGGATCGACCGCGACGCGGGGCGTGAAGATCGTCGGGCCGGAGGGGTGGGTCCCGTCGCATACCGTCTCGAACGGGCCGAAGCCCCCGCCGGGCTGACGCACGGAGACGTGAAGCGCCCACGAAGGCGGGCCCGGGCACGCGCTCGCGGCCGTGTCGTCCCAGCTCACGGCGGCGACCCCCGCATCGTTGAGCGAGACCCACGGGTCATCCGTTGACGCCGAGGCGCTGAGCACGGTCGCCGCGCCGAAGCTCCCCCCGGGATCGCGGATGGCCGCCTCGATTTCGGCGCCCTGTTTCCAGGCCGCGATCGCCGTGCCCGGCCCGTTCATCGCCAGCTTGATCTGCCCTGTGCAGAAGGCCATCGGCGGCGCGAGCGCCTGCGGCGGGCCGAACGAGCCTCCGGCCGGGCGCAGCGCCCACATCGCCTGGCACTCGGTCCCGGGGCCCGGGACCTTCGGGTGCTGCTCGACCCACGCCGCGATCGAATCGCCGGCGCTGTCGCTTGCGACATCGAGCGCCTTGCGGTTGAAGAACGGATCGTTCTGAATCGCGGTGACCGGCGAGGAGAACACGTCCTGGGGCGCGAGCCACGCCGGCGTCGCCTGCGAGGGCGGAGCGCCGAGAGCGGTGAAGCCGATCGCGATCGCTGCCACGCTGATCGACGATCGAAAACGTCTCACTCTGCGGATCCTACCCGCCTCCGGGCCGCCGATCGCGACCGGTGGACGCCGATTGTGTCCGTCGTCCTCGCGGCTGGTTGAATTGACTCTGTGGACGCGCTACCGGCAGAGCTTCGGAGCCTGATCGAGTCCGGGCCGCTGGCCCACCTCAGCACGATCAACCGCGACGGCAGCCCCCAGGTGACCGTGATCTGGATCGGTCTCGACGGGGACGAGCTCCTCAGCGGCCACATGGGCTGGTACAGGAAGCTGCGCAACATCGAGGCCGACCCGCGCGTCGTGCTCTCGTTCGTCGCTCCGCGAGCGCCGGACGTGTTCCTGAACCCTTATGCGGTGCTGCGGGCGCACGCAACGATCGAGCCGAGCGAAGCCGCGTGGGATCTGCTCAACAGGCTCACGAAGGTCTACATGTCCCCCGACGCCGAGTTTCCGGCGCCGAAGGGACCGGGCTACATAGTGCGCTACCGAATCGAGAGCATCGGCGGTGTCGGGCCATGGGTACCACGGTCGGCCTGAGGCGGATGTCCTAACGGGCAACCGGTGGTAGTTCCCCGACATCGAGAAACGTAGTCTCTCGCGTTGCCGGCGACGGGTGGCGCACGTAGTTTCGGCGGGTGACCACGAGCTCAGCTACAGCGGAGACCTCGAAGCAACCCGTCGACAGCACCGCGCCGCCGGTGATCGAGCTGGAGGGAGTGAGCCGTCGCTACGAGGTGGGTGAGGTTCTCGTCACGGCGCTCGAGGACGTGTCGCTGTCGATCCGGCCCGGTGAGTTCACCGTCATCCTCGGGCCTTCCGGCAGCGGCAAGACGACGCTGCTCAACCTGATCGGCGCGCTCGACTCGCCCACCGAGGGACGGATCGTCGTTGGCGGGCACGACATCACGCAGGCGTCCCGCGCCGACCTGTTCCGCTTCCGCCGCGAGCACGTCGCGTTCATCTTCCAGACGTTCAACCTCTTCCCCGGTCTCACCGCGCTCGAGAACGTCGAGTTCGGACTGGAGGCGTCCGGGAGAAAAGGGGGGCGCGGGCTGGCGGCGGACACGCTGGGTCGCGTAGGCCTCGGTGCCCGTCTGGCGCATTTCCCGCACGAGCTCTCCGGCGGGGAGCAGCAGCGGGTGGCGATCGCCCGCGCCCTGGCGACGGGCAGCCCCGTGCTGCTGGCCGACGAGCCGACGGGCGAGCTCGACTTCCGCACCGGCGTGCAGATCCTCGAACTGCTGCACGAGCAGTCACACGATGCGCAGACGAGCGTGCTCGTCGTCACGCACAACCGCGAGATCTCGCGCGTCGCGCACCGGGTGATCGAGCTCTCGAGCGGCCACGTCGTGAGCGACGGCCCGCCCGCGGGCGGACAGCCCGCTGACTTCTCAGAGCTTCACTGGTGAGGTGGGAGGATGCGAGCTCTCTGGTTGCGTTGGACTTGGCGCGACTTCCGAGGCCGTTGGCTGCAGATCCTCACCACGGCCCTGATACTCGCGGGAGGCGTGGGCGCGTTCGCCGGCCTCGGCGGGCTGCAGCAATGGCGGGAACGCTCGGCTGATCGCAGCCTCGCTGCCGCGCACGCGCACGATCTGCGCGTCGACCTCGTCGAAGGGTCGTTCCTCTCAGCCGGAAGGATGCTCGGCGCCCTCGGGCGTTTGCCGGCCGGAGACGTGGCAGCCGCCGAAGAGCGGCTCGTGGTCGCCTCGCAGCTCGACGCCTCGCGGCCGGGCCACCCGGTCCTCGTGCCGGCCCGACTGATCGGGATCCCCCTGCGTCGCGGCGGCGAGCGGGTCGACGCGTTGAACGTGAAGGGGGGCGAGAACCTCACCGCCGGCTCCCAGGTCGTTCTCGACTGGAACTTCGCTCACCACTTCTCGCTGCCCGTGAGGGGGACGGTGCGAATCGCGGGACTCGGTGCGGTCCCCTACGTCGGCGTGGGCGTCGTGCCCCAGTACTTCCTCGTCGTCGACGCGGCCGGGATGTCCGGCGCGGAGAGCGGTCTCGCCGTCGTCTACATGCCGCTCGCCGCGGCACAGCGAGCGAGCGGAAACGCGGGCCGCGTCAACGAGCTCGTGCTGCGGGTCGGAGCCGGCCGCTCCCCGGCCGCCGTCGCACGCTCCGTGCGCGCCGCGTTCGCCTCCGCGCTTCCGGGCGCGGGGATCAGGCTGACGCTCGGGGCGAACGAGCCGGTGACGCGGATCCTCTACCGCGACGCTCGCAACGACGAGAAGACCTATCTCGCGTTCGCGATCCTGATCCTCCTCGGCGCCGCGCTGGCGGCCTTCAACCTCGTCAGCCGCGTCGTCGAGGCGCAGCGCCGGGAGATCGGGGTCGGGATGGCGCTCGGCGTGGCGCCCCGCGCTCTCGCGCGACGTCCGCTGCTTCTCGGCGCGCAGATAGGCGTGCTCGCGGCGCTGCTCGGGATCCCTGCGGGCATCGGGCTCGCCGAGCTCATCAAGAGGCTGATCCGCGACTTCCTCCCCCTACCGGTCTACGCGTCGACGTTCCCGCTCGCCTTCTACGCCGTCGGGTGCGCCCTGGCGCTGGCGATCCCGATGCTCGCCGCGGTGCTGCCGGTCCGCCGCGCCGTCAGGATGGCTCCGGTGGACGCGATCCGCACCGGCTACCGGGCCGGAGCGGGCCGCGCCCGGCGGGTGCTGCGTCGCCTGTCGCTCCCGGGCGGCGCGCTCGCGCAGCTTCCGCTGCGCAACCTCGCACGTTCGCCGCGGCGAACCGCGATGACGATCCTCGGGCTCGGAGCGGTCCTGACGGCCGTCGTCGCGGTGAGCGGCATGGTCGACGCGATCCGCGACGTCGCCACCCGCCAGGAAGCAGCGACCCTCACCAGCAGCCCGAGGCGATTGGCGGTCTCCCTCAGCGGCATCACGCCGCTCGGCTCGCCGACGATCCGTTCGGTCGCGCGCACGCCCGGCGTGGAGCGGGCCGAACCGGGGCTCACCGTGGCGGCCGGCGCGAGCGCGCACGGGCGCTCGCTGAGCGTCGCCGTCAGCTTCATCGATCCCCGCTCCCGGATCTGGCGCCCGGCCGTCCTCAGCGGCCAAGGGCGGGGAGACGGGATCCTGCTCGCGGCCAAGGCCGCCGACGACCTGCACGTGGCCGTCGGGCAGCAGATATCGCTGCGCCACCCCACGCTGGAGGGCCGAGGCATCCGGTTCACCACGACGAGGGTCACGGTGATGGGCATCCACTCGAACCCGGTCCGGGCCTTCGCCTACATGAACACGAGCGCGGCGGCCGCGCTGGGGTTGGCGGGCGTCGCCGATTCGGTCATCGTCGCTCCCGGACCCCGAACGTCCACCGACGCTCTCGAGCGGGCGTTGCTCCGAAACCCGGGGATCGCGTCGATCCGCGCCGTCGCGAGCGAAGCCGAGTCGCTGCGTACGACCGTCGACCAGTTCGGCTCCTCGATCCAGATCGTCGAGTTCATCACCCTGGGCCTGGCGCTGCTCGTCGCGTTCACCTCGACCACCGTCGCCCTCGAGGAGGGGCGCAGGGAATACGCCACGATGTTCGCGTTCGGCCTGCCGCCGCGAGCCGGCCTGCGCGTGATCACGACCGAGAGCCTCGTCGCGGGCGTGCTCGGCACGGCGATCGGCGTCGGCCTCGGGATCGCCGTGTGCGGCTGGATCATCGACGTGCTGATGGCCGAAACGTTCCCCGACCTCAGCGCGCGGCTGGTGTTGAGCACCGGCTCGGTGGCCCTCACGCTGCTCGTCGGAGTCCTCGCGGTGACGCTCGCTCCGCTGCTCGCCTTCCGGCGCATCAGGGCGATGGACATCCCCTCGACGCTTCGCGTGATGGAGTAGCGGTCGCGTGCTGGAGCTGCGCGACCTCCACCGCTCCTTCGGGGGACTCGTCGCGGTCGACGGTGTGAGCTTCTCGGTCCCGGCGGGCGCCATGTTCGGCTTCGTCGGGCGCAACGGCGCGGGGAAGACGACCGTCATGCGGATCGTCTGCGGCCTGCTCGCGGCGGACGCTGGCACGGTCACCTGGAACGACCGGCAGATCACACGCGAGCGGATCGGCTACATGCCCGAGGAGCGCGGGCTCTATCTCAAGATGCGGCTCGCCGACCAGCTCGAGTACTTCGCGGTCCTGCACGGCGCATCGCACGCGGACGGCCGGGCGGCGGCGCGCGGCTGGCTCGAGCGGTTCGGTCTCGGCGACCGCACCGCGGCCCGGGTCGAGGAGCTCTCGCACGGCAACCAGCAGCGCGTTCAGCTCGCCGCCGCGCTCGTGCACGGCCCCGAGCTGCTGATCCTCGACGAGCCGTTCGCGGGCCTCGACCCGATCGCCACCGACGTGATGGTCGCGGTCCTGCGAGAGCAGGCCGCGCGGGGGGTTCCGGTTCTGATCTCTTCCCATCAGCTCGAGCTCGTCGAGCAGATCTGCGAGTCGGTCGCGATCATCGACCGCGGCCGGCTCCTCGCCTGGGGAGCGGTCGAGGAGCTCCGCGCCGGCGGTCCGCGTCTGGTCCGGGTCGACGTCCGCGACGCGCCGGCGGACTGGACGGATTCGCTCCCGGGCGCCGAGGTGGTGGAGCGCAGCGACGGCCGCACCGTCTTCGAGCTCGCGCCGACGGGCGATCCACAGCGCGTCCTCGACGTCGCGCGGGCCGTCGGCACCGTCACGTACTTCGCGGAGCTTCGTCCGAGCCTTGCCGAGCTGTTCCGCGAGGCGGTGTCGGCGTGAGCGCGCGACGCGCGATCTGGGAGGTCGCGCGACGGGAGCTCGTCGAGCGCTCGCGCTCGCGCGTCCTGCGGATCTCGCTCGTCGTGCTGGTGCTCCTCAGCGGCGGCGGCGCGGTCGCGGCGGCGCGGCTCGGCGGTCACACGCCCACCGACCACGTCGGCCTCGTCGGAACCCGCTCGGAGGCGTTGGCGCCGGCGATCCGCCTGCAAGCGAAGGCCGCCGGGCGCAACGTCCGCCTGCGCAAGCTCCCCAACGCGGCCGCCGCGCGACGCGCGGTGCGCGACGGCAGCGTCGACCTCGCGCTGCTCGACGGGAACAGGGTGCTCGTCAAGCACTCCGGCGCCTCGTCCGCCGTCCGCGTCGTGCGCGACGCCGTCGCGACCCGGGCGGTGCTGGCGCGCCTGCGCCGCGCCGGCTTGAGCGAAGGCCGGGCGCTCGCCGCGCTCGCGCCGCGGGCGCTGCCGACGACGGTCCTCGAACCTCGCCCGCGCAACTACGACCGCGACGAGGGGCTGATCGTGATCGGGATGCTCGCCCTCTTCATGATGCTCGTGTTCTTCGGCCAGGCGCTCGCGCAGAGCGTCACCGAGGAGAAGTCCTCGCGCGTCGTCGAGCTGCTGCTGACGACGGTCCCGCCCCGGCACCTGCTCGCAGGCAAGGTGCTCGGAGTCGGCCTGCTCGGGCTGGCTCTGCTGTTCGTCCCGTCGCTCGCCGCGCTGGCCGCGGGGAACCTCGCCGGCGGCGTCGGGTTGCCCTCCGCGGCGCCGGAAGCCGTCGCGCTGATCCTGCTGTGGTTCGTGCTCGGCTACGTCCTCTACAGCGTGGCCTTCGCGGCCGTCGGTGCGCTCGTCTCGCGCCAGGAGGACCTGAACACGGCGATGCTTCCGGTCAACGCCGTCCTGATAGTCGCCTTCTACCTCGCCCTCTTCGTCGTCAACGACAACCCCAACGGGACGCTCGCGCGCGTCGCCGCGTTCGTCCCGCCTCTCTCTCCGATGCTCGTCCCCGCCCGCGTGGTGCTCGGCGACATGACCGTCCTCGGGCTCGCGGCTGCGGTCGCTCTGGATCTCCTCGCCACGGTCGGGATCGTCGTTCTCGCCGGTCGTGCCTACGAGCGGGCGATCCTGCGCATCGGCGCACCGCTCAAGCTGCGCCGCCTGCTGAGGCCGGACACGGCCCGCCAACGCGCGGCGGCCTCGGGCACTCGACAGGTCCAACGGGCACGCCACGTCGAGCCGGCGCTGCGGGCGGGCGCCGTTGCGCTCCTGCTCGCCGGCGTGCTGGTCGGGTTCGGCGATCCTCTCGGGATCGCGCTTGCGACGGTGGGGCTGCTGCTCGTGCTCGCGGTCCAGGGCCGCGGGCGCCTTCACCGCCGCCACCGTTGAGAGCAGCTCCCCCGCACGAGTGACGGCTTACGGCTGCGGGTCCTCCGAGCGGCGCTTCTCGAAGACGAGCCGGAAGTGGTCGAGGAGCTCGCGTTCGAAGCAGATCTTGTTCGCGCTGACGCCGGAGGCGAACGCGAGGCGGAAGTCCTCGCTGAGGATCCAGCGCGGGACGAGCCGCGCCTTCAACCACGACTTGCGCAGGCTCCGTCGTCCGATCCGGGCGTTCCACTGCTCGATCGTCTCGATGTAGTCGAGCCGCCCGCTCTCGCTCGAGACGAGATCGAAGCCGGCCTCGGCTGACCGGACGACCTGCTCCTGGCCGAAGGGGAGCCAGGAGCCGGGGAACTGCCGGGCGAGGAGCGCGAGGTACCAGGCATCGGTGTGGGCGGGGGGCAGCTCCTCGAGAGCCGCGAGCGCCTCGTCGGCGGCGATCATGTTGCGCCCGTAGACCATGGTCTGCAGATAGAGGCGGCCGCCGTCGGGGAGCAGGCTCGCGAGGTTCTCGAACAGCGAGCCGTACAGAGTCTCCTGGCGCCCGGCGCGGAAGTCCTCGGGCGAGCAGAAGTGCTCGAAGGCGCCGAGGCTCGCGATCGCGCCAAACTCACCGAAGCGATCGCGCGTCACCTCGCGGGCGTCGTGCCGGTGGACGTCGAGCCCGTGACGCCGGCAGGCCGCGAGCTGCGCGCGCGAGAGCGTCACGCCCACCCCCGTCGCCTGGCGCCGGCGAAAGAAGTCGAGCAGCGCGCCCCACCCGCAACCGAGATCGAGCACGCGCATTCCCGGTCCGAGGCCGATCTGCTCGGCGACGTACTCGTGCTTGCGCCGCTGCGCCTGCTCGAGGGTGAGCGAGAAATCGCCGTCGTACTTGGCGCCGCTGAAGTCCGCCAGCTCGCCCATGCTGAGTCTGAACACGCGGTCGGTCAGCGAGTAGGTGAAGTCGATGTCGTCGCGTGTGGCGATGTGAGCTGCCTGCCCAGCGGTTCGAGGATGGTGCGACGAGCCTACTGCGAGGCGAGGGGCGCTAGGGGACGTCGACCACGCAGCGCGGTCCCTTGGCTCGGGCGAGGCGCCGGTCGAGTGTCAGCAACGTGGCGTCCAGCGCCTCGGCAAGTGCCACGTAAAGAGCGTCTGGCGCACTCAGCGAGTCGCGCAGCTGCCATGCGCGCTCGAGCAGCGGGCGGTGATCCACGCGCGTGGCCGGCCACGCCCCCAGGTCGTCGATCGCCTGGTCGGCCGACGTCCGGTCGAGCTCGCCGCGCAGGTGCGCCCTCCGCACGACCCCGAGAACCTCGGCGTCCACCAGGTGAGGAGCGGCCTGCTCAGCCTCTTCTTCCAGCCGCGCTCGCACCGGCTCGGCATCCGGGCCCGCGAGAACGACCTCGGCGACGCATGAGGCGTCAACGACCAGCATCGCGCAGCTCGTCGAGCGCCTTCAGGACATCGCTTGCTCCGACGGCCGATGAGCGCCTGCGCGTCGAGGCGAGCCAGGCGGCGATGCTGGGGCCGGAGGCCAGCCGCGTGGCCTCAGCGCGGAGCAACTCGGGCACGCTGAGTCCCTCCTCGGCTGCGCGTCTGCGCAGGCCGGCGTATACGTCGTCATCGATGTCCCGAATCTGAACTGTCTTAGGCATGCCCGCATCTTAACATGCACCGCTGCATGCTCAGGCATACTGACAGCGTGTCCGGGGGCTTCTCGCTCGAGGTGGATCCCGCGCCCGTTCTGGCGTCGTCCGGGAACGCGGCGATCTCCTTCTTCGCCAGAAGGGATCTCCTCGACGTGGACGCGGGCCCGGTCTCGGCTCTCTGGGAGCTGCCGGAGGCCCGGAGGATCGTCGCCAGGCAGCAGCGCGACGGCTCCTGGCGCTATCCGGGTGGCAACCGGCGCCTGCGCTCACAGGAGAACTACGATCAGCTCGAGACGTTCCGGCAGGCGTCGGCGCTCGTGGAGAAGTTCGGGTTCACGCGCGAGCACCCGGCGATCGAGCGCGCGGCGGACTTCCTCTTCTCCTTCCAGGCCGCCGAGGGAGACTTCCGGGGCATCTACGGCAACCAGTACGCGACGACCTACGTCGGGGCCATCATGGAGGTCCTGATAAAGGGGGGGTTCGCGCGGGATCCACGGATCGCGAGGGGATTCCGGTGGCTGTCGGGGGTGCGGCAGGCCGACGGCGGCTGGGCGATCCCGCTGCGAACGGCTGGTGTTCCCTTCTCGGAGTTCTTCGACCTCGAGCGACACCCGGAGCCGATCGCGCCGGAGCGCTCCAAGCCGTTCTCCCACCTGGTGACGGGCATGGTCCTCAGAGCCTTCGCGGCGCACCCGGTCCAGCGCGGGTCGGCGACCGCACGCGCGGCGGGTCGACTTCTGGAGGGGAGCCTCTACGGCAAGGACGCCTACGGCGATCGGGGAGACGTCGGCTACTGGGAGCGCGTGTCGTTCCCGTTCTGGTTCACGGACGTCGTGTCGGCCCTGGACTCCCTGTCACGCCTCGGGTTCGATCCGGGAGCCCCATCGATCAGCGCCGCCATCGATCGCCTCAGAGCCATCCAGCGCCCGGACGGAACCTTTCAGCTCAAGCTCGTAAGGGGCAGGGACAAGGACCTCCCCTGGTGGGTCTGTCTCGCGGTCTGTCGCAGCCTGAGGCGATGGGGGTACGCGTCCGGTCGAGGTTGAGGCCGCCCCCGGCGGGGCGCGTTCGTGGGCCGAAGCCGGCCGCGGCGCGGCGGGAGCGACGACACGATTCGTCGCTCCCGAGCGACGCCCTTACGCGGTCTGGAGGTTGTGAACCTCGAACTCCTTGACCTCGGGTGGGCTCGGGAAGCCGGCATCTCCGAGCCCGTGAAGGCGGGGCATGAGCCGGTCCTTGACGAACGCGTCGAAGGCTTCGCGCGACTCCCAGAAGTCGATGACGCCCCAACCGCCCTCGATCGGCCCGGCCGAGTGGACGAGCAACCCCGCGGGCGGGTCCGTGTCCACCTCCATGACGGCGTGAGCCGCGTCGTAGTTCGCTTGCGTGCCGCCGTTGAACTTCTGCCTGATTCCGACCGCCATTGCGGTTCCTCTCATTGGGTGTGTCGAACGACACTACTCCTCCCAGCGCGGCGGGAGATCGGGCGACGGCAACGCGCCTGCTGACGCCAATGCTCGTTCCATCGCGACGTCGCCGGCAACGGTAGAGTAGGCCTCGCGTAGGAAGCCGAGCCGAGGTCTAAACGGAGCCTTGATGTCTGATGTAGCCGCAATCGATGCCGTCGTGGCGCGCTCGCCGCGCCACAACCGGGTGACGTTCCAGAAGCTCGAGTCCGAGGTCGGGGTGCCTTCGGCGGCGGGACCCGTCGCTGAGGCTGACGTCCCCGGGTCGGTCTCGAGGGCTTCGAAGTAGCGGGCTAGGGTGCCGGGGATGAAGACGTTGGCCGATGTCGATCCGACGGGAGCACGGGTGCTCCTGCGCTGCGAGCTGAACGTGGCGATGAGCGACGACAAGGTCGCTGATTACACCCGCATCGAGGCGTCGCGCCCGACGTTCGACTTTCTCCGAGAGCGGGGCTGCCGGATCGTGGTCTGCTCCCACATGGGGAGACCTTGGGGTAAACGGGATCCCTCGAAGTCCCTCCGTCAGCTCGTGGAGCCGCTGAGCTCGGTCCTCGACACCGACGTCAAGTTCGTCGATGACTGCGTCGGCCCCGACCGCGACGAGGCGGTCTCGGCGCTCGGCGAGGGCGAGGTCCTGCTGCTGGAGAACGTTCGGTACTACGCGGAGGAGAACAGCAACGACCCGCAGTTCGGCGCTGCCCTCGTACGCGGTGTCGACCTCTACGTCAACGATGCGTTCGGGAACTGTCATCGACCCCACGCGTCGATGGTCGCTGCGGCCATCGCGGCTCCCGAGCGGTGCGCCGGCCTGCTCCTCGAGCGCGAGATCGCCGCGCTCAGCCTCTTGGACAACCCCGACTTCCGTCCTACTCTCGCATTGATCGGTGGGGCGAAGGTCTCCGGCAAAGACGGCAAGCTCGTCGTCGTCAAGAACCTCTTGAAGACCGTCGACCGCGTCGCGGTCATCGGCAAGCTCGCCTACTACTTCCTGCTGGCGCAGGGCGTCGAGGTGGGGGCGACGCTGACCGGCGACACTCGCGGGATCGACGAGCCGGGGACGTCGCTCGCCGACGACGTCGCGGCGTGCCGTGAGGTCCTCGCCGAGGCGGCGACGCTCGACAAGCCGCTGCTGCTCCCCGTTGATTCCGTGGTTAATTCCGGCAACGATGACTTCCTTGTCAACTTCGCCACCGAAGGTGTGCCTCCCGCCGGTCGCGCGCTCGACATCGGGCCCGGCACGGTCGACGCGCTTACCTCCGCGCTGAATGGGTCGAACCTGGTCGTCTGGAACGGACCTGCCGGATACTTCGAGAAGCCGGCGTATCAGGTGGGAACGCGCGCGATCGCACGAGCGATCTCGGAGTTCCCGGGGCATGCGGTCGTCGGCGGCGGCGACACGGTGGCCGCCGTCTCGTCGGAGCTGAGCGAGGACAGTGGCTCGGTCCACATCTGCACCGGCGGCGGCGCGATGCTGACATGGCTGATGGGAGCGCCGCTCCCGGCGATCGTGGCGCTCGAGTCCGTCCCGTCGGGCGCCGCCTAGGCGCGGCCGGCGCCGAACAACGTCGGCATCAACTCCCACGCGCTCGCGATACCAAGCGTGCCCTGGGCACAGGATCGCTCGCTCAGCCGGAGGGTGGGATCGCGCCCGTTGCGGGTCGCCACGATCAAAGGGACAGGATCCGCGGTGTGAGTCCCCACGCTCCAGCACGTGGCGTGGTCTGAGGTGACGACTACCCGGAGATCGTTCCTTTCGGTGAACGCGGCGCTGATCAGCGAGAACAAACCGGCATCGACTGTCTCTATCACGTCGACCTTCTCTCGCCAGTCACCGTTGTGGCCCGGCTCGTCGGGCCCCTTGACGTGAAAGCACAGAAGGTCATATCGGTCCGCGTCGCGCAGGAGCCTTCCGCCGGCGTCACCCAGTGCCTGCTCCGTCACCGAAGAGCAGCCCGCGACCTCCTCGTCCATGCCCAGGTATCGGGCCACGCCGGACTCGACGGGCAGATCGTGGAAGTACTTGGCTGAAGCGCCCCAACGAGTCGCGAACGACGGGGCCTCGGGCAAACCGGCGCCGAAGTCCCGCATCAGGACGTGGTTGACCGGGAGGCGTCCGGCGGCGACGCGCGACTCGTTGTCGAGGCCGGCGTCGAGAACCTTCGAGCAGGCATCCGTGACTGTGTTGACGACGTCCGCCGAGTGCAGCGCGCCGGGAGATCGCGACAGCGCTCTGGCTCGCACCGGAGGGAAATCGTACTGTGCGGACGGCGTTGCGAACTCCGTCTCGGCGTAGCCCGGATCGGTGCCGGTTATCTCGTCGCTCACATTCGCTTCACCAAGCTCGAGCTCGATCGCCAGTCGGTAAGTGGAGTAACTCGTGAAGCGGCAAGGCAGCCCGACGATCTCGGGCACCCGCTGGTTCAGCAGACGCGTCGCGGCGTCGGCTTCATCCTGTGAAACGTCACGGTTGACCCTGCGGGAGGGGATGCGACCCTGAACCAGGGACGACAGGTTGCCGCGGGCGTATAGGCACCCGGGCCTCATGCCGCCGAACACGATCGAGCCCTCCAGCGCTCCCCGCTTGGCACGAGTCGCGACCTCCGGGTATCCCAGCAGGCTCAACATGCCTGAATGTGTCTGTGGGGCGCCGCCGTTGGGGAGCACGGTGGCGAGAGAGCCCTTGCCGTTACGCGCAAGAGAGTCGAGAAACGGGGTTTCGGCGATACCGAGCGGGGTCCCGCCGTCGAGCTCGGGCTCGGGGCGGTCCGCGGCGCCGTCGAGCACGATCAGCAAGGTCGATCGGAAGTCGCTCGCGCGTGTCATCGCGATGGCCGCAACGGGGCGAGTTCCGACGGCGCGAATAGGTAGTATTGACGTCTTGAAGAGCGAGCCGTTCGGACCCGAGGTGAGTGCCTTCCTGTTTGATGTTGGGGGGACGCTTTATCGGTCTCCCGATTTCGACGCACTGGTCGAGGATCAGGCTTACGTGGCGCTCGCCGATGATCGTGGTTGCGATCTCGAGGAGGCAAAGCGACTCCTGAAGGATCGGCAGGCGGTGAACAGTGAGCAGCTCGGTGATCCGACGAAGGTCCGCGCTCTCGAGGATCTCGGGGTCCGGCGTGAGGTGTTTCAGGACGCCGTAGCGGCATTGGATCCTGCACCATATCTCTCGGAGGCGCCGTCGATCGGGGAGTTCCTCGGCACGTTGAAACAGCTGGGTTACAAGGTGGGCGTCTTGTCCAATTTCAAGGAGGCGCTCGTGCGGAAGGTGTTCGCGTGCCTCGGGGCGGACTGGGACGATCTCGACGGTTCGGTATGCGTCGATGACGGGCTTCCGATCAAGCCTGACCCCGAGCCGTTTCGAGTGCTCTGCGAGCGCGTCGGAACACCTCCGAGCCAAGCGGTATTCGTTGGTGACAGCGTGTCCAAGGATCTCGCGCCGGCGAAGCGCCTGGGTATGGGCACGGTCCTCGTCGGAGTCAGTCAAACAGCGAACACCGAGGGCGTCGTGGATCACTCGGTCGAGGCGCTGGACGACGTGCTCTCCCTCCTGTCCCGGTAACGGCTCTCTTTGAGCGCTTTGTTTCCCGGGGCGTGCATTCACGGGCGGTTTCAAGGCCTTCATTGGGACCACATTGAGTACATGCGCCTTGCTGCGGCCAAGTACGGGCGTCTGTACATCGGAATCACCGGCCAGGAGCGCGATCGCACCGGGGTTCGTGCGCGCGAAGCCGCGGGCCGGAATCCGCTTACGTTCTGGGAGCGCGTCGAAATGTGGCGGATCGCGCTGGACGACCTTGCGCCCGACGCCGGTCACGTCGTCGGCCCATTTCCGATCGAGGATCCGGCGACCCTCCCGGACTTCGTGCCGTTGTCGTGCGTCTGCGCGACGACGATTCGTGAGGACTGGAACGACGAGAAGGTCCGGCGACTCGAAGGGCTCGGGTACGACGTCGACGTCCTGCTCGACGATCGCGCCAAGCGGATCTCGGGCGACCACATAAGGGGGCTGATCGAGACCGGCTCGGGTGACTGGCGTCAGCACGTGCCGTCCGGCGTCGCCGACTACCTGACTGAGATCGGTCTGCGCGACCGCCTTCGGGCGCTCTCGGCGGTCGATCGCGGCGCCGAGTGAATCGCCGCTCAGGACGAACGCGTCAGAGCCACGCCACTGCCTGACGTAATCTCGGCGATCTCCGTGACGGGCTGGCCTGCGGCGCTGAGGCGGCGGGTGACGACGGCGACGTCCTCCTCGGGAACGGCAAACAGCAGTCCCCCGGCGGTCTGGGGATCGAGCGCGAGCGCCAGGGTCGGCTCGTCGATCACCCCGTCGACGTCGAGAATCCCCTCGATGAGCTCGAGGTTCGATCGGTGGGCGGAAGTCCTCACCTCAGCGCGCGCGCAGCGTTCGGCGTCTGGCAGCATCGGCACCGCCGCCATGTCGATGACGATGCGAACGCCGCTGGCCTGTGCGATTTCGCTCGCGTGACCCGCGAGGCCGAAGCCGGTCACGTCGGTCACCGCGTGAGGGTGGCTTTCGTGCAACACGTCCGCGACCGGCTTGCTGGACCGGAGCATGCAGTCGACGGCGCTGCCGAAGTCCTCGTCTGAGACCTCGCCGCGACGGCGCGCGGTGGCGAGGACTCCTGTGCCGATCGGCTTGGTGAGTAGCAGCCGGTCTCCGGGCAGGGCGCCCGACTTCCTCCAGATCTCCCCGATCGGGACGGTGCCCGCGACGGCCAGCCCGAACTTCGGCTCCTTGTCTCGGATTGTGTGACCGCCCGCCAAAACGGCGCCCAGGCTTAGGCATTGCTCAGCGGCCCCGCGCACGATGTCGGCGACGTCCTGCGGCGGAAGGTCGCCCGGAAACGCCGCTATCGAGAGCGCGAGCATCGGGTTGCCGCCCATCGCGTAGATGTCGTTCAGCGCGTTGTTCGCGGCGATGCGTCCGTAAGTGTGGGGGTCGTCGACGATCGGCGGGAAGAAGTCGACGGAGAACACGAGGCCCGTGTCGTCACTGAGCTGGATGACTGCGGCGTCGTCCGGGGGATCCAGGCCGACGAGGAGGTTCGCTGGGGAATCGCTGGGCAGAGCCGCCAGAAGCTGCCCGAGAAGACGCGCATCGTACTTCGCCGCGCAGCCCCCTGTGGAGCAGAGTTTTGTCAGTTCCACCAAACCGCTCAATCGTATATCAGGCCGTTGCCTCGGCCAGACAGAGCAGCCAGTCGATAGTCCCGCCGCCGCGTCGGGACTGGACGATCTCCGTCCGAAGCGGCGCGAAGCGATGGCGCTCCAAGAGCGCGCCCAGGGTCGAAGACGTCAAGAGCTGGAACGGTCTCGGCCCGAGGCCCTCGCCGGTGTCGCGCATCTCCAGGCCGACGCCCGCGCGGGTGAGAACGTAGAGCACGCCGCCGGTGACGAGGACTCGTCGTGACTCGGCGATCGCCACGTCCATGCCCAGTCCGGGGCCAACGAGCGGGAGGTGATGCAGGCTCGCGTGATTTCGCACACAGTGGAACGTCCCGGATTGCAAGCAGGACAAGTCCCTCATGTCTGCTTCGATGACCGTGCCGGGCAGCCCGCGCTCTGCGAGGAGCGTGCGAAGGTGAGATACCAACGACGGCGCGTTGTCGACTCCGACTGCGTCGACGTCGGGCTCGAGGGCGAGGCGAACCAGGTCTCGACCGGAGCCGGCCCCGATGTCCACGAGCCGCCACCGGCGATCGACCGGCCTCGGAGCCCGTCCAACGGCGATCTGGTGGCGCACGGTGGCGAGCAAGAGCTGTGTGAGCGGCTCCTCCCACGTCCCGGGCTCGACCCCGCGTACAGCGCTGTAGACGCCGGCGTGTTGTGAATAGGAACCCGCGGTCCACCGGACGATCTCATCGACCGACCGCGCCAGCGCGGATTCATCGACGCGCGCCCCTTGCTGTGCTTCGGTGACGGCGGAGAGCGCCTTGACGAGCGCAGGAGGGGGAGGGTCGTCGGTGCTCATCGGTCTTGATGGACGACGAAGGTATCGACGCTTCTACGCGTCGCCGAACAGGCTACCGAACCGCCCGGTAAGCTCGGCCGTCGCCGAAACCGAGAGTGAATGACAATGCCGGCGCCCCTCAACAAGGACACCTACTTCGTCGCGGTCAAGGCGATGGTGCGCCGCGGCGACGAGCTGCTCATCACGCACGACGTGTTCGGGCAGTGGGATCTGCCGGGCGGGCGACTGCGCCCGGAGGATTTTGAAACGCCGCTGGACGAGGTCCTTGCGAGGAAGATGAGGGAGGAGCTTGGCGACGAGTTCCGTTACGCGCTGGGCGATCCACGCATCTTCTTTCGGCACGAGCGCGCCGAGCAGGGTCTCGACGATCGCCAAGTCCGAATCTTCGCCGTGGGCTACGAGGCCGAATACGTAGATGGGACGATCGCGCTCGGTCCGCATCACGACCGGTACCTCTGGGTCGACGCGTCGAGCTTCCCGGCGGGCGATTACTTCGAGGGAGGCTGGCTCGCCGGGGTCCGCGAATACCAGCAGCTGATTCGGAAGGACATCGAGAACCGCGCGTAATCCCGATCTGCCATACGATTTCCGCCAATGAGCAGGGGGGGAGCACGCATATCTCTCGCGACGCCACAGCGGTGCGCGCGGACGCTCGCGCCTGCGCTGCTCAGCCTGGTTCGCGCGGGCGGGCTCGCGCCGCACGATCTCAGAGCGGCGTCACCTCCGCGGAATCCGGCGTAAGGCCGACCACCGCTCGTGTCTGCGTGCCTGCTCTGTGATCTCGTCGCCCGCAACGCGGGGAACTCGCAGTGGTTCGACGAGGTGCTGTATCGCGAGGGTGGGGTATCGGTCCTCCCTGGCCTTGGGCCGCAATCCGAGGGCTACCTGATGATCGTCCCTGACGCTCACGTCCACTCCTGCGCGGAACTCGCCCCTGCCGATCTGGCGGAGTTGCAGTCTGTTAAGCGGATCGTGGCGCACGTCCTCAATCAGGTCTACGGCCCGTGCGTCTTCTTCGAGCACGGGGCGTCGGGACCGGGTGAGCTCGCGGGCGGCCGGATCGATCACGTCCACATTCATGCGCTTCCGACGGAGGCGCCCGTCCTGTCGGCGGCAGAGCAGTGGCTGGAGTTCGAAGTCCTCGACGATCTCGCGGCTCTGAGCCGGTGGTCTGGGACCGCCTATGTCGCAATCGAGAACCAGGCGGGCGTCCTCCACGGCGCCCGGGCGACCTCTCTCCCGGAACAGTACGTGCGCCGGATCGTCGGCTCGATCGTCGGCGCGCCTGACCAGTGGGACTACGGCTCCTACCCGAACTACACCGCGATCGAAGCCGCCATCGCTCAATTGCGTCCCGTGTTCGCGCTGGTCGAGAACGCGAACCGCGCGCTTCCCCAGAGGAGCTCTGGGTCGGACCGGCCGCTCGTCTATCTCGCCCGCGGGGTCGACAACCGAAAAAAGCAAGTGGTCGTCGAGGACGGGGAGCTCTGGCGGACGGCGCTCACGCAGGCCGGCTTTACGACCGTAGACCCTCTCGTAACGCCCTTCCCGACACACACGAGAGGGCAAGGCGAGGAGTCGGACCCGCCCGGCTTCGGCAGGATCGAGAGCGACCTGGCGTGGCTTCGACGCTCTGACGCACTCGTCGTAGACTTGGCGATCGAGGACTGGGCCTACGTCGGGTGCATCTGCGAGCTCGTCTATGCGCACCTCTGGAAACTTCCGGCCGTCGTGATGGCGGGCTCCAGCTCGATCGAGTCGAGGCTGTGGCTCCGCTACCACGCCACGACTGTCGTGGCGACCATCGAGGACGCGGTAGCCGCCCTGAGCGTGCTCTTTCAGGACGGCCCGGTTGCGACCGACACGTCAGGTGCCCTCTGATCACCTCGCGCCTACGTCGAGGTGGTGCGGCGCAGTACGATCCGCCGCGTCGCGTCCCCCGCCGCGGTTGCGGTTCGACGCGAGCCTAAAGCCATGAGCCCCGCCCTTGTGCGCCTTCTCCAGCTGGTCAGCACGTTCCTCGCACTCGTAGGAACGATCGTGATCCTGCTCGTGTCGACGTTCGACTCGTCGATATTCGATTTCGTACCGCTTCATCTTCTGCTGGCGATAATGGCGCTCTCGTTCATCTTCGTCGCCGTTCACATCGAGCGCGCGCTCTACCGCCTCCAGAGCGAGACTCAGGTCCTCACCTCCAGCGTCACCCAGCTCGAAGCCACGCATAAGGCATACCTCGAGGCCACCGCTCCCGTCCTGAAAATGGGAACCCTCGCTGAAGCGTTCGCGGGGGCCACCGGGGCTCGCAAACACATCGATCATCTCCGTGTCTACGCGGCGTCCAGCCAGCAGGTGTTCAGCTTTGTGAGCAATTCCACGTTGCATGTGGATCGCTGTTCTCTTCTGATTCGTGGGTTTCCCACGAAGCACGACTCTCGCTTCGCGCAACAGGTCCGCGGCCTGGCGGACGAATGGCGCAAACTCGCGGCCTCGGGGCGGATCGACGAGCTCGAGATAATGGCCTACGACTACTTCCCGACTGATTACGAGATCCTGATCGACTCCGAAGCGCTTATCTTCGGCCTCTTCGACTACGACCCCGACGAGTTCTCGAGCGTCAAGTTGAGGACCGCGAACCTGGTCGAGGACTCGTCAGCGGCGGGCAGAGACCTGATAGTCGAGTTCAGGGACCGGTTCGACAAGCTGTTCGAGGCGTGTCGCGCCGCGCACGGGCCCAATCCATATTGAGTGACGCTGCCGGGCTGGTGGGGGCGGCGGTTCTGCCGGGCTAAGCGCACCTCGGGCGCCACTGCCACTTCCAACGCGGCGCTCTCCGCAAACATGGCAGAGCTGGCTCCAGAAATTGCGGTGATCATCCCGTGTCACGCTCGCCGTCAATCATCGCGATCCAGTCGTTCCGACACCGCTCGGCCAGGGTTGGCCGGACGGCAACCACCCATCCCGCGCTACCGGTTGTGCGACGCCTCCGTGAGCGCGGACGCCCGATCAATTGATGGAGTCTGTATGCTGGCATGATCGCTTACGCTCGCGAACATCCGCTATTGGGCCATCCGTGGACAGATCCATTCGCCCCAAGTGATTTTCTTAACCCACGCCCCGACTGGGCGTTCCAGACTGCTGGTGCGTTCGCACCTCGCGCAGAGGACTTCCCGTTTACCGACACGGGCAAGCGCGAATATTACGCGGCCGTGGAACGGGCGGCCCATCAGCAGATGGCCATGCAGCAACAGGTCATGATGCAACGGGAGACCGCCAGGCAACACGAAGCGGCGGAACGAGTCATGAGGGAACGGCGGGATCACTTGCTACTTCTACGCCGATGACCGCGCACTGGGAATACTTGACGATCGCGTGGCAGTCCATGACTAACTACGCGACGAAGACGCCGGACGAGGCGCAGACCTGGGAGTCGAACTACCGGATCTCTAAGCCCAACGCCGAGCCGGAGGTACTCTCTGCCACTGACGTCAATTGGACGACGCTGCTAAACGAGTTGGGCGCCGATGGGTGGGAGTTGGTGACCGAATCGGTTCGGAAAACCGTCATCTTTTCGCAGAGCATGGGGTGGAGCAACGTTGGCTCCCCAATCGAGATCGTTTGGCAGTTCAAGAGACTCGCTACTTAGCCGCGCATCTCGCCGCTCAACGCCGATTGTGCGACGTTGTTCTTCTACTTGTCGAGGTCCGACAGTTGCTGAGCTGCGATGCTCGTTAGCGGGTGTTCCTCTCCGAGGGTCGCGACGAAAATCGCGTGGGACCGTATCGTCGCTGTCCGGGCAGCCTGTGTGTCCCCGAGGTCTTTCAGGGTATTCCCGAGGTTCTTAAGTGTTTTAGCGACTTCGGGGTGGTCGGGCCCATATGTGACTTCCTTGATCTTCAGTGCGCGCTCTTGAGCTGCCCGGGCGCCTTGGATGTCCCCGAGGCCCATCAGGGCGTTCCCGAGGTTGTTGAGTGTTCTGGCGACTTCGGGGTGGTCGGGGCCATACGTGTCTTCCTCGATCTTCAGCGTGCGCTCTTGAGCTGCCCGGGCGCCTTGGATGTCCCCGAGGTCCATCAGCGCTAGCCCGAGGTTGCGAGTGTTCTGGCGACTTCGGGGTGGTCGGGGCCATATGTGTCTTCCTCGATCTTCAGCGTGCGCTCTTGAGCTGTCTGGGCGCCCTGTGCGTCCCCGAGGTCCATCAGTGCTAGCCCGAGGTTGTTGAGTGTTCTGGCGACTTCGGGGTGGTCGGGGCCATACGTGTCTTCCTCGATCTT
>Ga0134125_10000155_pt1 | contig 100475 bp, 81 predicted proteins | sample KB31751_FD_96464 | JGI IMG/M metagenome (GOLD analysis project Ga0134125, IMG submission 96464) | Terrestrial soil microbial communities with excess Nitrogen fertilizer from Kellogg Biological Station, Michigan, USA - KB3-175-1 | ecosystem: Environmental > Terrestrial > Soil > Unclassified ... | reverse complement strand
TTAGTTCACGTTCGCAGCTAAGGGAACACGAAAATTAACTACCAGATGCCACGGCCTTGCGCCGTGGTTAGCTCACGTTCGCAGCTACAGGAACTCGAACATTAACTACCAGATGCCACGGCCCTGCGCCGTGGTTAGTTCACGTTCGCAGCTACAGGAACTCGAACATTAACTACCATCAGAAACGTGAAGCTCCCCGGCGCAAGGCCGTGGCATCAATATTTTTTCTTTGATTTGCGGTGTAGCTGCAAACATGAAGTACCACGGGACAAGCCCGTGGTATCTTTTGAGTTTTGGGCCGAGCCCACCTCTGCAACTTCTGTTTCGGCGGTGTTCGATCCATCGCATATCGAACAAGCGCAGGCCAGAACCCTTCACCTTAGACATAAAAACCCCTTACTGAATCAGTGTAATCTGCGTAATCTGCGGCTAAAGTTCGTTCTTACAGATCACTCTTCGCTGCCTCAATGTAGAAGTTGCGATTCACCTCAAATGTTTTGATCTCTTCAGAGAACTCAAAGGTCTGCCTTACTTCGTTCGGTGTTATCTGAATTTCCTTGCCATTGATGATTACGCGAATCGGCATTGCGAATCCCTTGACGACTCTATCGTAGTAAAACGAAACGCTCTTCCCGTTCACGTTGTATTTCAACAAGGGAATCTTTGTGGTCCGCAGGTATTGGTCAAATACTTTGCTGAGATCGATACCGGCCTTTTTGCTGATATATGACTCAATCTGTTCCGTTGTAACAGTCTGATGCCAAAAATCAGCATTGAGCCCGCGCAAGATTGAGAGCCACTTCGCGTCGTCATTGATGACGTGGCGAATTGTGTGCAGCATGTTCCCGCCCTTGGGATACATGTCTCCTGAACCTTGCCTGTTCGACCCATAAACGCCAATGATCGGAGTGTCGTTTCGGATGCCGCGGCGAGTCCCAATCACATAATCCTCCGCATCTTTTTTCCCGAAGTGGTATTCGACAAAAAGGTTCTCTGCGTAATTGGCAAAACCCTCATGAACCCACATATCCGCAGCGTCTTTCATTGAAATGTTATTACCGAACCATTCATGCGCAGATTCGTGAACAATGATGAAGTCGAATTTGAAACCGACGCCGCAGGCACAAGGGTCCCGCTGCATATACCCATTCCTAAACCAATTGCCGTAGGTAACCGAGCTTTGATGTTCCATTCCCGGATATGAAACCGTAACCAGCTTGTAACCATCCTCATAAAAAGGATATTTCCCAAACCAGTGCTCAAAGGCCGCGAGCATCCGTGAAACTTCTTTGAATTGTCTGAGCGCTGCTTCTTTCTGATGAGGCAGGACCCAATACTCAATATCCAGCACTCCGCCTTTCCCCTTGTACTTTTCAGTGAGATTTATGTAGTTGCCGATATTAACGTTGACTCCGTAGTTATTGATCGGGTTCACGACTTCCCAATGGAAAGTTTTCTTCTTACCAGCCTCGTCATGATAGGTTTTTATTAAACGCCCGTTTGAAACAGCAACCAGATTCTCCGGCACCGTTACGCTAATTTGCATGCCGCGATTGGGTTCATCAGAGCCATGATCTTTGTTGGGCCACCAGATGCTCGCTCCGATTCCCTGACAAGTGGTAACGATAAAAGGCTCTCCGAGGTCATCGCGTCCCCAGGTTATCCCGCCAACCCAAGGCGGATTCCTGCTTACAACCGGAACGCCTTCGTAAAATATTTCGATCTTGTCCTCTGCTCCTTTGAGAAGGTCCTTTTCAAACATTACCCAGTAGACATTTCCTTCTCGTTCAAATTTAAGTTGCGAGTCGCCGTGGGTGATCTTTGTAATTGCCAACGGCGGCTGCAAGTCAATTTGCATTTTGTTTCCCGGTTTGAGCGTCTTGAAAGTAATCGTGTTCGACCCTTTCAGCCTCCTCGTTTCCAGTAAGAACTCCACCTGCAAGCGGTAATGCAGCACGTCCCACCATTCGCGTTCCGGCGTTACCGACCCACGCAGTGTTTCCTGGCGAGTGATAGCCTCGGCCTGAGAGGCTTGAGAGTTTTGGGCAAAAAGATAACCGGCGCCCGTATGCACCTGTAGAAGTACCGCAATCGCGATTAACGTCAATTTACATTTACGTATCGTCATAAAAACTCCGCTACTGGCAAGTAGCCCTCGCTTAAGCAAGGGCGTGTTTGTTTGATTGCAGTTGGTTCAGAGTTGCGGCGGACCAGAACGTAACTCGAGTCGTTCCAGCGTACCGGCGAAGACGAACGGCGCGTCGTAAGGCCCAACAGGCGAGGCAGTATCTTCGCCAACATCGAAGGTTTCTTCAAACGCGTACGCGCGCGGCACCGTATGGACCAGGCGGGCTTCGTCAATCACTTTGCCATTCACCAGCAAGGTGACCTTTGCGCCTTTACCTACACCGCCACCGTCATACTCAAAGCGAAGCTCAATCACTGACTTGCCTGCAGGCAAAGGTTCCTTTGCGGCAATGGTCGTAACTTCTCGACGAAAGTAATTGTACGTATACGCGGGACGGCTATTCTTGATATAGAGCGAGTAGCCCGAAGAAGCTCCGCCTTCGGCAACGATTACACCATCAGAGTTGCCCGCCGGAATGTCCACGTACGCTGTGAACGTATGCGTGCGATTCCGCGTGCCTGGCGCTAGCGCGTCGTAGAGAAGTTTTGCCCCGGGATAAAAAGTGTAGAAGGCCCGACCTCCGGGCGGCGGCGGATTAGGGTGTTGACGTCCGTTCACGCGTGGGTCAATTGGAAAGACTTTGTTTCGCTCACCCTCCAACTGAAAAAGTTTCTTAAGCTCCGCGAGTCGATCGGGATAGGCGAGCGCCAGGTCCCTGGCTTGCGCATAGTCGTTACTCAAGTTGTATAACTCCCAGGCGGGCGACGGACTGTCGGCATTCAACGTGTAGCCCCAGGGCAAGAGCGCGGTTCGTTGCGCCGCGATCCAACCGTTGTGGTAGATCGAAACGTTCCCATGCATTTCAAAGTACTGTGTGGTGCGGTACTCCGGGGCGGCACCACTCGCCAGAGTCGAGAAGAAACTCTTACCATCCATCGTTTGTTGGGCCACACCGTTTACAGTCGCTGGTTGCGCGACACCAGCGGCCTCCAGAACAGTCGGCAGCACGTCGATCACGTGCAAGTACTGCGAGCGGATCTCACCCGTGTTTCTAATATGGGCGGGCCATGAAACAACCAACGGGTCGCGAGTGCCTCCCAGATGCGAACCCAAACGCTTGCCCCACTGAAAAGGAGTATTTCCGGCCCAGGCCCATCCCGCGGGATACTGCGCATTCGACGTTGGCCCGCCAATCGAATCGAGCCGCGCGATGATCTGAGCTGCAGTAGATGTAATTCCGTTGACCTGCTCCATCATGTTGTCGGTCCCGTTGAGATTTCCTTCCATGCTGGCGCCGTTATCGCCGGGGATGTAGAAGATCAAGGTATCGTCGAGCTGGCCTGTTTGACGAAACGCGTCGATCACGCGGCCGATTTCATGATCGGTCTGAGCCATAAAACCGGCAAAGACTTCCATTAGCCGCGCCGCAACCTTCTTCTGATCGCGGCTTAAAGAGTCCCAGGCGGGCAACTCCGGCGGACGTGGCGTCAGTACAGTGTCTGGCGGAATGACCCTTAATTTCTTCTGACGCTCAAATACGAGTTTGCGATACTCGTCCCAACCCATATCAAACTTGCCTCTGAACTTATCAATCCACGAACGAGGCGCCTGCATAGGTGAGTGGGTGGCGCCAGGCGCGTAGTACATGAACAGCGGACGATCCGGCGCCAAAGCCTTCTGTTGCATAACCCACGCTCGCGCATGGTTCGCGAGATCTTCATTCAGCGTGAAATCACGTTCGCGGCCGCGTGGTGCGACCATACGAACCGGAGCTGTCCCCTCGGTGAGTTCAGGATGCCATTGGTCCGTTTGAGCGCCGGTAAAGCCGTAGAAGTAGTCAAATCCCTGACGGGTGGGCCAATGATCAAAAGGCCCGGCGAGTGTCGTTTCCGCATCAGGAATCAGATGCCACTTGCCGATGCTTGCAGTCGAGTAACCGTTTTGACGAAGAATCTCCGAGACAAACGCGGCGGACTTGGGAATCGATCCAGTGTAACCGGGATTGTCGTTGGACCAATTTACGATTGTGCCCATGCCCACCGCGTGATGATTCCGGCCCGTCAACAACGAAGCGCGCGTGGGCGAACACAATGCTGCGACGTGAAAGCGCGTGTAGCGCAACCCGTTCGCCGCGAGTCCATCGAGAGTCGGCGTCGGTATCAGTGCGCCAAAGGTTGACGTCTGCCCGTAACCTGCATCGTCGAGCAGAATAATCAGCACGTTGGGTCGTTTCGTGTTCTGAGCTGTGGGCGAAAATTTCTGAGCTGTAGGCTGTTTGTTCTTCTGAGCCGCGTACGAAGATTTTCGAGCTGTAGACAAAAATTTCTGAGCTGTGGACCGTTCTGTGTTCTGAGCCGTTGGTCGTTTCATGTTCTGAGCTGTGGACGAAGATTCCTGATTTGTCGACGAAGACTTCTGAGCTGTGTACGAAGACCGTTGACAGAAAATGATCCCGCCAACGAGAAATACTGACACCAGGACAGTGGTTCTTGTTGACAACCATGAGGCGTTTCGCTTCGAGACTGTTCGCATGTAATTTGAAGGCATGGTGTTTGAGCCGGGCAATCCAAACAACATCATCTCGGATTCAGATCTGAAACTGACAGAGCTGTAATCGTAACACCCTCAGCCAACACTTTCATCTCTCGTGGTAACACATCGAGCGCGGGGCAACACACTGAGGAAGTGGTAACACTTCGAGGACGTGGTAACACATCGAAGGTGTGGCCAACACAACGAGGTCGTGGCAACTAGCGGTAAGACATCGAAGGCGTGGGTGACAGATCATTTTGAACTATGCGGCTCTGCCGCCGCACAGTGCGGAAAGGCTCTGCCTTTCCGGCGAGTTGTTTACGGAATTTATTCGAGGCTACGCCTCGAACGGCGGCGCAGCCGCAAATCGAGAGAGCGGGAGGTGCCGGTAAGCCGGCGGGCTACCGAGGGTGTGCTGCGGCAAAGCCGCATCTAGAATCCATAGAGTCGTAGAAGCGGGTTCGGCCTTGTCCTCTGCTCCTTTCGGAATGTCCTTTTCAAACATTACTCAGTAGACATTTCCTTCTCGCTCAAATTTGAGTTCGGAATTTTGGTTGCTGCTCGGCAACGTACGGTCACCGCCCAAGGTTCCATTCGCGCTTACGTGGGTGATCTTTCTACTTGCCAATGGTGGCTGCAAATCAATTTGCATTTTTTCCCGGTTTAGCGTCTTGAAAGTTATCGTGTTCGACCTTCCAACCTTCTCGTTCCAGTAAGAACTCCGCCTGCAAGTGGTACTGCAACGCGTCCCACCACTCGCGTTCCAGCGTCATCGACCCACGCAGTGTTTCCTGTCGGACAATAGCTTCGGCCTGAGGAACTTGAGGGTGTTAAGGAATAAGATAACCGGCTACAACATGCACCAGTAGAAGTACCGCCATCGTGAGTGTTGCCAATTTAGATTTACGCATCGTCATCAAAACTCCGCTGTTGTAGTAGTAGCTTCCCCATCCGGGGGCAGACGTTGTTTGGCCCGCGCATTTTCGACGCCGCGCACGCGATCTGTCAACGAGCGTTATCTTCCTCATTGATTCAAATGAATCGGCGCACAAACGCTGGTCTGACCTTATCCGTTGGATCCATTGGCCAGGTGATGCACGTCTCTCTTCGCCCGTCTGCCTCCTTCTGAATTTCTGCGGGAGAAACCAACGTCGCGGCGACTGCACGCCGCTATTACAACGATGCTACTACGTGACGGGCATCAGTCAGCTTTGCAAGCCCACATCCTTAGCAAAGCCACATCCGCGATGAAACGTTTGGCATGAATAGCGCGCGTTCAACGCAGAGTTGCTCGTCGCGGCGCCACATGCGGTCGCAACGAAGCTCGATCTACTCGGGGAGAGTGGTCATTAAGTTGAGGGCGGCGAAGTAAACTATCAGATTAGCGAGCAATTACTTCAAAAGTTCAGCGGTTTCGTGGATAAGAATCGCAGAATCGAAGGTCTGATCACAGATTCTTCAAAGATTCTTCATGAGGCGGGTTGGTGCGTCAGCGGATCGTAACATCATTTCAAGTTAGCACGTGACTTTCGTATTGCTGTGTGGCGAAGCGGTCTGCTAAGGATGCAATCGTCAGAAATCCACTTTACCATAGTTTAGTCTGCAGAATCGTCTATGCGTAGCAGCAGCCCATAAATATTCATAGGATTTTCGGGCTCCAAATAAATTTACCTATCACGGATTTAGGATATGTCACCCAGAACATATTCACCTCCTTCTATAAGAATCTTCCACAGACGCCTAATGTGTTGCCACTCCTCCCCTCTTCGTTTTTCCAACGCTTGAGCCGCTCGACGCTTAAATTCAGGAAATCGGTCTTGCCATACTGCCTTAATTTCTGAACGCGCCAACAGGGTCCCGAGCGTAAACTCCCATTCTCTCATTTGATGACTGTCTAATACGCGCTCCAAAACGGCGCTAGTTAGAAATAGGTTTCGTGACCACATCCGATCGAGTATTCGCCATCTCTCACCGTTAGCAGCGTTTGCCTTCCACGCGACCTCAAATGCTTCGAGGACCCATTTATCGTCTATAGAATTGCGCTTGGCAGCCAGCGCAAAGAAAGAATCCCACGCAACTTGGGGACTTGATGAATTCAATGAGCGTCTAATCACAGTTGCATCATGCTCAGAGAGTGGAACACCAATTCCAATCCCCGCCCTTATCTGCACCAAAGTTTCTCTCATATACTCATCAGACTTAGCATAAACGTCCATGATCCGGTCGAAAAGTTGAGGATACTCGCTCTTGCAGATGAATCTGACGAAGTCATGTACACGATACATAGAAACTGTCCCTGCCTTAAAGACCTCGCCGGTTAAATCGCCGACGTCGCCCCGTCCCTCATCGTATTCACGGACAATGTACTGGGCTATCAAGTACTCCATAAACCGTGAGTGACGAAAGCCAAGCTCCTCTAAGTTCCGGGGGTCATGTGACAAGAAGTCTTCTGACCGACAAGCTATGAGCACTTCATCGGCAACTGGGTAAAGGGTAGGGAATCGTTCTCGAATGATCTTTACGGCTTGCTGTCTCGAAAGTACTCGCCGTTTCCCTCGCAGTGCGTGCATCGCGAACTCTGACAAAAGTTTGATCAAGGCCTCGCCGGTAAGACCGGGAATTCGGCGCTTGATTATGTTGTCTCGCTTACGATCAAAATAGAGTTGCAGTACCTTTTCATCGAAAACGTCAGTAAATGAGACGGTTTCGAAATACTCATTCGCCTGGGAGAACACTTGAAGATTAAACGGAAGAGCTAATGTGGTCGCGGCCTCAGAGCCGGGGTCGCTTTCTATTACGAAGTGATAAGCCTTCGCGTATTTACCTAGTGCGGTAGAGAGTTCTTCTGGCCCAAATCGCGAGAATTGCTTTCGAAATACCTGCGCGTGCTGACCTTCAAAGATCGTTTCCCACTGCCTCCAATAATCTTCACGAATCGTGAAGACAAGCAGAATTGGAAACGCAATGAGCTGCGCGTTCCGAGCGGTAGCATTTAGATGGTCCAGAGATCGAAACAACCCAAGAATCTGCGAATGTTTACCTGGCAGGTTTAGGGCTTCATCCAAAGAATCGACCGCCAAGACAACGGGCCGATTCAGAGTTAAGAATGCTGAGAGGCCAAAATTGGGGCCGAGCTTCTCTAACAGTAAGAGGGTTTCATCAATATTATCCTCGGAAGCAGCTCGCCCGCAGCCATAAAACGCGTCGGTGGTTAGAGCAATCTCTAATGATAGAGTTGTCTTCCCCGCGCCCGAGGCGTCCCGGATCAAGCAAATTTGGGCGGGAAGTTGACGCAACGCAGTATACTCAAGCAGTTTATCTTGATTCTGAACCTGCTTAAGTCTTGCTTTACGGTCCTGAGCTAACACGGACGGGCGAAGCAGATTTGTCATCTGCTCAATTCGGTTGTCAATCTCTCGCTTAACATATATTTGCGAATGATTTACTAATATGTTGCGTCGAAGAAACGAGCCGGAGATCGATCGGCAAAGCGACTGGACCTCCTTTTCAACCCTGCCTCGGTCGTAACACCAATCTTGGACTTTGCTTAATTGTGGCGGGCAAGGCGCGTGTGTGGCCTTTACATGGAGAACCATGTATCGCATCAAATCAGTCATCGAAACCTGACTGATCGCGAGTTCCTCCCAGACCTCACCACCGAGAACGATCGTAGGCAATCCGGTAGTATTAAGGTCGCGGGCTGCATCAATCACGCTCGCAGATATTGGAAACAAGCTGCAATAAAGGCCAATGCAGGAGCCTCTCCGCTTTCTGACTTTTAGCTCGAAATCCTCCCAATCATGAGAACCCCGCGTAATCGCTTTCTGTTTCGCTTTTGCCTCTACCAAGAAGTGCCAGCTATTCCATTCATAAAACGCGTCCAGTTGTTCGCCTCTTGCCCGCATCGCTAAGGGAGGGCGAAAGTCCCACGGCACGACCTCACGAATTCCCTGCTCGAAGAGGTAGCCTCGCTCAACGTCGTCCGTAACCGATCGCAGATCTAATATGTCGTGAATTAAGGTTCCCATGCTCTTGAGCGCGTCAAATTCGTGCCCAAACCAACTCGTTTTGGGCAAAAATTCAGATTAGGTTGAAGGCTGGCACTTGAGACTGGAGAATCAGAGAACTTGAGGACCAGCCCAATGAATTGAGAAAGTGGACGATATTACATTCTAGGTTTTCCGTCAACGGAACCTGCGGTAGCGGTAGTGCCTCAGTTTGACCGGTGGGGTCAGGCTTCCGATTTTTCAATCCAAGATTACCCAATCGAATCGTATCGTGCGCGACAAATCAAAGCCGGTGTGACGCGCGCTGTAAGAGATGTACAAAAAGATGGCTCAGGACCAAGAATTCAGGACTAAGAATTCAAGACTCAGTCATAAATAGGGCGTCGACGCGCCTTCTGGCTGGCTTTTACGACGCGCAAAGTGCGACTGTTTTTGAAGTTTGATGTGTGGGGCCGAAATCGTTACTGTTTCGACCCTTTCCACCGAACGGCTCACCGCCGAAGCTATGGGCCTTCCGTTGAAAGAGCGCGTTTCCTGGCCCAGGCGCTTTGGGAGAGTATTGACGCGGGACTGCCTGACACCCATGAAACCGGCGCCATTGCCGAAGCCATCCGGCGGGTCGAGGAGTTGTCGTCCGGCACCGCAACTCCGCGCACCCATGAGCAAGTCATGGAGGCAGCCCGCCGCGCCCTCGAATGAGAGTTGTCTACCATCCTCACGCTGAAGCCGAACTAATCGAAGGAGCGAAATATTGCGGAGTGCGCGAAGCGCACGAAAGCATAAAGCCCGGGGCGGGAGCCGCGGGAAACGGTTTCAATAAGAAGAGGAGCCCGCGGAGCGGGCGTCAGCATACAGCCTGGGGTGGAGCACAGCGGAACCCCAGGAACCTATCAACAAAAATGACCAAGCCCGCGGAGCGGGCGACAGCGCTATGTCGTTGTGGCTATCACCCGCTCCGCGGGCTCTGCTGTTATTGGTCGATCTGATCCTGGGGCTTGCGCCCCAGGCTTTATGCTGTCGCCTGCTCCGCAGGCTTAAATGAATCGCTCGTCGTACTCGATTCCATTCTCTTGTAGGAATTGAATGAACTCGTCCCGGAACGAAACCTTCTGATGATGCTCTTTCTGTCGAGCAATGTACTGACGGACCGCATCAACATGCGACTGACTGACGGTGAATGCACCGTAACCACGCTGCCATGAAAAGTTCTTCAGCGAAGGAAAGACCTCATGCATCCAGCCGGTCGCGTTTGCTTTGAGATCCCGCAAGACATCCGAAAGCGCACAATCGGGTCGGAGTTTCGCCAACAAGTGAACGTGATCCTCAGTGCCATTTAGTTCAAGGGAAATGCCACCGAGCTTGCGGATGGTTCCACCCATGTAATCGTAAAGGCGTACCTCATAGTCGGGCGTAATTAGTGGACGTCGATCCTTGGTGGAAAAGACGATGTGATATAGAAGATTGGTGTAAGAATCGGGCATCGTCTCAGGCTATCACGCGTGTCTATGCAATTTTCTTAGCAAGGGCTGTCGCCCGCTTCGCGGGCTCCAATATTGGTGGGCCTGATCCTGGGGCTTACGCCCCAGGCTTTATGCTGTCGCCTGCTCCGCAGGCTCTATGCTGACGTCCGCTCGGCGGGATGCTCAGAATTGATCCAAGGGTGGCTGAAGGTAACCACCTGTGGCGTCGACGCGCCTTCTGACTGGGTTATTACGTGGGAAGCGCGTCTATCTTCATACGAGATACCGATCGATATCCAGCGCGCCGTGAAAGACGCCAAGAACGTCGATGTTTCCATCCGGTTTGATTAGATAAGTAATCCGGTAGTGCTCGTAGAGCAGGATGCAAATTTCGCGAGACTGTTCAGTTTCGTATCGATGACCGAGGCGTGGATGTTGTCTCAGTAGCTGTGCTGTTTTGAAGATAGAGAGAATCGTACGCGCGGCGGCCTCTGGATTGTCCACTGCGATGTAGTCGTAAATATCCTTGAGCCAGATTTCGGACTCGCGAGTCCAGTTTATTTCTGCCAAATCTTTATCCGCCGTTCCATCTCTTCGTTTGAGATTGTCCGACGCTCGTCAGAATCCTTGAGTCCTCGCTGTACCATGAGATCGAAAGCGAGTTCCCGAATGATCTCATCGTAGGTGCTATTGTCAGGCTGACGCTTGATGATTTCGGCGATGTGGTCTTTTGCGGTCGCCATCCTTGTGTCTCCAGTTAAGTAATATAGCTAAAGGGCCGTTCGCCGCCAACGACACAACTACCGCTTAGATCTCCGAGTGAGCCGGTCGCCTACTTCTATCGCAGGCTTTGCTGTGGAAGGGTTCTCTCGATGACGCCGCAAAACGCTCCTCAGCCAATTGCAGGTGACTCTCAGGAACAGGAACCTCGGCGGGATGCTCGGAAATTTTATCCCAGAGTGCCTGGAGGTAACGCACTTGTTCAGCCTTCGGTAGCTCGTTGAAACCCGCCAGCGTTTCTATGGAAGTTCCGGGCATGGCAAAATACTAGCCGACAATCGAACCCGCGTACAATAGATCACTGACGGCCTGAGATTCTAAAATGGGTAGTGGTACGTTTGGAGTTAGTCCATCTCATTCTCGCCCGGTTTCAACCGGGTGACCAACGATCCTTTGATGTCCCCGTTGCCTCACATAAAAATCTACTCCAAATCGATGTCTTGAACCGTTTTAACGGCATTAATATACTTGACCAATCAACGTCAGTAGTCGAACGCCAAAGGCGTTGGCAAATTCCAGCCTGGGGGCAGCGCCCCAGGAAAAAGGAACCAAGCTGCTAGGGAACGCTGTAAGTGTTCGCGAGTTGAGCTTTGGGAAGATTCGTGACGCAGCACTGCACTACTCGCCGACGCTTTCAGCGTTAGCGAAGCAAACACTTGCGTTATTCCTGGGGCGTTGCCCCAGGCTGGAATTCGCGAACGCCTTCGGCGTTCATTGGGTTGGTTCGTCAAGTATATTATTGCCGTTTCAACGGTTTATCTTTTGTTCGGCTAACCTGAAACCGTTGAAACGGTTTACGCTACTCATGGCGGTCTCTTACCACCGGGCTGAAGCCACGGTGTGAATGAGAGTAAAGACCGAAAACTTGCCTGGCAAATACGATATGGATTCGAACGACGAGACGATAATCGAAATGAGCAAAAAGAAGATCGTGTTGCTTCTGCTCGGAGTATGCGTCTTCGTGGCAATAGGAATCCGGATGTTTACTCTCGACGACGCGAGCATTCAGTCTGGGCGCGGTATGAACAACCCAATGCTTGTCCACGGCCTGGGACTGGCGGCTATCGTATTTTTTGGAATCTTTGGGCTAGTAGGTCTCAAGAAACTATTCGATAAGAAGCCGGCTCTGATACTTAACAACTCTGGAATTGTCGATAATGCAAGCAGTGTCTCGGCGGGATTCATCCCCTGGTCGGAAGTTGTAGGGGCGAGGATCGTCGAAGTGCAAAAGCAAAAAATGCTCGTGATTAATGTCCGGGACCCTGAGGAATATATTGCTCGCGGAAACTTATTACAGCAGACCCTCAATAAGGCGAGTTACAAAATGGTAGGAAGCCCTATTTCCATTTCCTCGAACATGCTCGCGATTAACTTCTCTGAGTTGATCTCGCTCTTTGATCAATATCAGAGAAAATACGCCGGCGCTAACCGACTTCACTCAAACCTGGAACCTGATGGTAGTTCACCGGAATCAGTTAGTGTGCAGGACGGACAAGTTGAGGGCTTGATCAACCTCGCTGAAGCGCCTGAGACGCAGTTGCTGAATTGGCCGGCTAGTGCGGTTAGAGGTACGGTAGGCGCTGGCGGTCTGGGAATTCTCGTGCTGGGTCTGTCATCGATGGATTTGCTCTTTCACATACGTTTACCGTTTTGGATAGCGTTTACTGCTTCCCTTTTACCTATGTTCATTTTCTTCGTTGCGGTACCTGATTTCCTGCCGCGCAGGTTTGTACGCCCCGCGCAATGGTTCGCGGCGGTTTGGTATTTAGTCTTTGCGGTATTATCGATATCTCTGGCGGCATTTCGAGGACTCGAAGGAATTGAGTTCCTCCTTATTGGGTTCGTGCTGCTCGGTGCCTGGCCGTGCGTTGCTGCGGTTCGCAAGCTACGAGTAGTGACTGGCGCCTAAAGGTTAGGAGGCGGGAGGCCCGGGCAGTGAGCCCAGGGTAACGTTAAGAAATGAATCGAGCCCGCGGAACGGGCGACAACGGTTACGAAACCGCTATCGCCCGCTCCGCGGGCTCAATTGTGTTTGTGGCTTGGATCCTGGGGCTTACGCCCCAGGCTTTATGCTGGCGCCTGCTCCGCAGGCTGGGCTCTATGCTGACGTCCGCTTCGCTGACTAGAGACCCGATGTTCGGCCACCGTCGCCTTGAGGATCAATAACCGATCGCCAGTCCATCTTTGCGTGGATCGGATGCGCCCATGAGAGTCCCGTTCACTGGATCAATCATGATCGCCTGGCCCCCACCCATCGATGATCTCAGGACGCCGGGAGGTGAAGCCCGCACGTGGCCCAGGGCGATTAGCCGGTCAATCACTGTTGCCGGAATTTCATCCTCGAGCAAGACGGCCCGACCGCTCATATAACGGTAGCGCGGCGCATCAATCGCCTGCTGCAACCCCATCCCCAGATCGATGATATTGACCAACACCTGAACATGTCCCTGGGGCTGAATGCCGCCACCCATAACCCCGAACGACATAAACAGCTTGTTGTCTCTAAAGACCATCGCCGGAATGATCGTGTGAAAAGGGCGCTTGCCCGGCTCGAGATGATTGGGGTGGGCTCGATCCAGTGAAAACGAACTACCGCGATTCTGAAGTACGATCCCCGTATCGCCGGCGACAATCCCTGATCCAAAAGCGTCGAAAAGACTGTTAATGAACGACACTGCGTTGCCGTCCTTGTCGACGACCGTAAAGTAGGTAGTGTCGCTGCCCACGTTTATTTCTCCCGGGGGTGGTGAATCCAGGGCTTTGTTCGGATTGATAAGGGCGCGTCGTTTGGCAGCGTAGTCCTTCGACAGCAACTCAGCTACAGGCACTTTGGAGAAAGCCGGATCAGCTATGTAGCGGTTGCGATCGGCGAAGGCAAGTTTGGTTGCTTCAATCAGCGTGTGATAGTAGCGATCGGGTTGTGCACTCAACGCTGCAAGATCGAAACCCTCCAGAATGTTAAGCGTGAGTAACGCAGTCAACCCCTGTCCGTTCGGTGGAATTTCATAGACCGTGTAACCGCGATAATTGGTCGAGATCGGTTCTACCCAATCTGATTTCTGCGCTGCCAGGTCTGCCAGTGAAATGAAACCACCGTTCTTCTCGCAATAGTCAGCGATTGCCCTAGCTATTTCACCTTTGTAGAAAGCATCGCGGCCGCCGCGGGCCAGCGCGCGGAAGGTGCGAGCCAGGTTCGGTTGACGGAAGATCTCGCCTGGCCGCGGCGCTCTCCCCTCAATCAGGTAGTTAGTTGCAGCGGCGGGATTCTTCTTCAACTTTGCCACTTCGGCGTTCCAGTCTTCAGCAGTCTTCTCCATGACTGGAAACCCGTTCTCCGCACAATCAATAGCCGGGCCCAGAAGATCCGAAAGCTTCATGGTGCCGTACTTTTCCAATAACGTTACCCAGCCGTCAAAAGCACCGGGCACGGTGATACTTTCCATGCCGAACTCCGGCATCCGCGCAGTCTTCCGCTTGGCAAAGTAATCAAGACTCAAAGCATGTGGAGCTCGGCCACTGGCATTGAGGCCCTTCAGCTCCTTCGTTTTCGACCAGTAAACGAGCATGAAGGCATCGCCGCCTACGCCGGTCATCATGGGTTCCGTTACATTGAGCATGGCTGCCATCGCTATCGCCGCATCGACGGCATTGCCACCGCGTTTGAGAACCTCAAGACCGACCTGCGAGGCGAGCGGTTGGCTGGTAGCAACCATTGCATGTTGGCTCCGCACAATCGATCGACCCGGCTTGACTAGGGACGGCCAGTTTTTGTCTTGTGCCAGGGAGTGGATGTTTGTGATTAACATCAGCGCCATTATCGCAGTTGCAATGTAGATTCGAGCCGCTCGCGGCAATGAAATGATTGTCGTTCGGGTCGTTTGGGACATGGCGAACCTCTGCAACCAGCTTCACGCCAGGTTGGTCGACTACTGAAGGTTTTCAATGCTTAGAAGTCAGCATCAACGCGCCAATTGTAACAAACCAGTCACTACGTCTGCGCAGGTATTGTCAGGCAAATCCGCTGAGAACAGGCGTTTAGAGTTCAATCTTCAGATTGGTAGTGTCAGTAACACCAAACTGAAGTTTGTACTCTAAACACCTGTCAATCACGTTGAGCTGGCTACGTACGGACGATCAAGCAGCAAGCGCCTTCGGCGCAGCACCAGCCGAAGGCCCAGTCAAACGCTGAAGCGCTGATGTCGTACTTCGATTCTGAATCTCAATCGCATAGGAACATAGCCTAGACGTTCGCCGTACTCTTCCCTAAAATCAGCTATAGTCGTACTCGTCGAGGTGTCTATGTATTGTCCCAGATGTGGTCAGCAACAAGTCTCCGATGAAATGAAATTCTGTTCGCGCTGTGGTTTGCCGATCAGTGGGTTGGCCGAGTGGGTCGCTGGCGGTGGAGTTCCGGCTACGAACGCAGCAGTAAAAGAGATTTCCGCACGCTCGCCGCGACGAAAGGGAATTCGCCGGGGAGCAAAAGTGATGTTCTTAAGCGGCGTACTACTTCCTGTTTTCTTGGCGATAAGTCTCGCTGTCGACGAAGGGGGTCCGATGATTCTCCCGGTCCTCGTCTTTTTTGTGGGGCTTACGATAATGCTTTACTCCCGCCTCTTCGGTGAAAACATTCCGTCCTTCGAAAGTGATCCGGCCCAGACATCCCGACTAGCGGCCGTGCCAGAAGCCAGCGCATTGCCGCCGGCAGCTAACATTCAGATCCATAGCGCAGGGGATTTCGCGCGGCCGCGGGTGAGAACAAACGAGTTGGCCCAGCGACCGAGTGTTACTGAACACACGACAAAGCTGTTGGACCAGGAGTAGCCGGCTGTTTAGACCAGCAACCCATTAATGCATTGGGCGCCGAAGGTCCGAAACATTCGTTAGCGAAAGAGTAGTGCCGGCCCTTCGAGCCTCAGGCGAATTGGCTACCGGCTGCCCACGCCCTCACGGGACATGGCGACTCAATGCCGGCCCTTCGGGCCTGAGAAAGCGCTTGAGAAAACTGATTCGTTCGCATCAAGTCTCGTCCACCAAGAGGTCCGCCTGAGGCCCCCGAGGGCCGCCACTGGTTCAGGGAATAATTTGTTCCGCACACCTGCGGCGCTCAGCCTGTCGATCACGCGTAACCCCGCGCTGACGCACGGGGCTACTAAATGTGGACGCTTCGCGGCTGGTTTGGGGTCCTAGCCGTTCTTCTTGATCGTTGCGGTGACGCCCTCGCCGGTATTCACTTTTACGATGCCGGCATCGAGCAAGACTCCAATGTTATTGTCGCCGTAGCGGAGCGTCATTTTTGTTTCCGCAGTCGCCTCGACGCGTCCGAGCTTGCCGAGGCTAACGACCGCGCTTGACTTCGCTGCTGTCTCAACCACGCTGCCGGAAGCAACGATGTCGCCCGTAGCCGCGGGCTTACCGTTGACCTTGACCATGCCGGTTACGGTCAACATGCCCATCGGGTCCTCCGCCTGGGACTTGGGCAAGACAACTTGCGTAGCTCCCGCCAGGAAAGCCAGCGTCAGGCACAAGGTCAAAGATCGGACGGTAAAAAGTTTGCTAATCATGAGTATCTCCTCCGTGAATGTGGGTGATGTGGCAATTGCATTTCAAAGAATAGGCACAGGTACGCGACGGCTGTCAGGGTGCGGGAGATTGCCATCCGTTTCTCCCGATTGCAACGTGCGCCGTGTTGTTCACTTACTAAGGCGCAGAACTGTGGTGGAAACTATCACCACCGGAAACCCCTGCCGGGCGCGGCCCTTACTCTTCGTTATTCCTTGGGCAGGAAAACATAATGCGAGCAACGCGGTAGTGCCTAACGCAACGCTGAGAACAGGCGTTCAGAGTTCAATCTTCAGATTGGTAGTTGGTGGTTTCGGTAACACCAAACTGAAGTTTGTACTCTAAACGCCTGTGAATCGCGTTGAGACTCTATCTGACAACGTCCATCACGGCTTGAAACAAAGCACCGTTGGTGGCGATGGCGTTGCCGCCGTGGATGGTGGCAGTTCCCTTCCAATCAGTGAAAGTACCACCGGCCTCTTCGAGTATCGGTAGCAGCGCCGCGCAATCCCACACATTCATCACTGCGTCCAACATGATGTCAGCACGACCGGTCGCCACCAGCACGTGACCATAGGCATCTCCCCAGGTGCGACGCGAATGCACAGCTCGCTGTAACGACGCCGCGCCAGGACCAAGACCATATTTTTCGCAGACACCAAAGTCGGTGCAGAGCAACAGAGCCTGGTCCAACGAAGCAGTTGTGGAAACGCGCGCAGGCTGCTCATTCCAAAAACACCCGAGGCCTCGCGCGGCGTAGACTATTTCTTCGAGCGCAGGAAGGTTAACGACTCCCACTGAAGGAACATCATCGATCTCGAGTCCAATTAACACTCCATAAAACGGCACGCCGTGAACGAAAGAGTACGTGCCGTCAATCGGATCGAGAATCCAACGGCGGTTTGTCCGACCAGCCTTCTCCCCTTCTTCTTCGCCGAGAATCGCGTCATCAGGAAACTCTGCGGCGATGCGTGATCGCAGATAACGTTCGGCCTCGCGATCAGCCACAGTCACAAATGAGTTGTCAGCCTTACGTTCGGCTTCGAAGGCGCCTTTGAAATACTGGCTGGTGATCGCTCCGGCGCCACGAGCGATATCGACCGCAAAATCCAGCAAAGTTTTCAGCTCGATCTCATTTACAATTTGCATTGATCCTATCAACTCCGATCCATCGCATAAGCCAACGGGATCCGCATCTTTGGTTTCGCGAGTAGTGCCCTACTTTGGAGTGCGGTGACCTGTCACCGCTTTCGTCCGTTGGCGGCTTGACGCCGCGCCGCTTTGGTAATGGGCCAACCTGCTGCAGCGACCAAAGCGCCGACAGGTCGGCGCACTCCAAATTCATTCTTCAAAGAGTTGTCCGGAGAAAAGTTTTGCACCGCCCAGGGAAACATAAAATGCGTATGCTGCCAGCGCGAGACATATGACCACTGCAATTAGGAAATCGGTGGCGTACCAAGCGGTGAGTTCGGTAGTAATCGGATAATAAATAACCAGATGGGCGAAGAAAAACGTCGCGACTGCAGCCAACAATCCGTAGCGGTAAAGTACGTAAACAGGAAGAAAGGCGCCCAGCGCAGTCAGTAATATCAGTTTCAACGGTGTGTCTTCGAGCAGAGTCCCCACCACAATTAGCAATAGCCAAAGGATTCCGAATGCCAGTCGCTCGCGACGCAAAACCACAAAGAACAGGAGCAACAAAAAGAGAGACATAAAACCTAAGAAGACACCCGAGCTGATTTGGCTTGTGAACTTCTCAAGAAACAAATTAGTGCCGATTTGCGCGGCGCCGGGTTTGAGTGAGAGTTCCGGCGGCTGGCCGATCCATCTCGTCACAATTGAAGTTATGGGCTCAAGGAGAATTATCCCCGCGGCAAAAGCTGCTCCGATCAATATGTCGCGACCAACCAACGGATCTCGAAAACCGCCGGCGAGAAGGCGACTCCACGAGATGATTCGTTTAGGCCAGCGCTTGCGAACGAACGGTTCAAGCGCTACGTACAGCAGCCACAAGAAAACCGCATTGTAGACAGACTGCGCCAGCGTGAGAATGAACATACCGAATTCACGCACCGGCAACCCGTTGTGATGCTCGATAAAGAGCCATTTAAGGATGCCGATGATCAAAAACAGGAACGCCAGGCGGGTAGCTCCACGACGGTCGCCGCGGCCCAGCTTCAAATTCTTGCGAGCCAGCAGCGCGCTACAAACCAACACAACCATGTAGAGACTAATGAGTATGAATGTAAGCGCGCGCCCCTTACCGCTCTGTGGAGTTTCCTCTTCCCTCGCCGGCCGGTCCCATGGATAAATAGTCTCGAAGTAAACAAGGCGGCCGCGAAAGGAAGCTGCTTCGACATGGGTACTCACGCCCGAACCTGACTGCCCTGCTGCCGCCAGATCAACTCCGTCCCAGGCGATCCGCTTGTCATATGCATGCAACGGCACTGACGTTGACGCAACCTGACGGAAGTTTGCCAAATCCAATCCCGCCTCGCGAAAAGGGATGGACCAATCAGGCTCAGCACTTTCAACACCCGCAGGCTCGCGTTGTGGCGGCACGCCGACGAACCAATGAAGGCGACCCGCCATATCGAGATAGACACTAGACATGCCGGAAACGTTCAGTGGTGGGTTTTCATCAACCTCGACATTTCCGATCGAATCGAAATAGCGCGGACTTTGGCGATACCAAAAGCGGTAGGCGCCCGGCCCCTCCGTACGCAACTTGTTCCATCGTGTTGGCGAGTGATCGTTCGCAGCGATGTAACGCAAGTAATCTTCCTTGAGAATGATTCCGTCTGCACTATCGAGCGCTTGCTGTGAATAACCCATTTTCTTGACCACATCACGCGCGCGCGCTCGCAAACCTTCCGGCGGCATTTCAAGTGGCGTGAGCAGGTAAACAGCCGCGTTTGTATACTTCGTCAACCAACAAGCCACGGCCAGCCCGATGACGAAGGTAAGCAGCAGGATCGCTGCAACCGCGGGCTTGAGCACACCTTCGGTCGGCGCAGCTGCGACCATTTCCGGCGAAGGTGTTTCGCCGGCAGCGAGTGCGGCGGCAATCGGATCGCCGCCGGGAAGAGCGGCAGCCACTTGTAACGCAGACGACGGACGCTCACTTGGATCTTTTTGAATACAACGCTCGATGACCTTTTCCACGAGAGGATCCAGGTCCTTGACGATCTGGGAGGGCAGCGTTGGCGTTGAGTCGCTGCGACGCAGTTTGATTAGTTCGCCGACCGTGGCGGCATCAAAAGCTTTCTGCCCCGTGAACAGCTCATAGAGCACCAATCCCAAAGAATAGATGTCAGTTCTTACCGTTTGTTCTTTGCCTTCCAGCTGCTCCGGGGCCATATAAGCTGGAGTACCTGCCGCCAGCTCATCTTCATGAAACTCTTCCGCCAGTCCCGCCAGACCAAAGTCGGTGATGCGCGCATTACCATCGCCGTCGATCATTACGTTCGCCGGTTTTAGATCGCGGTGCAGCACCCCAACGTCGTGGGCGGCGCTGAGTCCGGCGCAGATCTGACGAGCGAGTTGCAACGCCTTGTCATGCGGCAGCCGTCCGATGCGTCGCATAAAGGATGAGAGCTCCTCACCCTTGATGAACTCCATTGACAGGAAGTGGCGGCCGTCAACTTCCCCGATGTCGTGGACGCGACAGACGTTTTTGTGACTTACTTGTCGGGCAACGCGAACTTCGCGATGAAACCGAGCCAACGCGGCGCCGTCACTCAACAAATGGTCGGGAAGAAACTTCAGTGCGACGGGCTGGCCCAGCTTGATATCGTCGGCGCGATACACTTCACCCATCCCGCCTCTCCCCAGCAAGCCTACAATTCGATACCGATCTGCGACGATGGCGCCGGAAACAAAGCGCGCGTTGTCGAGAGAGTCGAACGACGAGGTTTTGAACGGCGTGGACCGGTGTGGTTTGCTAACTTCGAGACGGCGAGTGGCGTCATCATCCAAAGACATACCGCAACTCGGGCAGATATTTGAGTCGCTGATTACTTCTTTGGAGCAGGAGGAGCAATAGATCCTGAGAGCCATTGGGAGAGCATTCTAACAGAGTAGGAGTCAGCGTGCAGACAGTAGCCAGTTGAGTTGCTCCTCACGCCCACGCTATCCGCAGATTACGCAGATTCCAAATGGAAAACGATCTTCGGCCTTTGATCTATGGTCTTTGTGCTTGAGCGCCATTCACCTTGACGCGTTCCTAAGAACACCTTTCGTGATCACCACCAAGAATGAATAGATTCAAGTACAAAGATCTAAGACCAAAGTCCAAAAAACGCTTTTTTAGATCTGTGAAATCTGCGTAATCTGCGGATAGTTCTTTCGACCCGGCTAGCTATCTAAAAACTCGAGGCGTTCGGCGCGCTGGTGCAGACCAAACTCGTCGTGAAGCGATTGGACAGCATCCTGCATCGAGCTGCTTTCGACTACAAATGAAACGTTGAATTCGGACGAGCCCTGGGCAATCGCGATAATATTTATTCCACGCCGACCCAACGCACTGAAAACTTTGCCGGCAATGCCAGGCACTCCTCGCATTCTGTCGCCAACGGCCGCGACGATTGCGATATCCGTATTCACATTGATGTGCTCCACTTCCTTGTGCGCGAGATGAAAAGCGAACGCGCGGCGCAGCTCAGTCACCGTTCGCGCTGAATCCGCGGAATTTATCACGAAGCAAATATCATTTTCCGAAGATGACTGCGATATAAGCAGCACGTTTGCTCGAGCATTAGCGACCGCGGTAAAAGTTTTGGCGGCAATACCGGGCAGGCCAACAATTCCTCGTCCGCCAACAGTAATCAGGGTCACATCACCGATCGCGGTGATGGCTTTGACTCCTCGAGCGGTCGGATGACCCGTCGTCGTAATCTGAGTGCCCGCGCGCTCAGGCGCGAAGCTGTTCCTTATCCAGACCGAAATGCCTGCTTCAGAAACAGGCCGCAATGTCTTCGGGTGCAGCACCTTCGCCCCGAAGTAGGCGAGCTCCGCTGCTTCGTTATATGAAATCTCCTGAAGCGTGCGGGCATCCGGAACTAGTCTCGGATCGGCGCTGAGCACGCCATCAACATCGGTCCAGATGATCACTTCGGCCGCTCCGAGAGCAGCGCCCAGAATCGTTGCGGAATAATCCGAGCCTCCCCGTCCGAGCGTAGTTAGCCTGCCGTCGACGGTTGCTCCCACGAATCCAGTAACCACCGGCACCGAGTGTTCGGCCAGCAATGGCGACAATCTTTTCGCAGCTCGATCTCTTGTTTCTTCCATGAGTGGCTCGGCGCGTCCAAACACATCATCCGTAACGATGAGTTCGGTCGCTTCTACTGCGCTCGCGTTCACGCCGAGCTCGACCAGTGAATGAGCCAACAGACGCGCCGACAAGCGCTCGCCGCTGCTGGAAATTGAATCGAGCGCTCTGGGAGTTAACTCATGCAGCAAGGCAGTGCCGTGACATAGTCCGGCGACTTCTTCGATGATCTTCTCAAGCTCCGCCGCGAGCGCATCACGTTTCTCACTGCTTTCTGCCAGCACGTTGATCGCTGCCTGATGCTGCTGTCGCAAAGCTTCTGCTAAGGCGGCGGCAACTTTTGTGTCTCCACACGCTGATTCGTGCGCTGCGGCGATCAAACGATTCGTCACTCTGCTCATGGCTGAGACAACTACCACCAAAGGTCCTGCAGCCGCTGCGGCCGCCACAATCTCAGCAGCACGCTGGATGCAGGCGCCATCACCAACAGACGTACCACCGAACTTCATGATGCGAAGATTTTGGTTCATCTACTCGCTGAAAATGACCAGTTCGTATTTCGAGGACACGCCAGATTAACATGCGAGCGTCGGGAGTGGTGCAGTTTGACAAAGGCTCAGCTTTCTCATTCACACCCGGTTCTATGCTTGACCACGCGAGTGAAGAGAGACCACCTCACTCGCAGGGTCAAGTGTGTTAGTGCGGTTTCAACCGGGTGTGACTGAAAATTGAATCGGCATCAGTACCGGCGCCGGCGTGGGCCAGTCTTAAATATTTTGGAACTCAGAACTTCGTTCGGAGTTACAATCACCGCGCGACCCTCTCCTGGATTACGTCGTGACATCCGTCATCAAACACCCGAGGAGCATCTTAATCATGAACATCCGACGTTCACTTTTACTGTCAGGAATAGTGTTGCTTTGGATTTTCAGCGACAGCTCGTTCGCGCAAAGACGCCGCTTCGAGAATCGTCTGGGCAGCCGTTGCTATGTGGAAGCACCGATCACGGCGCTGGAAGCTTTTGAGTCTCGAATGCAAACGATAGTCGTCAGAGGGTCAACCCACGTCGGCACAGTGACGGCGTGCAACGGCAGCGCCCGAGTTGATTCCGTCGAGTTTCGCGACGAGTCGGTGAACGGCAAAGCCAGTGGCGCGGTAATCACTTTGCGGGAGGCCGCTCAAGAAGCCAACCAACCTGTGGATGAAACCCGATCCTACATCGACTACGAGGAAATAGATCGCGTGGTCAAGGCTTGGGACCAGGTAGCTCGTACCGACGACACGATTACAAAGCTGAATAACTTTGAATCGCGCTATCGCACCAGAGACGATTTTGAAATTGCCGTCTTTCGTCAAACGCCCGGAGGGACGGTTGCGGCATCAGTATCCGGTGGCGTGTGCGAGCGAAACATTATCTTTATGTCGCTGGACGAGCTGATCAAGCTACGCCACATGGTGGCTCAGGCCAAAGAAAAGTTGGACGAGATGAAGTAGCGTTGCACGAAGAGTCTTAAATTCCACCTGCGGCAGCTGGAGGATCGTTCAAGTTCGACCTACACAGGCAGGTTGGAAGAGGTTCTTTGAATCCCCTCAGCGGCAGCTGAGGGATGTTTTCAAGTGCAGCCTCGCTCGCAAAGTTTTCAACGGAAATAGGCAGGACTTGAACAATCCACCTGCTGCCGCAGGAGGGATTCAGAAACAAGCACTTCAAACCTTGATAGGCTGAACCTGAAGTGACCACCAGCTGCCAAAGGTGGGATTTAAGACTTTTCGGGCAAAGCTAGCTGAAGTAGGAATCTCAAAGCAGCGATCTTATCCAGCCACCATCAACCTGAATCGAGGTTCCAGTGATGTAGCTGGCGCGCTCTGAAACCAGGAAGGCGGCGAGGGCAGCAAATTCTCGAGGCTCACCGAGACGCTTCATGGGAATCTCTTTCTCCCACCGCGCGGTGAAATCTGACGGCGAAATTCCTTCCTTATCAGCCATCATGTTGGCCAACTCTTCCACACGTTCGGTACGAGTGTAGCCGGGCAGAATGTTGTTAACAGTGATGCCGTCGGCAGCCACTTCATTAGCCAGCGTGCGAGCAAAGCCGGTTACCGCTGCGCGCAGACTGTTCGAGAGCACGAGATTCTCAACCGGCTGCTTCACCGACATGGAGGTGATGTTGAGAATGCGACCCCAGCCGCGCGCTTTCATTCCCGGCAACACCTGCCGCGTCAATTCGATGGCGCTGAATAGCGTCAAGCGAGTTGCAGCTTCCCAGTGATCGCGATTGAGGCTCTCGATTCTGCCGGCGGGCGGGCCGCCTGCGTTGGTTACGAGAATGTCGATGGTTCCGAATTGCGCTTGACCTGCGGCTACGATTCGCCCGATGTCGCTGGCGAGCGTCACGTCGGCGACAACAGCTAAGACTGGCGCGCCCGTACTGATGGCGATTTGGTCTCGGGTTTCGTTGAGCGCTTCGGCGTGGCGAGCGCACAAGATTAATGACGCTCCTTCAGCAGCGAGCTCTTCAGCCACAGCTCGGCCCAACCCACGACTCGCCGCAGCTACCAGCGCAACCTTTCCTTTTAAGCCTAGATCCATAAAGAGCCGAGAACCGTGAACCGGAAACCGTAAACCGAAAAAACCCTGCAGTCTGGAAAATGTGGTAAACGAACTGTGAACTGAAAAACCTTGCAAGCGAAAATCTGTCACGCGGAACCGCAATAGATTCGTGACGCGAATGCTCGGTTTCCGGTTTACGGTTCCCGGTTTACGTCTTTTCGCAGGTAGTCGTCCGTCTGGTCGAGCCAATCCTGGCGGGGCGGACTAAAGATATCGACGTCGACGGTATCTTCGAGCGCATCCGCCTTGTGCAGCACCATCGAGGGGATGTGAAGTACTTCGCCGGGAAGCACATCGATTACCTGAGATTCGTCCTTGCCGATCCAGAAACGCAGACCGCCCTCGAGTATGTAAGTTATCTGCTCATTCTCGTGACAGTGCTGCGGAACGATGGCGCCTTTCTTCAAGTACACGTGCGCAAGCATCATGCGATCGCCCGTGATTAGCCTGCGATCAAGTGTGTCAGACACCTGCTCTTTCGGCATGTCGTCCCAACGAAAGAAAGTTACGCTTCGTTCACTCATTATTACTCCTGTATCCTGCTCATGATTAACGTTGAATGCTATGCAAGCATCACGGGCGGGACGCCCGTGCCACAATCATTTCTGAAGTGGCATGAGCGTCCCGCTCATGATTGCCGTTGAATGCTATGCAAGCATCACGGGCGGGACGCCCGTGCCACAATCATTTCTGAAGTGGCATGCGTCCCGCTCATGATTGACGTTGAATGCTATGCAAGCATCACGGGCGGGACGCCCGTGCCACAATCATTTCTGAAGTGGCATGAGCGTCCCGTTCATGATTGCCGTTGAATGCTATGCAAGCATCACGGGCGGGACGCCCGTGCCACGCCGAGCCACGCCCACGATCACTTCTGGTCGGGCGGGACGGCGGCGGCGTTGCCGCTCAAGTATTTGTCGAACCAGTAAAGTTGCCAGTTCAAGCTTTCCACCAAATGCTTCGGCTCACCGGTGCGCGTCAGATTATGGTTCTCGCGCGGGAACATCACGATTTCAGTAGTCACGCCAAAGTGCTTGAGCGCGCGAAACCACTGCTCGCCTTGTTCCAGCGGCACCCGGAAATCATTATCCGAATGCAGAATCAAGGTCGGCGTCTTCACATTCTTTGCATACTTCAAAGGTGAGCGATCCCAAAAGAAATCGAACCGCTCGAACAAGTCGCCGCCGAAGTCCGGCGAATGTCCGTAAGCTCCGTCGCGAGTCCCCTCGTCCGAAATGAAGTTCACCACGCTGCGCAACGTCACCGCAGCCTTGAAACGATTGGTGTGACCAACAATCCAGTTGGTCATGAACCCGCCATAACTTCCACCGGTCACGCCCATGCGGTCAGCATCAAGCCATGGATATTTTTTCAGAGCCGCATCAACTCCGTTCATCACATCCACGTAATCTTTGCCGCCCCACTCGCCAACAATCCCGCGCTCGAATTTCTGACCGTAGCCAGTCGAGCCGCGCGGATTCGTGAAAATCACCGCATAACCTTTGGCCGCGTAGACCTGGAACTCGTGATACCAATCCACACCGTACTGCCCCGCCGGGCCGCCATGCACGCTCAGGATGACGGGATACTTCTTGCCCTCTTGCCAGCCAATCGGCTTCACGAGAAATCCATCGACGTCCCAATCATCGGCGCTCTTGTAACTGAACCTTTCGACGTCCGCAAACTGCAACTGCTTCCAAAGCCCTTCGTTGAGATTTGTCAGCTTGCGTTCGTTGCCGCCATCAAGATCCGCGACATATAGATCGTCGAGATGTTTGAAGTCGTTCGCGGTAAACACCATTCTGCGCGCGGCCCAATTGAAGTCCACGTTCCGAATTGCACGAGCCCCTTTGGTCACCGGCTCGATCGTTTGTTTTTGCAGGTCGCCGCGCAGGAGGTGAGTCTCGCCTTTCACGCCCGTCTCAAAGTAGATCGACTTTCCGTCGGCGCTCCATTCGAGATTCGAGGGAATTAGATCGAGATCTTTCAGAACCATCGACGAGGGTTTTCCGCCCGCCGCCGGCGCCAGGAAAATCTTCGGATGATCGCGGTCATGCAGTTCACCGGTGAAGGCTATGGTCTTGCCATCAGTCGACCACGCCGGATTGCCGTCAGACTCGTCATGGTCCGAAATCTTTACCGGAGCGCCGCCTTCCGCCGGTATCACCCACACGTCGGAATTCCGGTTCTCTTCGTATTCTTTTCCAGTGCGGTTCGAAACGAAGGCAATGCTTTTCCCATCGGGCGACCATTGCGGATTGGAATCATTCCAGTCGTTGCCTTCCGTGATCTGTTTCACGTTGCCCGAGCCGACGTCAACTATCCAGAAGTGCGCGCGTCGATCATCAGCCCAACCACTATCATTGAATTTGTAAGAGGTGTTCTTGTAGTGACGCACATCGCTTCGATCTTTGGCATCGACGCGGGACTCGCGACCATCGCTGGGACCCACGCGACTAACCACCACGAGGCGCGTCCCGTCAGGCGACCAGCGAAATGTGCTAACCCCGTTTTTCAAATTCGTGAGACGTTTCGCTTCGCCGCCATTCATCGAAAGCAGATACACCTGATTGCGGGCTGGCTCGGCTGCTGTTGAGCCGCCAGCTGCTGGTGTTGGTGCTGATTCCGCCGCAGGCCTGGAGGAGAGAAAGGCCAACCACTTTCCGTCAGGACTCCACCGCGGCGAGTTAGCTGACTGAGGACTCGTGGTGAATTGCCACGGCGCCCGCGAGCCGTCCGTCGCAACCATCCAGATAGAGCTGTTGCGGCGGTTCTGATTGCGATCGACTTTGGTCACCACGTACGCGACCAATTTTCCGTCAGGCGCAAGGTTCGGGTCAGCGATGAACTCGAACGCGAAATAATCTTCAGGAGTGACGCCGCGGAGCTGTTGAGCGAAAAGGCTCGAAGCACACAAGCAGAGCGCGAGCGCACACAGAGTGACGGCGCGGATTATTTTGATCATGGGTTTAGATTAGGAAGACCGATCGATTCATTATCACTGGAGTGACTTCACCGGCTGAAACCGCACTAGATACTTTGACCCAGCAAAGATCACACCGCCCGTACGTAGTTCATTCTCGGCCACAGATGAAACACGGAGTAACACAGATCTAAAATTCCGATATATTCAGGCCGTTGATATCCGTGTTCATCTGTGGCCTAAAATTTTAATCGCTCAGCGCTCAGTCAACGTCTGCCTGAGTCAAGTATTTCATTGCCTTGAAACCGAGTGTGAATGAGATGAACGATTAGCCAGGTTACGGCGTGAGTCCGGCGCGGGCGAGCAGGTCGGGGAATCGTTTGTCGGATCGGATTTTGGCGAAAACCGGATCGACCTTCAGATTCATCAACCAGACATCTCGCTCGTCGTAGGCTTTCTCAAGCCACTTGAACGCCTGATCTTTGTCGCCCAGACCGGCATAGATCGCGCCGACTGTGTATGAGGAAACATAGCGGCGATTCTGCAAGTCAGCCAGCTCGTTGAGCACTCGCTGAGCTTCCGACTTTTGTCCCGAGGCTGCATAAGCGTGTCCGAGCAAAGCCAGCATTAACGGGCTGCCCGACACCTTCACGCCTTTTTGAAATTCGTCGATAGCTTCGCGGTACATGCCCTTTTGCTCATAAGCCAGACCGCGATACCGGCGTGCTGGAAAAGAATTCGGATCGAGCGCGAGAATCTTGGTGCATTGCTCAATCGCCCGATCGCTTTGGCCGGCAAGATAGTAAATCCAGCCGAGATGCGAGCTCGCTGTGAAGGCCAGCGGCTCCAGCTCTTCGGTTCGCTTCGCTTCGGCAATAGCCTCGTCCACTCGTTCCAACGAAATCAGAAATGAGCTATACCATTGGTGCGCGGGCGCATAGTTTGGTTTCAACTTGATCGCTTGCAGAAATTCGCGTTCGGCTTCAACCCGGTCACGATCCCAGCGGAATTTAATGAAGGCGAGGGAGGAATGTGCTTCGGCCAGATTCTCGTCGATCTCGAGCGCTTTGATGGCTGCCTCTTTCGCTTTAGGAAAACCGTCGCGCGGCTGGCTGGCGCCATAAACCACCAGCATGTTGTAGCAATCCGCCAGGCCGGCATACGCCGGAGCATAATTCGGATCGGTATTGATTGACTGCTGGAAGAAATCGACGCCCTGCTTCAAGCTATCGGCGGTGCGTTTGTTCCAGGCGTTGCGGCCTTTCAAGTAAAAGCGGTACGCGTCGAGATGTTTCTGCTCTTCCACATTGAGTTTCAGACGCAGATTCTCAAAAATATCTCGCGAGATGTCTTCCTGCACGAGCAACATGTCGGCTAGCTTGCGGTCATAAAGCTGACCCCAAATCTGCGCGACGTTGTCCACGTCAATCAAATCTGCCTGGATACTAATCGTGTCGCCGTAGCGGTGTACTCGACCGGTTACGACCGCGCGTACATTCAATTCGCGACCGACCTGGCGTGGATCAATATCCTTGCCTCGGTAATTGTTAACAACACTGCGGGGAACCACGCGAAGTTTGGGGAGTTTTGAAAGGCTGTTGACGAGACTGTCCACGATTTTGTCGTTGAGGTACTGTGCATCGGATCCACCAGCCTCATCGACAAAAGGAAGCACCGCGATTGAGTCGATCGGAGCGGCCGAACCCGCCTTACCCAGTCCGGTGAAATAGACGACACCAACCACCGCAATTAGGGCGGCAGCGAGACCGAAAACCAAAATGCGATTTCGAATTCCAGGTTGCGCCGGCGCGGCAGCGACTAACTCCGCCGCCGTCGCAGCAGCGTGGCCGTTCTTTTTGGGAAGTTCGGTGACTAAAGGTTTGGGCGCGTCTTCGGAACCAGAATCAATTTTTGTGTAGCCGGGAAATTCGAGGGCGCCTTCTCCTGCCTTAACAGCTGCCACGAACCGGTAACCGCGCCTCGCCACGGTCTCAATGAACTGCGGGCTGCCCGGATTCTCTCCCAGCGCCTTTCTCAGCATCGACACATTCTGGGTCAGATTGCCCTCTTCGACGAATGTATCCGGCCAGACGCGCTTCATCAGGTCGTCCTTCTCGACAAGGTGGCCGCCGCGCTCGACCAATGCCAGCAGAATGTCAAAAACTTTGGGCGTCAATGGCACAAGTTCGCGGTCACGACGAAGCACACGCTCCCCCGCGTCAAGACGGAACCGGCCAAATTCGTAGAAATTACTTTCCTGCTCGCCCATAAAACGACTTTGAGAAAAATCTTTGAGGACCTTTTGAGCGCTTTCTGAGGACTTGCCCAGGCCCGATCTCTAAAATCGCGCACACTTTCAGTTGCAATTCTGTTGAAACTTGGACAAATCCGAAGCGCGCTCATTGTAATCCAACCGGCGAAGGGCGAGCAACGGACTTTGGGATGTGGCTGCGGAGCGCAAGCTTGCAGCTTCGCGCCGGATTTCACTCCAGGCATCGCCCCCAAATTTGGCTCGGTCGGCCGAAGGGACACTATGTCAAGAAAACTCCTTGCCTCGTTTCTCATGTTTGCCCTGGTAATCCTCGTCTTCCAGCCTCGGAATATTAGGGCGCAAAGTCAGCCTGATCGAGTCATGCCGGAAAATCTGCGGAACTCGCCAGCTGGAAAGAAGCCTGATTTGAAAGAGTACTTCGACTCTGAATTGCGGACGATGAAGACCCGTCAGCTTACGAGGGCGGACCTGGTGCGAATCGAGAAAGACAGCCAGACGCCGAAGCCGAAGTCGGATTTCTCAAAGAAAGACAAAATGTTCCTGGCGCTTTTCATAGTCCTGATGACGGGGTTAGTGATCGTCCTGATCAAGCATCCGTGCAAAGAGAAGAAGCCGGGCGATTGCGAGTTTGTGAATGACACTACGTATTGATTTTTTCGCCGCCATTGGTGGCGCACCAGGTTTAAGGGCGCGTTTCTTCCCAGTCCACTCGAGCGCAAGTTGGGTGAGACTTCTTCTTAGCGATTAGCTACCGAAGTTCGCGAGGTAAAAAGAAAATGTCCGACACAAAAAAAGTTCCTGAGGTAGTTGAGACTTCACTGGCTTATGCGCTCAGCGCTCTGGCTGCGGTGCTGGCCTTCCTGCTCGTCTGGCTGATCTGCAGTATCGCCGGATCCTATCGCGGCTGAACGTAGCAAGAAAGTCGCTGCGGCGAGTCGTTGTGATCTTCGTACTTTGAGTTTCACGTGATTGATCTCAGGTCACCTGAAATCACAAGACCACCATTGCTTCTCAAGAAATTCCCACTTGACAAGCAGTTCTCACTTTGAGAACATCCCGTTCGATGGGCCCTCACCGAGGGACACATCCGAATCTAAGCCCCAAAGCACCAACGAGGTACCAAAACCCTTTACCGGAGGTCGCCATGCGCATTCAAGTAACCGATTTTAGAGAAGGAGGTTACGTTTGTGAACGTAATCAGTTACAAGAAAATTCGAGAGTTCTCTTTGCGGTACAGGGATGCAGACAGCGCTTTAACCGCCTGGTACCGAACGGCAAAAAGATCTAATTGGCAGAATCTCACAGATGCGAAGCGCGTCTATCCCGCTGCTGATGTAGTTGGCCGATATACCGTCTTTAATATTCGTGGAAATAAATACAGATTAATTGGCAGATTAGTTTATCGAAGTCAGACGCTTTTTATCGTAGCGGTGCTGACACATCAAGAGTACGATTTAGGAAAATGGAAAGAATGACCAGAACAGTTCGGAGGATTGACCCGGCACGTTATAGAAGGCTTCTCTCTCGGGCCATGCCTGTCGTCATTGAAACTGAAGAAGAGAATGAGCGAATGTTAGCAATAGTTGAAAAATTAATGACGAAAGGTGAAGCGATCTCGCCGGAAGAAGAAAAACTTCTCAAATTGCTCGCCGCGCTCATCCAGGCCTTCGAAGAACTTTATTATCAGCCTAGAGAGGCCTCTCCACTCGAAGTACTACAACATCTTATGGAAGCACGCGAAATCAAACAAAGTGACCTTCGAGACGTTTTCGGATCGAAAGGCATAGCTTCCGAAGTTCTTAGTGGAAAGCGCGCGATAAGCAAGACTCACGCAAGAGCTTTGGCAGGCTACTTTAAGGTACCAGCCGATCTATTTATATAGATCTTCCCTCCCAACGCCTTATCTACTTCGGTAAATTGTGTTTGAACCAATCGTCGATGGACCAGGCTGGTAAGTCGCGGGGGACCCCACGCTCGATTTTCTCCTGACCTGATCGAATAGCTCGAGTAATCATTGGATGCGACAGAAAAGTCTCTTCATCCATCCCAAGCCGCTTACCAAGGTCTTGAACAGACTGAACCCCAAAATTAGTCAGTAACGGATCGTCCAACGACAGATGAAACGTCAGCTGTGCTTCGCAAGCTAACACGCTGGTAGCGGCTACCAGCTGTTCGTCACGTGAACGAAGCGGATAGTGTTCCGCCACGATGATGTTAATTAGATTCCCTGTCATCATCGACGGATGTTGAAGTTTGATTGCGCCCCAGTCATCAGTCGACGGAATCGGTGTGGAAAGAAATCTTGCCAGTCCGGACCAGGCTTTGCCGCTAACTCCGGAGCACAAGATTGATGAATCAATCCGGGCCAGTCTTTCAATCTCAACCGATCGGCTTCTTAGCGTTGCTTCAATCTCGGATAAGGTCGCCTCGAAGTGGGCGAGGAGCAGAACGTTCTGGCCTGCGGCGATGGCTGCCGAAACTTCTTCACAAATGCCGTTGAGTTTGCGACGACAGTCCCACCAAACTTTGTCGTCAATTAATGTGGTTGGCATTAGATGGTCGCTTGTTCAAGGCTCGTTTATCTCAGCAAGTGGCCTCATTGGATTTGCCATATATCATTTGCCAACTGTCATTTTTCATTGCTCTCAAACGAGCCGCGCAGAGACCTTATCGCAGATCTCTCAACGCTGGAAATGAAATGATCAATGAAAAATGGCAAATGATATATGGCAAATCGTTCGTGTCTTGGCTTAGGCCGGGAGCGTTATGAAAATAATCCTCCACGGGCTGCCGGGCCGGTCGTTGCGGCGAAGTATGGCCACGGCCTTGTTGATTTGTCCCTTCGCTGGATCTTTCTCGATGATATCCCGGGGCAATCGATAGCCATACGACACTGAGGCTAGATTGGAGCCGATCAGCTCGACTACAAAACCAACCGGCCTGACTCCATAGAACTCGCTGCGATGTTTTTCCCGCGCCGGCGCCGGAGTCTTCATAAACTCCTGGTCAAACTCGGTCGGATTGTTCATTACTAAAGACCTGGTCCGGCCCGAAGGCGAGACTTCGACAATCGTGATCGGCCAATCCATCGTTTGCTTGAGCTTCTCGGCATCGAGTTCGCCGAGCCCCTGCCAAAATTGATTAATAACAGCGATGATTTCTGGTGACGACTGTCGATCAGCTTTTTTGCTCGCATGCTGGAATTGCTGCGAGGCGGCATCCTTCGGCAGCGGAACTTCGTCGGTCGGGCGCTGCGGTTTACCTCGCGGCTCGACAATCACCTGACTGCCGGCGACGTGAACACAAAGCGCCTCGGGAATAGTGCGGGCATCAAATTGATCCTGAGTTCGGAAAGTGAAGGCGATGCCTCGCTTCATGGCATCGTAGTAATAACCAACGTAACCACTACCCTCGCCGTCGTCGTAACCAAACGCTTTAACAATCGGACGCTTGTAGGCTGCTCGAAACTGAGCGAGCGTGTTATCAACTGAAATGCCCTCGCCCGTTTTGTACTTTGGCTCGTTGAATTCGATTTGAACGACGCGACGGGCGCGATAGATCACGTTTAGGAATATTTGAGTCTCTTCTGAATTGGGATGCTCCGGACCAAGCCACGAGTCTTTGAGCAAGCCGCGAGGCCAACGCATTACCTTCGTTGGCTTGCCGAGTGATAACCAGACAGCGTCGCGAGGCATGCCAAGGCTGATTTCACCGACATGTTTCCCGGGTGCTACGGAATAATCTTGCGCTGCGATGGAAAAGGAACAGGCGACCAGGAATAGAGAGATAGCTAGAGTTTTGATCATGAGTTATTTCATTACAACAGTTGCAACCGGGCGACTCAAGCTCGACAACAGGCGTTCAGAGTTCAAAACTTCAGTTTGTAACTTCGCGAGCACACAATCTAAAGATTGAACTCTAAACACCTGTTTTCCGGCTTATTTAGGTTCGTAGTTTGGCTGTTCCTTGTCGCGGTAGATCAATTTCGGCTTGCTGGTCTCTTCACCTTTTGCGGCTCCGAGAGCGAGCTCAAAGGAATAGATGTTTCCACTCTGATCTTTTCGATAATCGATCGCCTTCTTTCGCGCCTCTTCCGTTTCTTCTCGCGTTGCGTAGTTTGCGAAAGATGACTCGCCGTTAAGTCGGACATCGTTATCGTAGTAATCAATGATGAAGCCTTTCGCTTCGGCTGGATCCGTCACAGTCTTAGTGAAGTACGGAATAATCGTTTTCTTGACGAGCGAGTAGGTCGGCACATCTTCAGGCTGAATCGCCGCATTTGAAATATACCAACGTCGCTCTGCCGGTTCGTCGCGTTCCGTATCGCTCTTACGATGGACTGTGGTTTCGACCTCGACGAAGAACCAGGCCGTGAAGTTCTTCTCGCGCGTGACCGCGCTCGTGTGGCGGGCGCTTGGAATTATGACGAGACAAAGAATTAGGCTGAGAAAGAGAAATGTTCGCTTCATTGGTCTATCCATTTATCTCGTGGATCTTTATTCTCATTCACATTCGGCTCTAAGCAGCCTGCGGAGCAGGTGACCCCAACTCGCTTTTTATTGTGCGTAATTTGCGTTAGAACGGTTCATCAATTGACCTGCTCTGCTCGGTGAAAAACTTTGGACCGTTTTCGGTGATGTACAAGCAGTCCTCGAGCCGGATGCCAAACTCACCATAGATCACGACGGTTGGCTCGTCGCTAAAACACATGCCCGGTTGAATCGGCGTCTTATTCCCGCGAACGAAGTTCGTCCATTCGTGACCATCCATTCCAATCCCGTGACCAGTTCGATGGGGGAGACCGGGCACTTTGTAATCAGGCCCGAAGCCAGCGTCAACAATTACTTTTCGGGCTGCCGCGTCTACAACTTCGCAGGCCGCACCGACTTTGGCAGCAGCAAACCCGGCGTCCTGCGATCTCTTCTCGAGGTCCCAGATTTCGCGTTGACGTGACGAGGCCTTACCAAATACAAACGTCCGCGTGATATCGGACTGATAGCCATCGACACTGCAGCCGCCATCCATCAAAACTACGTCGCCTTCCTTCAACTTCTGTGGAGTGCTACTGCCATGCGGAAACGCAGTGTACTTTCCAAAGCTGACAAAGATCCCGCCTTGGACACCCAACGCGCGAAACGCTGCTGAGCAGTTGCCCGAAAATTCGTCCTGAGTCATCCCCTCGCGCATGGTGTCGTGCGTTGCTTTGTAAGCAATGATGGTGAGGTCGTTAGCCTTCTGCATCAGAGCGAGCTCCGCTGGAGATTTATGCATTCGACAACCTGCCGTGATCGGATCGGCGCTGACAAAACGAACGCCCGGGGCTTCTTTGCGAATGCCGTCAAAGAGAAAAAACCGCGCTCGTTCCTCGATGCCAACGGTGCGATAACGAAGCCCGCGATCTCGCAGGATCTGCACCACGCGCTTGTAGGGACTCTCGTCTTCCTCCCAGGTACGCACGTCTTTACCCATCTTTATGAGCTCGAGCGCGCGTTCTTCTTCAAACTTTGGACAGACCCACGCGAGTTCGCCTCTCGCCGGAATGACTACAGCAAACATGCGCTCACTCGTGCCCCAGCGCATGCCGGTGAAATACGACATGCTGGTGCCGGGCTCGATGTAGATAGCGTCGATCTTGTTTTGCTCCATCAACCGCTGCGCTTTAGCAATACGCTCGCGGCGCTGCTCGATTGTTATCGGCGCAATGCCATCGGTCATTCTTTTGAGCTTGCGAATCGCTTCAGGAGTTTCGCGTTGTTGGGCTGCGGCGTTGGGCGCGAAGGCGTCTGAGGCCAGGAGGCTCGCGCCGGCCAGACCGGCCGCTGACATGCGAAGGAAGTCTCGTCTATCGGTACACATAATTGGTTCTCAACCTGGCCCTTCGGCATGCAAGGGTCTTCGCTGAATTTCTCGGATTGTTGATTTGGATTAAGGCAAAGCAACCACAGCCAAACTGGGTTCCTTCGCGCGCAATGCTACATGAGGAAGGGACAGAGTCACAAGACGGCGCACACGTGGCACGGGCGTCTCGCCCGTGAGTCGCGATTCAAGGTCAAGCCGCCTGTGAACCAAGTCACATCGACATAACGCCGATACCACAATTTATTCGCGCTTTTGTAATTAATTAGCCTTCGGAGGTCCAAGCTGCGCCGCCTTCCGCTCATCCGCCTGAGCCGAACTGTATTTTCCCAGTAGCATGTACGCCTTCGCGCGCTGCTTGTAACTCCAGTAATAGGTCGGATCGAGTTTGATGGAGGTCGTCAGATCAGCTATCGCTTTAGCTGCCTGCTTAAACTCCAAATAAGTATTGCCTCGCATGTAGTAGCTGGTACCGTCAGGTCTCAGCTCGATGATCCTGGTGTAGTCCGCAATCGCCAGCGGCCATTTGTTATCGAGCATGTAGATGACTGCCCGACCCATGTAGGCCTCAATGTACTTTGGATTCAGCTCAATTGCCTGGTTGTAATCGCGCAGAGCTTCCTTCGACTTGCTGGCAAGATCAAATTCCAAACCGCGCTGATAAAATGCCTCGGCGTAGTTGGGCTTTAGCTCGATTGCTTTGGAGAAGTCGGAGATGGCTTTGGGGCGATCAAGCTGGACCGTACCGCGATAGTAATACGCTTCGGGAAGATTAGGATCGGCTTTGACGGCGGCTTCGAAGCTGGCTGCAGCGTCAAGATATTGTTTCTTCTCCAGTTGTTCTTTGCCGCGCCGGATGTATTCCTCAGCCGTTTGCTGCGCAAAGGCAGAAACAACCAAGAGAGCAAAAGCTACCATTAGCGTAAAAGACATCCGCAGATTACGCAGATTCCACAGATGTAAGAGTCTTTGGTTCGCAATCCAGCTCATAATCGGTGAAATCTGCGCAATCTGTGGATAGTCTTTACTCTGCCCCGACGCCTGCTGACACAACTCATTTAATCACAAAGGCGGAGAGCTCGCGGGCGCTCTTCAAATTGAAGACGCGTCCAAAGGCTTCATCAACTTCATAATCAGGCTCTTTGTCCTTGAAAAGAATCTGACGATCACCCTGGCCGGTGTTCATATTGACGCCGATCAATCCCGCGCCTTTCTCTTTTTCGATCTTCAAGTCGGTCAGCACGTAGACATAATTCCCTTCCGACTTCGTAGCGCTGTAGCGTTTGGACATGAATTGTTCATAGCTCGACATCAGGTTGATGAAGTTTCTGTTTTCATGGTTTGCCGACGAGCTGAAACCTTGCGCCGCATAAGACGCTTCAGCAGCATTCGATGTAAAAGCCGCTGCGATTGTAATCGCGGTCATCGCAATCTTCTGCCAACCAGGAACTCCTGGAGCGGCATACTTGGTTGACCAAATAATCTGTCTGGTCTGCGGATCAAATGCAATCAGGTGTTGCTTGCCTCGCACGATCGCCGGGCCACTTTCCCGCTTAATGATGGCGATGGGCTCATCAGTCGTATCTCCGCCTTTCGAGCCCAACGCGCTCAGTCCGCCAAAGGCAAACTTGCCCACCTTCGCAACCGTCGCCGCGGCGCCCAAGTTGAACTTGAACTCGAGCTTTACTTTGAAAGCTTCTTTCACTTTACCGGTGCTGGTGGTGTCGAGACCGATCAAGTTCTTGCTGTCGGCTATCAACAATGTGTTCAGATCGGGAAACAGCGCCATGTTGGTGATACTGTCGTCTGCTTTGTCATAGGACCAGATCGGCGCTCCCGTGGCCTTGTCCAACGCAACCACTCCCAACGGTTTCTTCAAGCTGTATTCTCGCTTGCCAAAATCATAGAAAGTCCCGCCCAAGCGTCCATAGAGCACATTGTCGCGTCGCTGCATCTCAGCGATGGCGCCGCCGAAGTCCTTTGAAGTCCACTTGATATTTCCGCTCGCCTTATCGATTGCGCGCACCTGGCCCTTAGCCGAAGTGAAGATTGTGTCACCGTCGATGACTGCCTGCGCATTACCTTTCTTGATCTTGCCTTCGGTAACATCGTAAGAGACTTTCCACATCAGCTTGCCGGTAGTGAGATCGAATCGATGTAGCCCGGCGTAGGTGAAGTAGATCGAGTCGGCTTCGTAGATTGGCGGTTGTGCGCCACTGAGATCGTATTTGGGAAAGTACTTGCTGCCTCGTTCAATTCCATAAAGATCGACGTTGTCGGTGAACTCTGACTCCCAAAGCATGGAACCATCGGACAAACGCAAGGCGATGATGTCGGGCTTGTCCTTAGACCTCGAGTTGTCCTGAACGGTCAGGAGCACGACCATGTCCTTCTCATAAACTGGCGTGACCTGGACAGTGACTCCCTTGAGCTTTTCTGTTTCCCAAACGGTTTTGCCCGTCAATATGTCGAGCGCATAGAGCTTGGTTCCCTTTTGAAACGAACCGGAATTCTGGGGAGCGAGCAACAACGGCGTCCCGGGAATCTCCTGCACTTGATATTCAGCGATGCCGCGCAAATCGTCGCGCTTCCAGGCGATCTGGCCGGTTTCGGGCTCAAGCGCGTAAAGACTGCTGTCGGTGCCAACCAGCAAAGTGCCCGACTCATTAAGCCGGTACCACTTGATGTCTTCAGCGGGCTTGTGCGTCCAAAGCGTTTCGCCATGACAGACGGTGTAAAGCGCGCCAAATAGCAACGCAAAGATCAAAAATGAATATTCAACGAGCTTGTTGAAAGTTTTCGTTCGGGAACTCATGTCTCAAGAATCTCCTTCTTCGAGGTCGGGCAGAGTACGTCTTCTATGAGTAATCGCAGGAAAGAAGGCTCAAATCCATCACCCCCTCCTGGGAGCGCAGGCATCCCTGCCTGCTAAAGTCGAGTAAGAGCTGCCGTTAAGTTGGACGAGGCTCTATTGATTCGAAGCCGCTTTACCCGCAGCTAAGGCAGGCAAGGATGCCTGCGCTCCCAGGCTGGCAGCCTGCGGTACAGACCGAGTAGAATTCGCGACCATGCTGGAAGATGCGCAGTCAAGTGTTACGCAAATGCTTGTCGACGTGAGTAATGGCAAGCGAGACTCGCTCGATCAACTGCTGCCGGCGGTCTACGACGAGTTGCGCCGTCTCGCTGATGCCTTTATGAGGAAAGAGCGCGGCAGTCATACATTGCAGCCGACGGCGCTTGTGCACGAAGCCTATCTTCGCCTAATCGATCAGCGCGAAGTGGATTGGCAAAACCGAGCGCACTTTTTCAGCATTGCCGCTGAGACCATGCGCAGGATCCTTGTCAATCACGCTCACAGTCACAATGCTGAGAAGCGTGGCGGCGCCGCAACCAGGCTTTCAATCGATGAAGTCGTCAGTATGCCCGGCACTCAGGAAGTTGACGTTGTTCTCCTTGACGATGCTCTGAAAAGACTTGCCGAATTCGACCCGGAGCAGGCGAAGATCGTAGAGTTGCGTTTCTTTGGCGGTTTGACGGTGAAGGAAGTAGCCGAGGTGACGGCAAGTTCTACGGCGACGGTCGAGCGTGAATGGCGAACCGCAAAGGCGTGGCTGCAAAATCAAATCGTATGACAGGCTGCCAGCCTGTCAGTGGGTTCCCTGCCAGTCTCTCTCAAGGTTTGTGTGAATCAAGATCTGCAGGCTGGCAGCCTGCAGTACAACTTATGTCTGAAGCATTTTCTCCCGAGCGCTGGCGTCAGGTTAAGGCAATCTTCCAGTCGGCGGTCGATAAAGACTCGAAATTACGCGCCGCCTTTCTCGAAAGTGAGTGCGATGGCGACGAAGCCCTGCGGTCTGAGGTCGAGCGACTGCTGGCGGCTGATGCCTACGATCCGCATTTCCTCGAGTCTTCGCCAGTCCATCTCGCAAGCCTGCAATCGCTGGAAACCTCGGAGTCCTCATTTATCGGAATAAGGCTAGGTCCATATCGCGTCATCGAGGAGATTGGTCGCGGCGGTATGGGCGCCGTTTATCTGGCCGAGCGCACTGACGGATTTGCAAAGCGTGTCGCGATCAAAGTCATCAAGCGCGGCATGGATACCGATGACACCTTGCGGCGTTTTCGAAACGAACGTCAGATTCTTGCCCACCTCGAACATCAAAACATCGCACATCTGCTGGACGGCGGGACTACAGATGACGGACTCCCGTACTTCGTGATGGAGTACGTCGAGGGATCGACAATTGATGAGTACTGCGATGATAGAAATTTAGACATCAACGAGCGGGTAAAACTTTTCCGCGAAGTCTGTGCCGCTGTCAGCTATGCTCACCGTCATCTGGCGATTCATCGCGATATCAAGCCTTCGAATATTCTGGTTACGACTGAGGGAACGCCCAAGCTCCTGGACTTTGGCATCGCCAAGCTGCTTTCGCCCGACGCGGAAGAAATGGCGAGAACAGCCACGGCAATGCAGTTGATGACGCCGGAGTATGCGAGCCCCGAACAAATTCGCGGTGACACGAGCATCACTACCGCTACCGACGTCTACAGTCTTGGAGTGGTTCTCTACGAATTACTAACCGGCCGCCATCCCTACGACTTCCCCAACCGGCGGCCCGATGAAGTCGCTCGGATTATCTGCGAGACCGAACCGCCCCGGCCAAGCCGGGCGATTGCTGAATGCGGAATGCTGAATGCGGATTTGAAAAAAGGCGGAGGCGTCAAGGATAAGTCCAATCAGCAATCAGCAATCAGCATTCAGCAATCGAAACCGCATTCAGCAATCAGCAATCCCAAATCCCTCCGGGGTGATCTTGACAACATCGTGTTGATGGCACTGCGTAAAGATCCTTCTCGCCGCTATGGTTCAGTCGATCAGTTTTCAGAAGACCTGCGACGATATATCGCAGGCCTGCCAGTCAGCGCTCGTTCCGACACGCTGCGTTACCGGACGAGCAAGTTCGTGCAGCGCAACAAAGCCGCGACGGTGGCGGCGGCGCTTTTGTTATTGACTGTGCTTGCAGGAATCGGAGCGACGCTTTATCAAGCCCGGCGTGCCGAGCAACAGCGCGCGTTGGCTGAAAAGCGTTTCAACGAAGTTCGCGAGTTAGCGCGCTCAGTTGTATTTAAGTACCACGACGCGATCGAGAAACTTCCCGGCTCAACGCAGGTCCGCGAGATGCTTGTCAAGGATGCGCTCGCGTATCTTGATCGCCTTTCCCAGGATGCCGCCGGTGATCGCTCCTTACAAAAAGAACTTGCGCTTGCCTATCTCAAAGTAGCGGATGTTCAAGGCAAAGCCTACGCCGCTAATGTCGGTGATACCGCCGGCGCAATTATTAGTTATCGAAAAGCGATCGTGCTCTTTGAAGCACTGGCTGCGTCCGCTGCGCCATCCGACGAGCAACCGAGAATCGATCTGCGAGATGCTTATCAGGCGTTGGTGCTCACCATGGGAGTGGGCGGTGACAAGCAGACTGCGGAATTCATTGGGAAAGCTCGATCCATTAGCGAGGATCTTGTCAAAGCTAACCCTGACAACCGCGATCACAAATTGAAGCTGGCCCGCAGTTACATGCTGCAGTCCGACATGACCAGCGGACTCAGCTCAGATCAGCACATGGCACTGTTTCAGCAAGCTCAATCGATCCTGGAAGACCTCGTCCGAGCCGAACCGGCTCGAGTGGATTTTCTCACCATGCTGGGAACCGTTTATCAACGCCTCGGGGATCGCTACCGCCGGGCTGCCAAAGTCGCCGCTGATTCAGACGACCCGGCGAATGCTAATCAACTTTTTCTTCAGTCAGCCAGACATCACCAACTATCAAAAGAGACGGTGCAGAAATTAGTTGTCATTGACCCTGACAACGATCGTTATCGAAGGCTCACAGCAATCGCGCAAAACAATTATGGCGAAGCGCTGGTCTCAGCAGGCGATCCGAAAGCCGCAGCGAGCGAGATTACGGCCGCACTTCACTATTTTGAGCGCACCGCCATCGCTGACGAAAAGAACCCGAATGCGCGTTACGAACTTGGCCTGGCTCGCCAGACACTTGCCAGCACGCTCCTGCAAGCCGCCGACAAAAAGCGCGCGTTTCTTGAGTACGCGAGCGCGATGAAGATTTTCGAAACGTTGTCGCGTGAGGATCCCGCTAACCACGAGTACAGAAACCTCTCATTCAACGCTGCCGCAGAGTTTGGAGACACGCTGCTGGCCGTTCGAGACTTCGATAGTGCGTTGAGACAGTATCAATCGCTCTATCAGCAACTGGAAGGCGGCGTGAACACAGACCCGTCGAAAGAAGGCAGTCACCTCAGCTTAATCCACGAGAGGCTTGGTGATGTGCACGCGGCCAGGGCTGAAGAGGGCAAAAGAGATTCACATTCACAATGGCTGAGCGCGCAAACTGAGTATCAGAAGGCTGGTGAGGGTCGTCCCGCAGCTCGAGTTGAACAGCTCAAAAAGAAGATATCTCGGTGTGAAAGATTTCTGCGGGATAAGTAGTCGCAGAGGCGGACCTGTGTGTCCGTCCTTTCGTTTTGTGGCATTCAAGGTAGGGCGGACACACAGGTCCGCCCCTACACACTATGCAACCAACTCGAGCTTTTCAGCCTCCAGCGATGGGCCATGCGCCATGTTCTCTTCCGGACGGCGGCTGCGGTCGCTTTCGATGAAGCCGGCCGCGGCTTCTGCGTTAAGAGGCCGCGAGAAGTGATAGCCCTGAGCGTATTCGCAATTCAGCGACCTCAGACAAGCGAGCTGTTCAGAAGACTCGACGCCCTCAGCCACAACTTCCATCCCCAGATTGCGTGCCAGCGTGGCGATGGTTCGCACGATTTCAACGTTCTCGTCCTTCTCCTCAATCCTGTTAACGAAGGAGCGATCGATCTTCAAAGTGTCGACCGGGAATCTGTGCAGGTAGCTAAGCGACGAATACCCGGTGCCAAAATCGTCGATGCACAAATGAACGTTGAGATCGGAAAGCTGTCTTAGCATGTTCGTCGCTAATTCAGCGTTTTCCATGACTACGCTTTCGGTAATCTCAAGCTTCAAGCTGCGCGCCGGCAAGCCCGTCTTTTTCAGAATCGTTTTCACTTCCTGGACCAGCCCTGATTGAATCAGCTGTTTCGAAGACAAGTTTACATTCATCGTCAGCGCGCGATTGGCCGGATGCAGTTGATGCCACGCGTGCATTTGACGGCAGGACTCTTCGAGAATCCAGGAGCCCAGTGATCCAATCAAGCCGGTCTCTTCGGCTACCGGAATAAACTCTGACGGCGCCACCAGCCCACGTTCAGGATGTTCCCAGCGAACCAGCGCTTCGAAACCGGAAAGCCTGCCGGTGGCGACGCTGATAATCGGTTGATAGAAGACGCAAAACTCGTTTCGCTCGACGGCGCGGCGCAGGTCATTCTCAAGCCGCATGCGAATCACAGCTCGCGAGTGCATCTCGAGATCGAAAAGCTCGTAGCGCGCCTTACCGGCATCCTTGGCGCGGTACATCGCCGTGTCAGCATCGCGAAGAATAAAATCGGGCTGATCGTAACCGCCTGAGCTAAGGGCGATGCCAATACTCGCCGAGGTAAAAGCTTCGTGACCGCCCAGCTCGAAGGGCCTCAACAGCTCTTCCTGAATCTTCTCGGCAACTCGAATCGCGTCGCTTGGATCTCTAATTCCATCGAGCAGAATCGCAAACTCGTCACCGCCAAAACGCGAAACCGTATCAACCTGTCGCAAACACCCCTGAAGTCTGCGCGCGAGATCGACAATCAGCTGATCGCCGCAACTATGACCGAGACTGTCGTTGATGTATTTGAAACGGTCGAGGTCGAGAAAGAGCACCGCAAACAGGTAATCGTTTTGCCGCTTGCTACGCTCAATCGCGAGCTTCAAATAGTCTGAGAACAAACTCCGATTCGGCAGGTCAGTGAGCGAATCGTGAAAGGCTGCGTGACGAAAGTGGTCCTTGCTCTCCTGCAAGGCTCGGCTGGTGCGCTCGAGTTCGGAAATATAGTGATTCAGCTCTTCGACGTGACGCTCGGCCTGCTCAGCGCGCTGACGTTCCGCATCTGCTCGAGCTCGTTCAGCCTCAACTCGATCGCGCTCGGCTTCTTCAGCTTTGGCTGCGTTGCTGCGGATGTCTTCCAGGTACTTCTGATAAGTGAAGTACAGAATGAAAACCATCGGGAACGCAACAAAGACGACGTACAAACCGGCGGTCTCAATCCGAGTCGCGATGAAGCCGGCGACGATGCCGCCAACAAAGTAGGTCAGTGAAGACCAGATGCAGTTTCGAGACCAAATCTGCCAAAACGACTGCCCGTGTTTGAGAGACATGCCCAAGGCAACGAGACTCGTGCTGGCGACGTACTGCACGAGTGCCATGGCGCAAATCCCACCGGCAAGACCGGCGAAGGGCTGCTGCACCAACTGCATTGGCGGTCCGAAAAGGTAGGTCAACGTCTGGATCGAAAGGAACGTCGAGCAGATCATCACCGCGGCACTAAAGAGTATCGTGCGGACCTTTTTCCCGGCGCGCGCGCCGGTGATCAATCCATCCGCGGCTGCCAGCAACAACGCCAGCTCCCCACCGTAGACCAGCATCGCGATGAAAACAAAGGTGTCAGACACTGTGACGCTGACGTTGAAGCGAGGGATCTTCACCGCCACGCGAGCGCTGACAATAAGGGTTAAGATCGTGATTAGCAGAAAGCGAAAGTCGATCCGTCCAATCGGAAGATGTTGACTTTCAAACACAAAAAGCAACCCCGCCAGGCCGATCGTCAGCCATTGGAAGGTCGTTGCACTTTTCTGCAGTTCACCTAGTTTCGCGGTGGCTTCCACTATGGGAGGTCCTTAGACTGCCGAGAAATAAGCGGTGGAGTAGGCCGAGCGGATCTTGTAGCCGAGCTTTTCGTAAAACGCACGCGCGCGCGCGTTTTCGTCGTTCACGACCAGGCAAACGGATCCGAAGCGGCTTAGAGTGTTGCGTGCAAGCTGGGTCATGCAACGCAACCCATAACCCTGACGCCGTACATCCGGTTGAACGTAGACGCCTTCGATGAATATGGTTTCAGGAGTTTCCGAGATGATGTCCGCTTTGAACATCAATCGGTCCTTTTCAACCAGAATCCAAACCCTCCCCTGATCGATCCGGCGCGCTGTGCGCGCCCACATACCCTGGCCATCTTGCAGCAAGGGGTTCAATCCACTCTCTTCAAAGGCCAACGCGGCATTTATCGAGATTACCGACTCCAAATCATCCGAGTGTGCGAGTCTGAGTCGCGGTTCACCAACCGCGCTCGCAGCGACTTCTGTCTGCTCGAGCAGAAGCTCGTTGCTTAACTGTCTCGGCGATCGGCCTGACTCCGCATACCTTGTCAGGATGTAATCGATTTGGCCCTGCTCGCCTCTTACCAAATGAGAAGTGAGGTTATTCGGGATCAGTCCAGCGAATACTTCCATCGCTGCGTCATCGCGAGCCTCAATTACTGTTTTGGGGCCAATTAGAGCGACCGCGGTAAGACGGTTTTCATCGTCACGGCAACCGTAGAAGGTTCCGCGGTTGGCAAAACTAACCAAACCATTATCGCGAATCAAACCAGCCATAAACACCGTGTGAATCGGTCGTTGCGCCAGGAAGGCAAGCACCTCGTCCTGATGACCTTGAGAGAACGCGTGCACTCGTAAGGGCCGAGCGACTGGTCTCTTCGGCACAGATGTCGGTGTACTTGAATCCGTTTCAGTGAGAGCAAATGCAGTTGACATCGTTTTGTTCGTGAGAGCGGCGAGCGGTTGATATCACAGTGGGTAAAGGGGCAGAGGGAGCCCAAGGCTCCCTCTTTAGTCGGGGCTGCGCGATCAATGCATAAAGGGAGTATTGTCACCGCCGATGAGTGCGCGACTCGACATGGCTTGCACGTAGGCATCACCCATGACGATGCCGTCGCTAACCATGATGCCGTCACCCAGGACAATCCCATCACCCAGGACGATGCCGTCACTAACCATGATGCCATCGCCCATCAACTGGCTGACAGGAAGGAATGGCAAACCATCGCCCATAACGATACCGTCACTGACCATGATGCCATCGCCCATGACGATGCCGTCGCCAACCAGGATGCCGTCACTGACCATGATGCCATCGCCGGAAACATCACCATCTCCGAGCACGATGCCCGTTCCGTAGATTGGCTGGTATTTCAAGATCAGGTTAACGCCCGTCACATAGCTGTACTTCATGATTAAACCCTGCGACCACGTAAAGGTGTTGCCACTGATGGTGGTTTGCGGAGTTGGCGGAGTGTTTGTGGTCAAGAACGGCGAACCAGTCGTCGTGGAATTCGACAGGTTAGTCCGGACCAGCTTGGCGACGCGATAGGCGCCTTCTACGTTCACCTGACCGGCGCCCTGTTCGAGCATGTTGAAGCCTCGCAGCGGTTGAGCGGTCCACATCAAGATAGCCTTGACCATGTTTGGCGTGAGTTTGGGATTGGTCTGGAGCAAGAGAGCGGCAGTTCCTGCAACGATGGGCGCAGCCATCGAGGTTCCACTGAGGTACATCATCTTTTTGTTGTCATCGTCATTGATACCTGAATCCAGTTCCGGATGAAGCCTAACCAATAGATTGTCGCTGTTGCCCGAATCCGACTCGGCGTAGATGAGCTTGTTGCCGGGAGCAACGATCTCAGGCTTGACTATGTTGTCGTAGTCTTTCACTCCGTCGGCATCGGTCACATAGCTGCGCGTCGGACCGCGAGAACTGTACGTGGCCACGCCATCATCACTGCGCGAGTTGGTACCGAAAGTGTTGGTAGCGCCAACTGTGATTACTGATGGCTCGTTACCAGGCGAGTGAATCTGACCGTAAACTTTGTTGCCGTTGATGTCTTTGCCGTTATTTCCTGCGGCTGCTACGACCACGATGCCTGCATCGACAAGCGCGCGTGCTGCTCGGCAAAGCGGATCATTCCGATATGAATTAATGGCGGGTGCGCCCAAACTCATATTGACAACGCGGATGCCGTATTTGTCTTTGTTCAAAGGGTTAGAAGAGCTAACCGCCCTGGTCGGATCCGCAGCTGTCAAGAGCCAGTTCAGGGCATTCAAAAGAGCCGCACTGCTGCCGCTACCCTGAGAGTTAAGTACTCGCAAGTTGATGATGCTGGCGCCTGGCGCTACGCCGTCGTAACTATTGCCATTGCTCGTGCTCGTGCCGCCGGCGGTAGCAGCTACGTGGGTACCGTGACCGAAGGGATCGGAAGTCGAAAGATTCTCCGTGGTGAAATCTTTGCTGTATTTAACTCCGTTCTTAAATTGCCGGTGAGCTGTATCCGTACCCGAGTCGATGACAGCGATACCCACTCCTGAACCATCAACCGTGCTCAGACAGATCAACCCGAGCAGGCAGCCGCCGCTTTGATTTCGAATTGCTTCGGCGCCCGTCGTGGTCGTGATATGACCAAGCGTCTTGAGCTCGATGTTGGGAGACATGAAATCAGCCATACCGCTATGGGCAAGCTTCTCGATTGATTTGACTGGGATTTGAACTTTCATGGCGCCGACTCCGGCCATGAGCTCGTTCACGATCCCGCCGTGACGCTTAACAAAGGCACTCAGTTGCTCATCGCGAACATCCGCGGTCTGCAAAATGACATCGAGACGATCGCTCGGAGACTTGGCCGCTTGCATAGCCTCGCGCAAATCGCTGGAGATGACTTCGCCAACGAAGCCGCGCTCTTCTCGTGAAAGCTTTTTTGAACTCGCCGTTGCCGCAGAGTTGTCGCCGGGGGCGCCAATCTGCACTGTTTGAAAGAACTTCGTGACTGACTTGTCGGCTGCGATGTAGCTGGCATAGGTCTCAGCTGTCGCGGCGCCGACGATTTGAATGTTGTCGTTGGCAAGCGCTTCGCGTATCGCCGCCGTAGCTTGTTGACGCGCGTAGCTGCCAACAAATTGATGTAGCTGGTCGATGAACAGAATGACCTGACCGTTAGTGCTGGCCGTTTCGGCTAAGACAGCCTGAAGACGAGCAACAAATTCGTCACTATCCTTGGCATTAGCAGCAAGCTTGTTCAAGTTCAGACTGAAGACTTGCTTGTTCTGTAAAGAAGCCGGCACATCGCCGCTCGAAATCTTTTGCGCCAGGCCGAGAGCTATCTCAGCTACGTCCGCGCTGTTACCTTCGCCAGCCTGTCCAATTAGCACCGGATTGCGATCTTTGTTTTCGGCAAGAATGCCCACGACGCGATTGAGCTCGGCTTCGTGCTGCGATCTAACTGCCAACGAGTTCTGGGCGACTCGAGTCAGATTCACCGCATAGCGAGCTAACGCTGGATGCTTGGCTTGGGAAGAGCCAGCGTCGGAGCGAGCTGCCGATTTCATGTTTGCCGATTGCGCAATGCTGCGCAGAGGGCTCGCAAACATAGCGGCCACGATGGCCAGGCTAGTCAGCCACATGATGGTTGGGGTTGATTTGGGGGTTCTCATCGTTGATGTCCTTGGAGATTGGGGGCCGCTGGGACCCGGTCGCTTGCTGCGACCTCTTTCGGTTTCTCGTAACCTTTCTTCAATTTCCCGGGTATGCACCCAGCCTGACTCGCGCTCCTCTTGGCAGTGCGCGTGCCACAAGCCTGAAAAGCACTTAAGTCGTGACTTGTCAGTCTTTTAGCTTTTGGGTGCGAGTTGGAGTCGGTCAGAGTCCGGAGCGGATCGGTCAGGCTGCGTGACCGACTTCTCAAATTGATTGATATCGACTTGCCGCGGTCAACCAAGCAGCAATTTCGGTGGTACCCTAATTTGAAGTGCGCCGACCTGTCGGCGCTTTGGTCGCTGCGACCTTTCGCCACAAGTTGTCGAAAAGGGCACATTACCAAGCAGCGCGGCGTCAAGCCGCCGCGGGCGAAAGCGATGACAGGTCATCGCACTCCAAATTAGGGCACTACTGTAATTTCGTTTGGTTTTGGTCCAGAGATGGACGAATGGAAACATGCCAATCGAGCAGACGAGTTCGAATAGAACGGAGCACTTTCCTTAGGAATTTAACTCTCAACGAGATTCTTAGAAAAGGATCGCCTATTGCTTAGACTCTGGTGGGAGGTAATGTTCAATGAAGTACTTTGTTAAGCATTTATCTGTCGGACTCCTAATCGTGGCGCTGACGGGCGTCGCAGTGTTCGGCAAAGGAAAAACCAAGTCTGCGATGGTAACGTTCTCAGATGATGTCACGGTGGCGGGAACAACCGTCAAAGCCGGCGACTACAGGCTGAAATTCAACGAGGAAACTGGGGAGTTAACTATCATGAAGGGCGGCAAGGTCGTAGTTAAAACAACCGGGTCGCTTCAAGCACGAGCTGACAAGGCTCGGGCAACAACAATGAATTTCCGCTCGAACGAGCTGGTGAGCGTCGCTTTTGGCGGTGAGCGTCAGGACGTCGTGATTGGCTCAGGCGGATCGTCCACGGGGAATGATCAGTAATTATTGATTGATCGCTTTCCCATAATCGCCTCGGGCTGCTAACCAGCTCGAGGCGTTTTGCTGGGGGTACCGAATGCCTCTCATTCACACCGCGGCTTTAGCCCGGTGACAGGGTAAGTCACTAAAGATTAATTACCGTTTCAACGGTTTGGCCGGCCAACAAATAAGGGAAACCGTTGAAACGGTTAACAAAATCATTTGCTCGTTCCCCCCGGTTGAAACCGGGGGTGAATGAGAACTTGCAGCCTAGCCACTATATAAGGACGGACTATTGCACTAATGCCTTTACATCTGCGTAATCGGCGTAATCTGTGGATAGTCTTTTTGTTTTGCGGTACTCTCCAAACAAAACTTCTCGAGCGAGGCGCAAATGAACTTTCGCAGCTTTGGTAGAACCAAATGGCAAGTGAGTGAAATCGGTTATGGAATGTGGGGCATGGGCAGCTGGTCCAATTCCGAAGACGCTGAATCGTTAAAGTCTCTGCAGGCGTCGATAGACCTTGGCTGTAATTTTTTCGACACTGCATACGCATACGGCGAGGGCCACAGCGAAGGCTTGCTCGGGCAAATGGTTCGAGCCAATGAAAACGCGCGCCTTTACACGGCTACAAAAGTTCCGCCCAAAAACCAAAAGTGGCCAGCTCAACCTGAATTCAAACTCGACGACTGCTATCCGCCCGAGCACATTGCCGAATACGTTCATCGTAGTCTCGAGAATGCCGGACTCGAGTCCTTTGATCTCGTTCAATTTCACACCTGGGAGGATTCGTGGATTGAAGATGATCGCTGGGCGATGCAAATGGCTGAACTTTGTCAGCAGGGATTAGTTAATGCGGTCGGCATCAGTATTAATCGATGGGAACCGTGGAACGGTGTCATGGCCGTTAGAAGCGGGCTGGTCGATTCGGTTCAAGTCATTTACAACATCTTCGATCAAAATCCCGAGGATGAACTGTTTCCTGCTTGTCGCGAGATGGATGTCGCAGTTATTGCTCGCGTGCCGTTCGATGAAGGTACCTTGACAGGGACGCTTACAAAAGAAAGCTCGTGGCCGGAGGGAGACTGGCGCAACATTTATTTCGTCCCGGAAAACTTGATTCCAAGTGTCGAACGAGCAGAAGCCTTGAAAGCGTTGTTACACGAATGGAATGAAGCGCACCAATATGAACCAGAGATCTCGATGCCTGAGCTCGCCTTACGTTTCATTCTCAGCAATCAGGACGTCACCACAGTCATTCCCGGTATGCGAAAGCTCACGCACGTGCAGGGAAACATCGCTGCGAGCGATCGCGGCCCCTTGCCGGCTGAGCTAATCGAAGAGCTGCGCAAACATCGCTGGGTGAGAAAGCCAGCTCCGTGGTCGCATTAAGTCGACCTGGATTTTGATTTTCTTTGAAAGAAAAAATGCGCGATCAAGATGCATAAGCCGGCGATCGCCAGTGCGTAAATGCGCAGCAGAACCAGGCGCTTCAATCCGGGAGCAAATAAATCCGCTGGAGTCCAAAGCTCGTAGAGCACGACGTTATAGCTCCAATGCTTGTAGCCCTGGCCAAATAAATAAAAAAGTCCGATAGCCACAGCGAAGCTCACCGCATAAGCCACATACTTCTCACGCAGCACGACATTCAACATCAGCGCCGCTGCCACCATGACAGCCACTGTCGGAGCAAGAATCAGCAGAAAAACTTCCGGATAGACGAGCACGTCGAGCGGACTGCGACCTCTTGAGATTTGCACGATTATTGCCGCAATGCTCAAGAGAACGCTAAAACCCATCGACACCAGAAACGTAGCCGCGAACTTCGAGAGCAGAAAGATCCAGTTGGGCGCTGGGACGCTCCATAGCAACGGCTCGATTCTGAGCTCGCGGTCGCGATGCATTGCCTCTCCAATGAACATGATTGCTATGGCAACGAGGAATAGCAGCGACATCTCGGCAGTTCGATGGGCGTAATGAGCCGTTTGCAGCGGACCGTCGGGCGGTGGAAAGGTGATCAGAGCAACCACACAAAGCAACAGCGCCATCGGCAAAATAATTAGCAGGCCTCGCTCTATTTTGAGGAGGCGCAGTTCGATTGCTAAAGCTGCACGCCACCGTTCCAGGTTTGATCTAATTCCGTCAGTTAACAAACCCACTTTGGGAAGGTCGATTGGGTTTAGCGGCCTTACGGCTATCGCGTTTGTTTCCCCAATCGCATCAGCTTGAGCAGGAACCAACCATTCGCTGTCAGAATCGAGACCAATGGTTGTGAGGGCGAATTTGTCTGCGCCCGACCCGCCCCGCTCGATCATCGAGAACCGAAAATAAACAATCGCCAGGATTAGTAGTGAGGCTAGTACGACAAATACTCGATTGGTTATCGCCAGGGAGTCAGGACTAAACACCATTTGATTAATAAGATCAGCGCCGATGTACCCGGTAACGGAATCCACCGATTTGACGCGATCGCCTGCCGCGTTCATCGCTAATGGGTCGAGAACGTGGCGCCAATAGTCCGGCAACTTCTTCAGGAACTGGAGCTGATAAATGATATAGAACGGGTACAGCATGACAATAAACCCGTAAACGATCTTCGGGTTACGCGTCAGCGTTCCAACAGTGAAGCTAATAGAAGCTATCAAGAGATGTGAGATCACGGCATAGAAGAAGAAGTACTTAAAGAATGGCCACACCCGAAACGGTTGAACCAGCATTTTTTCACTGGGAAAAGCCTGGAGCACGATCATGGTTAGGATGAACGCTGACATACACGCAACTAACACTGCAAAGTTGCCGCAGAACTTGGCGGTGAGATAAGTGCTTCGTCGTACTGGCTTGGAGAAGATTAGCGGGTAGATGCCGGTGCGAAAGTCTCGGCCAATCGGATCAGCCATGATCAGCGCAGTGAAAAGTGGCAGCGTCAGGAACTGGAAACCCGCAAGATTGCGAACGATGAAGTAATCGCAGTTGATTGCCCAGTCGTAGTGGACCGCAGCGCCCTTCGCTGTCCACAGCCACGCGTTACCTGCGAAGAGCGCCAGCATCACGTAGGGTGCGACGCGGCGTGTGTTCAGCAGGATTTCCGCGTGAAAAATGGCGCCGAAAGTTGTGCGAAAAGGATTGAGCATTCTTCGCTAAATAGACGCTACAACTCGCGTGATACTGTGAAGTAATAATCTTCAAGCGTGGGCGTGGCTAATTCGAAAAGCTCGTTAGGACGTTCCAGTGCATAAACTCGCAGTCGCACGCGACCTTCATGCATGTGCGACGAAATTACTTGCAGCTTTGCTTTCAAGGCGTTGACTTCCTCTCGCAACACACTCGTCTCCCATATCTTGCCTTTGAGTTTGTTCGTTGCTTCGTAGGGCGAGCACGACGCCAGGATTTCGCCCTTACGAATGATCGCCATTTGGCCGCACAGATTCGAAACGTCTGCCACAATGTGCGTGGAAAGGATCACCACGGCCTCGTCGCCTGCAATCTCTGAAAGGAGATTGTGAAAACGCACGCGCTCTTCCGGATCCAATCCCGCGGTTGGCTCATCGACAATTATCAATTTCGGCTGGCCAATCAAGGTCTGCGCAATGCCAAATCGCTGCCGCATGCCTCCGGAGTACGTCCCTAGTTTTTGCTTGCGGGCATCGGCAAGGTTGACTCGATCGAGCAATACTTCGACGAGTTTCTTTCGCTCACGCTTGTCGACAACGCCTTTTAGCCGCGCGAGATAATCCAGTGTTTGCTCGGCCGTTAACGAGGGATAGACGCCGAACTCCTGCGGCAAGTATCCGAGCAGACGCCGTCCTGCGTGCTTGTCGCGAATCAGATCGATGCCGTCGATTTCAGCCGTGCCAGAGTCGGGCTCGAGCAGAGTGGCTGCGATCTTCATGAGGGTTGTCTTGCCGGCGCCATTCGCGCCAAGTAGGCCAAACATCCCTGCTTGAATATCGAGCGAGACGTCACGCAAAGCTTGCACTCCGCTCGGATACGTCTTTGTTAGTCCACTGATTCTCAACATGAGTTTTGCTTCTGACGAAAGTCCTCGAGATTTCATTCAGCGCCGCAGGGCGCGATAGAACGTCCATTTCATTTTGGCTTAGCGCGTGCAAGCACACTTCCAGCTACATCTGCAAAGCAGACCGATCCGCTTCTACGATCGATCTGGATTTACTCGGAAATGACGCGCTCGGTCGGGGTGCGCTTTTGCTCGTCAAAAGCAGGCACGGGCATCTGCGAACGATCCATTAATCGCAGCGGCCCTGGTTTGTTACTGGAAAGAAAGTTCGCCGGACTCAGGCCACGCACGTAAAGAAACAAGTGTCCGGAAATGGCAACCATCATCATGACGTCGCCGAGATGTGTCATTTGCAGTTCGTGTCTGAAGACTCGCACGAGGACACCCGAAAAAAACAGTAGCGTAAACAGCACCTTCAGAATACGCATAGCAGGCCGACTCCTTCTACTTATCGCCAAACACTGACTTCTGGCCCGGCCAACATCTCCAAAGCGTTTAAGACATGATTCGAGTGCTTCCTCGGAAGACAAGCCCTGCTTTTCGTAGTGATCGCACAGGAGGTCGAGATGAAACTTGAACTCTTCATCAACTTCGAGCTCAAGCTCTCTTTTTTCAAGCCACGCAGCTATGCGATTCACAACGTTCTTCCTTTCGAAGTTACTCACGCCGTCTGTAACACCCTGCTAATTGCCTGAGAGACACGACTCCAATTCTCGGATTGCGCTTCCAATTGCTTCCGGCCAGTCCGTGACAAGGTGTAGAACTTCGCGCGCCGGTTATTCTCGGACAGACCCCATTCTGATGTTATCCAGCCTCGTTCTTCCATGCGGTAAAGCGCTGGATAAAGCGAGCCATCCTCAACCTTCAGCACATCTTCGACGGTCTCATGAATGCGCTGGACAATGCCATAGCCATGCATGGACTCGCGCGAAAGAGTTTTCAGAATAAGCAACTCGAGCGTGCCCTGCATCAAGTCGGTTCGGCTCTGCGACATTTTGGCTCTCCCTAGAAAATCTAGGGGAGACAATAACGCGCCCTCCCTAGACTGTCAAGGGGAAGTTTTGGAGCAGTGCGGCAAGAAAAACTTGGTAGTCGCTAAAACTGAGGCCACGGCCTGGCGCCGTGGTCACTCACGTTGGTCGCTAACAGAGGCGGGCCGAGATTTTTGGTGATGCCACGGGCTTGTCCTGTGGGGCTTCAGTTCACCATTTATGCTTTACCTACTTTTTCTTGGCGCACCGGTTTTGGAGTGCGGTGACCTGTCACCGCTTTCGCATCGCGCCAACCTGTTGGCGCTTTGATTGGAAGAATTCAGACCAAAGCGGTGACAGGTCACCGCACTCCAAATCAAAACGTCAACCCGTATCCGAACTTGAAGAGTGGATCGTAATTCTCATCGCCGACATTAATTGGAATCTGCTCGACCGAGCGCGGCCAGGTCATTGAGAGTTTTCCAGTTGGCTTGAAATCTCCAAAGAGTACGTCAGTCACACCGCGACCTTCGGTGCCAGGTAGCCAGGCTGCAATGAAAGCGTCCGCTTGGGCCAGGATGCTGTTGATTGTCATGGGCCTGCCTGAGATGAGGATCACCACCAGCCGCGTGACTGACTGTCTCATCCTTGCCACGGTCGCCACATCCTCCGCAGTTAGATCGAGGTCTTTTCTGTCGCCATTCGTTTCCGCGTACGGTATTTCACCGATAACAACGACACCGATGTCAGCGCCTTCAGATCCTGAGCCGTCTCGCGAAAACGCGATTTGAGTATTCGGCGAAACGCTCTCCTGAATCGCTTTGAGAATCGTTGTGCCCGTCGTCACGTTGCCGCGTTTGCCCTGCCAATCTATCGTCCAACCTCCGCACTGGTTGCCGAGGTCATCCGCGCTCTTTCCCGCCACGTGAATTCGTTTCGACTTTTTCGACAGCGGCAACGTGTGCCGCTCATTCTTGAGCAAAACCAGCGACTGCCGCGCGCACTCTCGCGCCACCTGACGATGTGCGGCAGATCCGAAACTTCGATGTAGCTTCCGATCCGCAAGTGGCGAGCGATTCTTATCCATCAACCCGAGCGCGAACTTCACGCGCAGAATGCGTTTCACGGCGTCGTCTATTCGTGATCCGGGAACCCGCCTTTCTTTGACCAGCTCGATCAGTAACGAATACATCTCTCGATACTTCTCAGTCACCATGAACATGTCCATGCCGGCGTTGACCGAGGTTTCGATTTGAGTCTTGTAGTTGCCGGCCATCTCATCGATGGCGTTGTAGTCCGAGATAAGAAATCCCTCGAATTTCATTTCTTCTTTGAGAATCTCGGTCAGCAGCCTCCGACTTCCAGAGCACTTCACGCCATTCCAACTGCTGTACGAGGGCATGATAGTTCCCACGCCGGCCGCGAGAGCACTGGCGTAGCCTTGCATATGGATCCTTCGGAGCTCTTGCTCAGTAAGTCGGGTATCTCCCCGGTCGAGAATGCGGCTGGTATTCATGAAGGGCTTGCCGGTCCCATAAGTGGTGCCGCCATCACCAACAAAATGTTTAGCGCATGCCAGGACGCTGAGCGGATTACTGAGATCTGCGCCCTGAAAGCCACGCACCGCAGCGGCGCCAAGTTCTCGGACGAGTTCGGGTGATTCGCTAAATCCTTCGTAAGTTCTTCCCCAACGTTCGTCACGCGGCACAGTCACACAGGGAGCGAAAGTCCAGTTGATGCCGGTAGCCCTGATTTCTTCGGCCGTAACGCGAGCAGCTCGCTCAACCAACGTGGGGTTTCTGGTGCAGCCCAAACCGATGTTGTGCGGAAATATCACAGCATCGATTACGTTGCTGTGTCCGTGGACGCCGTCAATGCCAAACAAGATTGGAATGCCAAGGCGTGTTTTCAGCGCTCGGGATTGAAGACTGTCATACAAGTCAGTCCAGTCACCGAGATGGTTACCCGACTTCGGATCGGAGCTGCCACCACTTAATACTGAGCCAAGCGAATACTTCTCGATGTCCCCGGGATCTTTGAGCACGTTCTGCTCGGCTTGAATCATTTGCCCAATCTTTTCTTCCAGAGTCATCCGCGAAAGTAGAGCCTCAACTTTGTCATCGTTGAGCTTCAGGCTCCTGGCGCGAAGTTGTTTGCCGTTTTTTGCGCCCTTCGTTTGACTTGCCGCGCGATCAATCAGGCTGCCGGCCACAGTGATAGCGGAAGCTGCAATAAACTTTCTTCGATCTAGTTTCATGTTAGCGATTTGATATTAGGTGTTTGATTCGGACTGGACGGCGGAAACTGAAAGGCAGAAATCTTCACCATGAAGCCAGCAAGTATCGTCTGCGTCGTGTTTATCTCGACGAAGTGATTGCACCGTTCCCCACGTTCCTTTCATCAGCGCCTCACGTAACCGTTGATTTGACTCGTCGCTTCGCGCGCCCAGGCACGGAAAGATCATGACTGACGAAAGAAAGCGTGCCGAGTAGCCGTTCGCCTGACGCTTAATTTTCACCATGAATCCCATGGAGTGAAAGTTGTTATCCTGCGTAATCGTCAAGGGAAAGACCAGGCGGCCGCCGGGACGCAAACAATCAAGCCACGCAGCGCGCGGGAATGTAGCTCCCGCATTCACGAATAGCGCATCAAGCGGTGCCGGGTCATACTTACCACCGTCCGCATAGACCGCCTCTGCATTGCCCAGATAAGACAGATTCTCGTTCGCGCGTTTGGCTAAGTGGGCTTCAACTTCGACTCCGACAACATGACCTGAAGGTCCCACTGTCTCAGCCATGATGGCGGTGTAATAGCCAACGCCGCAACCGATGTGGACGGCCTCGTCTCCCTCCTGCAGCTCGAGCGCGTCGAGCCACGTCGCTAAACTGCCCGGCTGCCCATTGTTCAACTGTTTTTCCGGATCGATCGCCACGACGATGTTGTGATACAAGCGACGCGGATCATCATCGATGGTGTTTCTGTAGTTAACGCTTTTCGCATGACCTGCCGGCGTTTGCAAAGCATCTGGGTTTGCGATCTTCCAGGGGCCAGGCCCGAGGAAATGTTCACGTGGGACGCGCGCAAAGGCTGCGACGAGTCGCTCGGTTTGGATATTGGCAACCTCGGCGATCTCTTCGGCGAAGAATTGACGAATCTCTTCCAAATTCACAATGGCCTCGCAAATCATTTGGGGTGACTGGCACGATGCCACATTAAGCGGCTGATGTGCCAGCCGCCGGCGCGATTGCGGCGAAGAATCACCAAGCATCTTTCTTTGCGTTCTTTGCGTCTCTGCAGGAAAAAACCGCAGGTGTCCCGCCCAAAGACGCAAAGCTGCAAAGAGGCAGCTCAAAAGTCATGGTTTCGATCTAAACCGCAGGCGCCGTCGACAGCTCATCCTTGTAGAGCGCAGCTCCGACCACGGTAACGATGATCGAAGTAACCAACTGGAACGCTCCAGCTTTCCACCAAAGCGCGTTGGAATAAAATCCGAGAGGAATAAACTGAGCCGGCGTGGTGACACAGATTGCCAGCCAGCTGACCAATCCGGCTAACACGGCGGTTTTTGGACCAGGGCCAAATGACCTTCGCATCATCACGTATAGAAACATCGAGACAAAGCCGCGCCCTAAATCGAAAACTGCAAAGTAAAAAAGCGCTACAGGACTGTGTTCTCCGGGCGTGGCGGAGATTCTTGAGTAAACTGCAGCCCAGTCCGCCTTGACCAATTGTTCGTGAAGGAACCCATCGGAAAGGAAGGCAAGTATGGAAGCTACCAGGCCTCCGATGAAGAATCGGGTCGAGTTAATTTTCGGCATTCTCTCCTCCTATTCATTCAGTTGTACGACAGGCTGCCAGCCTATTGTTGACGTTGTTTGTCAGAGCTTTTTGAAGAAACCGCGTTTCGCTGCAGGCAAGTCAAGGCCGACAACTGCAGGCTGGCAGCCTCCAGTACATTACTTCAGACGTTCGCCGAGACAGTAGCAAAGGCCGTCCGGCGCGATCACAAAGAAAACTTTGTACGACTTGTCACCGTAACGATCTACTCTGAAGTCTGGATCTTCTTTCTCAAATCCGTTTGATCTCAACTCGCCAAAAGCTGCTTCCACATTGTCGACTTGAAAGAAACACCCTTCCTGAGTCGGATCGCCGCCGTTTTCCGCCAGTCCAATTCGAATCTCGTCACGAGCTAACACCGCAGCCTTATGAGGCTCTTCATTTCGAGATACCAATTGGAAGCCCATCACGGTTTCATAAAATGGAATTGCCGCGTCTACATTCGCGACCGGCAAATTCATCGCATCGTCGGCATACGGCCGTGCCGTTTGAAAGACAGCCTTCATTTCCCCTCCTGAGCCTGAGTGTGGGAATGCTTAATATCACAAATGAGGATAGCCGAGTAGGCCTAAAGCGTTGGGCGTGCTCAAAAATAATAAGGGCGGACACTCATGGTCCGCCTTTTAGATTCTGGGTTTTCGAAAGACTTAGCCGCAGATTTCGCAGATTACAATGATTCTGTTTGAGTCTTACTGACGTTTTGAGTCTTCGCCATATCAAACTTAATCGCCAATGCTCGCCAGCGGAATTAACAATCCGTGAAATCTGCGTAATCTGCGGCTACAGGTATTATGCCCTAATTATTTTCCGGTCCTGTTTGCGCCCTCAGAATTCGTCTGAGCTTCATGCGCGCTTTATGGAGCTGCGACTTTGAAGTTCCGACCGCGACGCCTAACATTCTGGCTATCTCTTCGTGCTCGTGGCCTTCGACGTCGTGCAACAAAAACACTGAGCGGTAACCCGGCGGCAGTTGCTTGAGCGCGTTATCCAAAGCGATTCGGTCGATCACCGGCATCGAATTCGGATTCTCAGTGCCGCGCACAATCTGCACGGGTGTTTCACCTTCGTCAGTCGTTCGCTCGAGCTTTACGCTTCTCTTGCGGAAATGCATCAGCACCTGATTGACGGTAAGCCGGTGCAGCCAGGTTGTGAATGCCGACTCACCACGGAAGCTCCCGATCTTTCGGAACAGCTGGATGAAAGCTTCCTGCGCCAGGTCTTCTGCTTCAGCGCCGTTTTGCGTCATGCGTAAGCACAACGAATAAACGCGGCGATGATGACGCTCATAAAGCGTTTCAAAGGCCTTGAGATCACCCTTGCCGGCGGCAATCGCCAACGCATGATCTGAAAGCGGAGCCAGCTCAGTTTGCGAATCGGCTACTGGCTTTGCTGGCCAAATTGGGAAGACATCGGTGTTTGTGCTCATGCGTTAAGACAGAGCAATCCTGAGGCCACACAGGCAACCCGAAAACAAACTGGTTTTTAGACGATTTTGAAGGTGTTTAAGGCTGTTTCGTACGAAAGGGGGTCACCAGCGACCAAACCGTGTAGTGCAGAACTTGAGAGTTTAGAAAAGTGGAAGCTGTCCGCGATTGACTTTGAATTTCTCGCCTTTCTGATCATCCAGAACTGAGCGTCCGCCCAGTGATTCGGAAAGCGAGTTTTCGTGACCGAGAGCTGCGTCAAAATCAGCCCGCGGATCAAGTCGTGATTCCACCGAGCGCACAAAACGATCCAGCCGCCGAAACCCTTCAAGCTTCTCTTTGCCATCACCGCCTGCCCGGCTGCCAAGCCGAGCCCGGTCCAGAGCACTGCGTAAGAAATCAATCGACTCATCATAAGTCTTCAAAGGCACCTTGAAAGGATGGCCATCTTTACCGCCGTGCGCGAAGGAAAATCGAGCTGGGTCTGAAAAGCGACTTGGCGTTCCGTGAACGACTTCGGCCAACAGGGCGAGCGACTGCAATGTTCGCGGACCCAACTTTTCAAGCAGCAAGAGCTCGGCGAAATCATGCAGGTCGCGTTCATACGCAACCGCAAGCACAGCCCCCAGTCGTTTAAGGTCGATATTCGCGGACCGTACTTCATGATGCGAAGGCATGCGGAGATGGCGAGCCGAGCCGAGAATCTTTTCCGGAGGCTCGCGAGTAATTTCGAGGAGTGCCTTCTGCGCAGGTTTAGCCTGACTATCAACCAAGTTCATTATCGTACCCTGGTTTTCGCCAACAATGCCGGTATGCGGTTCGGCTACAAAGTCCTGAACCGATGACGAGTGCCAGTGATAACGCCTCGCCATGCCATTCTTATCATTGAGACCCTGCTGCACTACGGCCCACTCACCGCTTGAGCTCAAAATAAAGCTGTGTAGATAAATCTGAAATCCATCGGCGATCGCATTGTTGTCCACCCGCGCCGTCAAACGACTGGTCCGTACGAGGCTATCTCCGTCAAAGCCCCGCCGGTCTGAAATCAACCTCAACTCCTGAGGCGTGTTTCGCGAAAACCGGCCTCGACAGCCGCAAATGTAAATCCCAAGTTCATCTGCTCGCGGGCCGAGTCCACGTTTCAAGGCGCCCATCACAGAAGTAGTTATGCCGGAGGAATGCCAGTCCATTCCCATCACTGCACCGAGCGCTTGAAACCAAAATGGATCGCTTAGTCGAGAGAGAAATGCAGAGGTTCCGTAGTCGTGGATGATGATCTCGGTGATGGCCGTACCGAGTGTCGTCATACGCTCGGCGAGCCATGGAGGAACTCGGCCACCATGAAGAGGAAGATCTGCAACCCCGGAGCGCTTCATGGATTCATTAGCTCATGAAGAGTGGCACGGGCGTCCCGCCCGTGGTTTGCGTGGCACGGGCACCCCGCCCGTGGTTCTGCGTGGCACGGGCGTCCCGCCCGTGGTTCTGTGATGTCACAGCTATCTTGCCCCCGGGTTACGTCAACATCGGCAAGATGCCGATGCCACTGCGTTACTGAACAGTGATAGCTTTCGTGAGCAGATTAATCTCGACTTCGACGTTGTCCCCGACGAAGTTCTTAACTGTCTGATGCTCCCAATTGATTCCAAAGTCACGGCGATTAATAGCAAACCGCGCCGAGTACCCCAGGTTCATCTTCTTTCCAGTTGGGTCTTTGCTTGTCCCGATAACATTGAACGGCACACTCATTTGTTTACTCACGCCATGCATTGAGAAAACCCCAACGAGAGTCAGCTGTTTTCCTTTCTTCTCGATGCGATCGCTTTTGAAGACGATCTCCGGATACTTCTCGACGTCGAAAAAGTCGGCGCTGCGAAGATGTTTGTCACGGGCCTCGATGCCAGTGCTAATGCTCGTGGCTTTGATGACCACGGTGATAGACGATTTAGTAATGTCTTTCTCGTCGTTGTTGAGAGTCACAGTGAAATCTGTGAACTTGCCACTGACTCTCGACAACCCATTCATGATTGAAACATTGAATCCCACCGTCGAGTGATTGGCGTCAATCGGATACTGTCGAGTCGTGTCTGTTTGGCCAACCGCAAAACAAAACAGCAAGAGTGCGAGCACGGTAGCGTTGAACATCTGTTTCTTCCCTCCTCCGGACCTGGGAGCGCAGGCATCCTTGCCTGCCTTGTACCTGGGAGCGCAGGCATCCTTGCCTGCCTCGTCGGATAAGAAACTATTCTATTTCAGGAGGCTTCCAGCAAAGCAAGGCAGGCAAGGATGCCTGCGCTCCCAGGTTTAAGATGCCGGCGTAGCGCCGCCGAAACGTTGCGCGCTTCGCTCACGAGCCTTGAGCGCTTCAACTTTGCGATCTCGTGGAGGCGCATTGGTGACAAGTGAATCAAGCAGTTCATGGGCCGCTTGAGCCACTTGCTCAACAGCTTGATTGAAGGCGGCTTCGTTAGCCTTTGAAGGTTTGGAAAATCCGCTCAGTTTGCGCACAAATTGAATTGAGGAGGCACGAATCTCTTCCTCAGTAGCTGGTGGTTGAAAGTTGTGCAGGGTCTTAATATTTCGACACATAATTCAAATCTCTTTACTACTCAAAATCACCGTCCAAAAAAGCCGGGATCCATTAAATACCAGTTCACCAGCCCTGCTGCCAAGCCAACCACAAAGACGAGCATCACGATAAGCTTGTCTTTCGTGGTCTCGGGCTTGCCGATCTTGCTCGGAAACAAAATCATAAATAGTCCGCCGATGACCCCCAGAGGACCGAATGCCGCCATTTTCAATGAGTAGGTGCCTTCCGTCTTAAGCTGATGCCAGTTGTAGTACATCATCCCGCCGAAGAGCAGAATTAAAACGATCGCGAACAGCCGTGGCTTAATATTGGTCATTCGAGTATTGGCCTCAACGTAAAGACAGGCGTTTAGAGTTCAATATTCATATTGCGTGGTGACGATAGCACACAAGCTGAAGCTTGAACTCTAAACACCTGCCAGCTAACGTTGAATACAAACAATCGTCAGGATCGCTAAAACGTCGTCTCGTCAAGTAGGTCTATCACATGACGTTCGTTGTCGCCATTGATAATGCTTAACTTCGTTGCAAAGTTCGGATTGGCAGCAAATAAAGCAGCCAGACTATGCTCCTCATCAGACCAATCCTCTCGCGGGTCTTTCCCCTTCTTACCTTTTTGCTTAGCCATTTCCTGGCGCTTCTTCTCGGCGGCCACGTGCTTGTTCCACTCGGCTTTGCGTGCCGCGTCGATGACCGCGATTGGATAGGTAAGGTGCACAACGTAATCTTCATCGCCGCGGGCATCCCACAACCACTGCAGAGAATCGCGCTCCGGGTTTCCGTGTTCCCCGTTTCCCGAAAACACGTAGTCGTGAGCTATGACCCTGTCGAAAAAGTCCTTTTCGAGATTGTTCGAGCTTCCATGATGAGGGACTTTCAGCACATCGACCTCAATCTTTCCCTCGTTGAGAAGCCCAACCAGCTTTAGTCCTTCAATGATCTTGTCTCCACGGGCGTCTCCAGTGAGTAGCATTTTCTTACCGTCAACCTCGGCAAGAACGACCAGACTCGAAAGATTAGGCACAGACTTGTCCACGTAATTTGAAAGCACATCTTCAGCCGTCTTCCCCTCCGCGGCCAGATCTTCCAACCACTTTTGCTGGGCCTCCCAAAGCTCTTCCAGCTCCGGCAACATTGGTCCCACCACTGTGAAGCTGAGACCGTTTTCCAAATCGAGCGCTGCTGAATTCTCTCGCGCCACAATCAGCTTGCCGTCAAAGAAAATATTAGGTTCAGCATCGAGCACGTGCTTTACATCTCGACGCAACTGCTGGCCTTGCTTAACACTGGACAGCACTTTCAAACTCGACTCGATCGTTTCGTTGCTTTCATCAAGATCCAGAGTGAAGTCAGGCAGTTCGCCATCGACTGAGGCGGTAACCGATTTAGACTCAAAGGCCTCTTTGAGTTGGTCCGGCACCTTCCCAATCACATCTTCGAAGCTGTTGTGCCACACACTGGCAATGTTGATGAACCTGGAGACGTTGTTTTCGTTAGCGTCCCGTAGCTCTGACATTAGATCCAGGATACCGCGGATGTGATCGTCATCCACGTGGCTAACCATCAACGCCTCCACTTCCAAAGCGCCGGTAAGATTTCGCGCGTTGATGATCTCATCGAGGCGCGGTCTCAAATGCTTTGCGTAAACTCCCGCCGGTCCGCCATCAATCATGATTAGCTTTGGGTCATCCTCAGTTCCGTAGTGCAACATGAGGCAGTCGCCTTTTTTTGCGCGCATGACATCCAAACTGAAAAGCATAAGTTTTCTCCTCAAATCGATTGAAACGATCGCAAAACGTCCAGCATTCCTCGTCCCTGAAAGCTTCGCTCTCGCCCCAGATCGGTGGCGCTGTCGCAAAGAATCTTCTTTACTCGCATGGGCTGGCCCACGAGTTCCGAATAGCGCGCGAGCAACATCGCCGCCGCGCCGCTCACATGCGGAGCCGCCATGCTGGTGCCATCGAGATCGCCCCAGTTGTTATTAGGAAACGTGGATTTTATGCGCTCGCCGGGCGCCACTAGATCCGGTTTGAGCCTGCCATCTCCGGTCGGCCCACGGCTGGAAAAGAAACTTACGCCATATGTGTGCGGCCAAAAGCGATGGGTTGCACCGACAGTGAGAACGTTTTCAGCATTCCCGGGATCGGTAATGCTGAACGCGGCATAGCCCTCATAAGACCCCTCCGCGGTTTGAAAACTCTTGTAGCCGTGATTTCCAGCAGCCGCCACCACGACCACGCCGCTGGCGACCAGACGCTCGCACTCATCGCAGATCGGCGTCCGCCCGCAAGCGAAGTTACGCACGTCATGTGGGATCGACAGGCTAAGATTGGCGCCGTGTATCGTCAGCAAACTATCGAGATCGTTCAGATAACGAATAAACTGCAACGCTGCAATGATCGCGAATTCAGTTTCCGAGATGTCTCGAGCCAGGACTCGGAAATCAAAAAGCAAAATGTCCGGACACATGCCATCGGCGACGTTGCTGGGTGGTTTCTCGTTTTTCGCTTCGGCAATCTTAATGATTTCAGCCTTGCTGGCGCCGAGTATTCCCGCGACGTGTGTCCCGTGACTTGTTTGCGGCTTGGTGCCAGGCTCGATTTCGACTAAGCGTTCAACGAGCTCCCAATGAACAGGGCCTTTATTACGAGCGTATTCAGCAAGTTTTTTGAGCGCGTCATCCGCATACTTGATGATCTTCGCCTGTTCTTCCTGGTGCGCAGGACTGCGGGCCTTTTCTTTGAGACGGGCAACCAGTGCCGCTGCGGCTGCTTCCTCTTCGACTGCCTTTGTTTTGTTGGCCGTCGCCAGCGTCAATGCTTCTTCGGCAGGATCGCCCGGAACGAGGATCGCGTCCCAAGCTTGTTTCGCCTGTGCCTCAGCAATTTCAGCTTGCTCTCTAATTCCCTCAGCTTTTTTGGCCGCGTCTTCTGCTGTTGATATCTCCCTTTCCAAGCTCCACATTGGCTTGGTTAATAACAAGCCTTCCTGCTTCAGCAAGAGCATAAGATTCTGCGCGCGGATAACGTTCTTCGTGTTACTGAGGCTGACAACGCGACGAAAGTTTCGAAATTCAAAGCTGCGCTTAACGCGGCTTTTTCCATCCTTCATAAACGCTGGATGATTTCCGTCGATACCCGAATCTAGAATCGCCCAGCCAATGTTGCTGCAATCAACACTGAACAAGGTTTTGGCTGCATCTGCCTTCACTGCCGGAACCGACTTCGAAAGCGCCGGCAAGGCGCGACGATTAAGCGACACCTGCCACACCAGCGGCTCTCGAGTTGGATCCGCTATCATCTTTTCGGTCAAACCAAATAGAAGCTCAGCGATTCTGGTAACGATGGCCTTGGCCCTGGCCTCATCAAGGATGTAGTCGATCTGCAGGTCTGGTTTGGTGGGGTAAGGGTTCTCCTTCGTCGGTTGATGCTCCGCAGCCCACAAAATAAAACCCATCAGAACCAGGAATCGCTCAACCGCGCGAAAATGTTCCAGATCTTTAGGCGTCTCATCCTTGTGCCAAGCCACCGCCTGCTCCCGCATGCGATCGGTCATACGACGGAACCCTTCAATCCCGAATTGCTGCACATCATGCACCGCCTCATCGATTGAGCTCTCAGTGATTGATTCGGTTACCGGCTTAATCTTCATCTCCTCTGACGTATGCCACTTGCTGAGCCACCAGCCGGTCTTGGGTATCACGATAGTTAGAACTTCCTCAAATTTCATACGCGCAACTACCAGGCCCTGCAGATAAGCGACCTTGGGATTGTCCTCGGTTTCGGCAGGCCCATCTGAATCGTTGATTTCATCCCAGCTTGGCAGCTTCCCGTTCAAGGTATCTTCGTTTTCGACACCGCTCTTATTTTCGTCGCCGCTCGTATTTCCCACGACGGTCGTCGAGATTTGATTAGCGGCAGGTTTGTCGCTCGCAGGGGAAATGGCATCGTCAATTTTGCCCGCCACCACTCCTGGATGTTCGGCGCGATATGGAACGATGAGAAGATCCAAACGCGCGGCCGGTTTCTTGCCATACTCGACCCATACATCGCCGAGAATCGGCGAGTCTTGGATCTGCCGCCGATCATCGAGTGGGCCCAGCAGAATGAATTCAACCAATTTACTTGGAATGGGAATCGCCATCGTTTACCTCCGGTCGGGGGGCAATTTTTCTTTTCGCCAGGGAAGCCAATTCACGAGACACGAGACCTTTGTCTAAGATCGGGCTTGTCTCGCTGTTGTTACTGATTTTGCTTTGACGCCCAAGCTCTGTTCGGAGTGAATGCTGCCTGATGCTCATTGAGAAATAGATTGCTTTGAGAACGCGGATTATCTCTCAGAACCATATTTTAGGCTAGAGTTTTGAGTTGAGTATTATCGGAGCGCTTTCAGTTTTTGTTCGAGGCCTGCTTTCACCTCTGGCCACTCGGACTCGATGATGCTGAAGGAAACGGAATCACGGTAGCGACCACCGGGCATGATCATATGATTCCGAAGAATTCCTTCCTCCTTAGCGCCAATGCGAGCGAGGGCCGCGCGTGAACGCTCGTTAAGAACGTCGGTGACAAACTCCACTCGAACACAATTCAAGTTTTCGAAAGCATGCGTGAGTAACAGATACTTCGCTTCCGTATTAATGTTGGTTCGCTGCGCAGAGCGAGCTAACCAGGTGTAGCCGATCTCGCGCTTTCGATAAGTGAGATCAATGCTCGCGTATCGAGTCGAGCCGACAATTTTGTCAGCCTCGCGATCGACGATGACGAACGGGTGTTCAAGACCAACCGATTGTGATTGAAGAGCTTTTTCGATGTAGCCGTGCATCGAGGTTGGTGAGGGCACGATGGTGTAATTCAGATTCCAGAGCTCGCCATCGCTCGCAGCTCGAATCAAAGCCTCTTCGTGCTCGAACGTCAACGGCGCTAGCCGCACTCGACTGCCTTCCAAAGTTAACGGCTCAAGAGTCATGAAGACTGAGCAGATCTCTCATTCACACCCGGTTTCAACCGGGTGGAAAGAATTGGCGAAGTAGCACTAACCGTATCAACGGTTTTCTCCGTTTCCAAAGTAAACCGTTAAAACGGTTACGAGGTCTCTTTGGTTTGCCTCGGCACCCGGTTGAAACCGGGTGTGAATGAGAGGCGTTCGCCCTTCTTACATCTGGTAATGTGCGGATAAAAGTTCTGGCCAGCGTCAGCTCGACATGCCAAGCGTCCGCACGAGGAAACCCCATTTGTCAGCGAGCTCTTCGATAATCTTCGTGGTTGGCTTACCGGCGCCGTGGCCGGCCTTTGTCTCAATGCGAATCAAAACCGGAGCGGGCCCAGCTTGAGCTGCTTGTAGCATTGCCGCGAACTTGAAACTGTGGCCAGGCCACACGCGATCATCATGATCGGCTGTGGTCACCATCGTCGATGGATATGACTTTCCTTCCTTCACGTTGTGCAAAGGTGAATACGCATACTGAATCTTGAAATCTTCGGCGTTTTCGGATGAACCGTAGTCAGAAACCCAGGCCCAGCCAATGGTGAACTTCTGAAATCTCAGCATGTCCATCACCCCGACGCCGGGCAGAGCCGCGCCAAATAGATCAGGTCGCTGAGTAAGCATTGCTCCGATCAGCAGCCCTCCATTACTGTCACCCCCGATTGCGAGCTTGGGTGTCGAAGTGTATTTGTTGGCGATCAAATACTCGGCCGCAGCGATGAAATCGTCGAAAACATTTTGTTTCTTCGCTTTCATTCCAGCAATGTGCCACTCTTCACCGTACTCGCCGCCGCCGCGCAGGTTCGGCTGCGCGTAGATGCCTCCCATTTCCATCCAAACCAAATCTCCCACGGAAAACACCGGGGTGAGTGAGACGTCAAAACCGCCGTAGCCGTACAAGTAAGTCGGATTGTTCCCGTCAAGCTTCAGGCCTTTCTTGTACGTTATGAACATCGGGACTCGAGTTCCGTCTTTACTCTTATAAAAAACTTGTTTCGTTTCGTAGTCAGCCGGATTGAAGTCGACCTTCGGCTGGCGAAAGACGCTGCTCTTGCCCGTCACCATGTCGTAGCGATAGACGGTAGTCGGCGTCGTGAAACTGGTGTAGGAGTAAAACGTTTCCTTGTCGTTCGCTCTGCCGCCGAATCCGCCAGCGGCGCCCAAGCCAGGAAACTCAACCTCGCGCACGAATTTGCCGTCCTTGTCGTAGATTTTTACTTGAGTGTGCGCATCCTTCAGATAGTTAGCGACGAACATGTTGTTAACGAAGCCCACGCCCTGCAGCGTTTCCGCTGCTTCGGGAACTATGACTTTCCAGTTCGCGCGCTCAGGCTTGCGCGTGTCGATGGCGATTACTTTGCCTCGCGGCGCGTTCAGGTCCGTCTGAATCCAGAAGATCGGACCATCGTTATCAATCAAGTTGTAGGCAGCATCGAAGTCGTCGAGCAACTTGATCACGGGCGCGTCTTTCACAGCCAGGTCTTTGTAATAAAGTCGCGTCTTAACATCGGTGCCTTCATTCACGGTAATGATTAGATAACTACCGTCGACCGTGGCGGCCCCACTCAACAGCCATTCTTTCTGATCTGGACGCTCGTAAATTAAGGTGTCTTCGGATTGAGGCGCGCCCAGGCGATGGTAGTAAACCTTTTGAAAGTAATTGGTGCCCTTCAGAGCATCGTCTTTAGGTTCGTCATAGCGGCTGTAATAAAAGCCTTTGTTATCCGCCGACCACGAGGCGCCCGAAAACTTCACCCACTTCAAATCATCGCTTAGATCCTTGCCCGTTTCCACATCACGAACTTTCCATTCCTGCCAATCAGAACCCGAGGCCGAAAGACTGTAAGCCATCAATTTGCCGTCATAGCTTGGCGAGAGGCCCGAAAGCGCGACGGTGCCGTCTGCAGACAAAGTGTTCGGATCAAGCAGCAGCTTTGGTTCTTCAGTCAAAGAGTTGACGCTGTAGAAAACGCTCTGATTCTGCAGACCACTATTGCGCGAAAAGAAGTAGCGCCCGCCTTCCTTGAAAGGAGTGCCGTAGCGCTCGTAGTTCCACAGTTTCGTAAGGCGTTCGCGAATCTTCGCGCGCTGGGGAATTTCATTGAGATAGTCGAACGTAAGTTTGTTCTCGGCTTCGACCCAGGCTTTCGTTTCGGCCGAATCGAGATCCTCGAGCCAGCGATACGGGTCGGCCACTTTGGTACCGTGATAATCATCGACCTGGTTACTTTTGCGAGCTGGAGGGTACGTCATTGGCTTAATCGTTTTGTCTGCTGAACGAAGATTCTGCGCGCTCCCAGCCGGCAATAATTGCAAACTAAGCAAGCTCAAGAGAGCGATGGCAATCAAGGACCCACTAAATCGAGAAGCGCGGACAAAGTTCGAGACGGACATGAAATACTCCCTTTCAAATTATTGTTCGAGGAGACGCTGACGCCGGTTTGAGCAACCACAGGACCTGAGTATAAAGGCAATGTACTGCAGGCTGCCAGCCTGCAGTGTGATATACGAGGCAAATTCGACAGGCTGGCAGGCGGTCGTACATGAACACTGTTGCGAAACGTAAGCAGCGAAGCTATTATTCATCCCGAATTTCCGGGCTATAACAAATTTCGCAACTCCCCGAAGGTGGCTGGAGCCCGATTCTGTTCAGCCGCAAAGTTTTCAAGCACTCGTTTGTCTAAATCAACAGCCCAGTGAGGACTATATGAAACGTATCGGAATCGCGCTTCTGGTAATCGCCGCTTTTGTTTTCAGTCTGGCCTGCGAACGCAAAGGCGGTGCGGGAAATGGAACTGAGACTGGCCCAATCATTGTGGGTTACTACGGCGACCTTACTGGCCGCACTTCTAATTTCGGGCAGTCCACGAAGAATGGCACCGAAATGGCAGCAGACGAGATTAACAAGGCCGGCGGAATTAACGGCCGCATGATCAAGATCCTTTCTGAGGATGACGAGGGACGACCCGAGAAAGCTGCCACAGTCGTAACCAAGCTCATCGACCAGGACAAAGTTATCGCCGTCATCGGCGAGGTAGCCTCAGGCAACACCCTCGCGGCCGCCCCTAAAGCTCAGAAGGCAAACGTCCCGATGATTTCGCCGTCCTCGACAAATCCTGCGGTTACGCAAGTGGGCGATTACATTTTCCGGGTGTGCTTCATCGACCCGTTCCAGGGAGAAGTCATGGCGAAGTTCGCGGCTAACACTCTCAAAGCCAAGAACGCCGCCATCATGCTCGACTTTAATTCTCCCTACAGCCGCGGCCTGACTGAATTCTTCGAGAAGGCCTTTACGAAACTCGGCGGCAAAGTCGTTTCCAAGCAGTCCTACACTCAGGGCGACCGCGATTATAAAGGCCAGCTGACTTCGATTCGCTCGCTGAATCCCGATGTGATTTATGTTCCGGGTTACTACGGCGAAGTCGGCGTCATTGCCAAGCAAGCCAAACAACTCGACATCAAAGCCCCAATGCTCGGTGGCGATGGCTGGGATGCGCCCCAACTTTGGGAACTCGGTGGTGAGGCTTTGAATGGAGCCTACATGTCCAACCACTATTCAGTGGAAGATCCGTCACCGGCGATCCAAAAGTTCGTGAATGACTACAAAACGCGTTACAACATCGTTCCGGATGCGCTCGCAGCCCTGGGCTACGACGCGATGAAAGTCTTGGGAGACGCTCTCAAGCGCTCCGGCTCTACCAACGGTCCCAAACTGCGAGACGCTATTGCGGGGACGAAGGACTTTCCCGGCGTGACCGGTGTGATCACCATTAACGCCGAGCGCAACGCAATCAAGCCCGCGGTCGTGCTGAAACTGCAGGACAACAAGTACGTGTATCAGGAAACCATCAAGCCCGATACCGAGGCCGCACCAGCCGGAGGAAAATAGCGCCACCAATCCAACATGGATACTTTCGTTCAGCAACTCATTAATGGGTTAACCATCGGCGCGATCTATGCGCTCATCGCACTTGGATACACGATGGTTTACGGCATCCTGCGCTTGATCAACTTCGCGCACGGTGACATTTACATGGTCGGCGCCTTCGTCGGCTACTTCCTGGCGTTTCAACTGGGTTTCGCAACTGGCCCTTCCCTATTGGGATTGGGAATCGTGCTGATCGGTTCGATGGTCATCGCCGGCCTCGTTGGCATGGCGGTCGAACGATTTGCCTACCGGCCGGTGCGAAAGTATTCGCGCATGACGACGCTGATTACTGCTATCGGCGTCTCTTTGCTGATTGAGAATCTGTTTGTCGCTCGCCTCGGTGCAGCGCCACGCGCTTTTCCCCAGCTGTTGCGTGAACAAAGCTATACCTTGTTCGGCAACGCCGCGATTTCGAAGTCACAGATCTTGATTTTCACAGTGTCGATCCTTTTGATGTTGCTCCTGCAGTGGATCATCTTCAAAACCAGGGTGGGCACGGCGATGCGAGCCGTGTCGTTCAATCTCAATTCAGCGAAGCTGATGGGAATCAACACCGACGCAATCATCTCAATCACGTTCGCTTTGGGCTCGGCCCTGGCAGCAGCGGGTGGCGTGTTGACAGCGCAGTACAACCCGCAGATTGACCCACTGATGGGAATCCTCACCGGCTTGAAAGCATTCGTTGCCGCTGTTCTCGGCGGTATTGGAAATGTGCCTGGCGCGGTGTTGGGTGGATTGATGATCGGACTGGCGGAAACGTTTGTAGTCGGCTACGGGCAGAACATCGGTTTGCCAACCACGTTTCGCGATGCTGTGGCTTTTGCAATTCTGATCCTGGTCCTGTTATTCAGGCCGACCGGTTTGTTAGGCACGACAGTCCAGGAAAAAGTTTAGTTCGCGATTTGAAGCGCCCGACGAGCGGCGCCTATTTGATCAATAAACGCAGGGGAGCCGAGTCAGTATCCCGACTCGTCGGGATACTGACCTCATCGCGGTCCACGTTCACCGACAAATCTGAATGCCAAGCCTGGTCAAACGACTCTTAGCCGCAGCCCTGATCGTTGTCGTGCTCATCGCTCTAAACGCTTACATGAGCGACGAGGGCTTGTTCGGCTTCGGAGTCCCGCCGTATTTCGCCCGCGTAATCATGTTGGCGGGCATTAACGTTATTCTTGCCGTCTCTCTAAATCTAATAACAGGTTTCACCGGTCAGTTCTCAATCGGCCACGCGGGGTTCATGGCCGTCGGCGCCTATTCCTCCGCGTACATGACCGTTTTTTTCGCGCAGGCCTGGGAGCGTTCACTAGGAGGAATTATCGGTGGGACGCTCGCGCACATCGTGATATTCCTGTTAGCTATAGCGGTGGGCGCTTTGGTGGCAGCTCTGGCAGGATTACTCGTAGGTATTCCTTCGTTGCGGCTGCGAGGCGATTACCTGGCAATTGTCACGCTTGGATTCGCAGAGATCATTCGCATCGTCATCTTGAATATCGATAAGGTGGGCGGTGCTACGGGATTTACAGTTCCTGGCTACACCAACTTCTTGTGGGTAGGCGCGTTCGCCATAATCACGATCATCATTGTCTACAACATCGTCCATTCGGACATGGGCCGCGCTTTGATCTCGATCCGCGAGGACGAGTTAGCCGCCGAGGCAATGGGAATCAACACGACTCGCTACAAAGTGCTCTCCTTTGTAATCAGCTCCGCCCTCGCGGGAATGGCCGGTGTGCTTTTCGGACATTACACGCAGTTCTTGAGCACGAACGACTTTCAATTCATTCGCTCGTTCGAGATCATCATCATGATTGTGCTGGGCGGCATGGGCTCGTTAACAGGTGCGGTGTTCGGAGCAATTGTCATCACGCTACTGCCTGAACTGCTGCGCCAACTGCCCGGTGATGCGTCAAAATATCGCCTTGTCGTTTATTCGGCATTGTTGATTCTCATTATGTTGACGAGGCCTCAGGGCCTTCTCGGCACCAGAGAATTTGGATTGTCGTGGCTAAAGCGAGCTCGAAAACGACCGGAAGGATCTCAAGCGGTGGGAGCGTCGGCGGGTGTGCCGGTAGCAGAACAAGCCAAGCCTTCCGCGCTTGATCGTGAGAAGGAGACGGGAAATCTATGAGCGGCCCTGCAACCAACGGCAAAACTCCGCTCCGAACGGTGAATTGCACCATTAAGTTCGGCGGGTTGGTTGCTGTTAACTCGCTCGAAATGACTGTTAAGAAGGGCGAGATTTACGGCTTGATTGGGCCGAATGGGGCCGGCAAGACCACGATTTTCAATCTGCTCACCGGTGTGTACAAACCGACTGAGGGCGAAATCTATTTCAATGAGCAACGCATCGACGGTCTCAAATCTTATGAGATTTCGCGTCGAGGCGTGTCGCGGACATTCCAAAACATTCGCCTCTTTCCCAGTATGTCGGTGATCGAAAACGTGATGACTGCCTGCCACCGGCACGCACGTCAGAATCTACTCGACTGTGTGCTGCGCTTGCCGAGATTTCATCGCGACGAACGCGAGCATCGCGAGTTCGCTCTTGAGCTTCTGGAGATTTTTGATCTCGCTCGCTTTCAAAATGAAGGCGGAACAAGTTTGCCGTATGGCAATCAGCGACGGCTGGAAATTGTTCGCGCCCTCGCGACGCGACCGGAGTTGCTGCTGCTGGACGAGCCCGCTGCGGGAATGAATCCCTCCGAGCAGGAAGACCTGATGCGCTTGATTCAGCAGATCAGAGACAAGTTTGGGCTCACGATTCTGCTGGTGGAGCACAATATGAAAGTGGTGATGGGTGTTTGTGAGCGTATTCAGGTGGTCGATTATGGTAAGTCGATCGCGCTCGGTCTGCCGGACGAGATTAAGAATGATCCCAAGGTGATCGAAGCGTATCTTGGGGACTGAGTTCTCAGATCTGAGATTTGGGATCTGAGATCAGCTTTTGTTTTTAAGTGCTTTTGTCCTTTAGTTTTGGTGGTTTTTGCTTAGTTAGGCCGATACCCTGATCTCAGATCTCAGATCTCAGATTTCAGATTTCAGATCTCAGATCTCAGATCTCAGAAATTAAGAAATGCTTAAGTTACAAAACGTCTCCGTCAATTACGGCGCCATTGAGGCCCTTTGCGACATTTCCATGCACGTGGAACAGGGCGAAGTCGTAACGCTCATCGGAGCAAACGGAGCCGGCAAAACCACAACGCTACGCACCATCACGGGACTCCTCGAGCCCCGCCAAGGTCGGGTCGTTTTCGAAGACGAAGACATCGGCGGTAAGCCCACCCACAAGCTGGTCGCTCGCGGCATCTCGATGTCTCCCGAAGGCCGCGGCGTCTTTGCGAATCTATCCGTGCGCGAGAATCTGCAGATGGGTGCTTACCTTAAACGGAATAAGCGCGAGATTGCGGAAGAGATGGAGCATGCTTTCCGCATGTTTCCCCGGCTCAAAGAACGTGAGTCGCAAAAGGCCGGAACGCTTTCCGGCGGTGAGCAGCAAATGCTCGCCATGGGACGAGCCCTGATGTCTAAACCGCGGCTGTTGCTTCTCGACGAGCCTTCGCTCGGTCTGGCTCCCCTGGTGGTGCACACAATATTTGAAGCTATCGAAGAGATTCGCAGTAAGGGCACGACGATTCTTCTGGTTGAGCAAAATGCCCACGCAGCGCTGAAGCATTCCGATCGAGCCTACGTTCTTGAGACCGGCAGAATTGTGATGGAAGGTCCATCCAAACAACTTGCCGACGACCCTAGAATTAAAGAAGCCTATCTTGGCGAATAGCCATTTTCTTTCTGTTTGGTCCGTGTCATACCGGAGACTTACAGACCTGATTCGCCGCCCCACGGCGCTAACCTGGCTTGCCGGCCTAATCACATTATCCCTACTCGTCCTCGGCTCCGGCTGTGGGCAAAACAACAGTGGCGGCGCCGATCACACCCTCATAAAAATCGGATATTACGGCGATCTCTCCGGCCCGACTTTCAATTTTGGAGAGTCCGCAAAGAACGGCGTCCTCATGGCCGTGGAAGAGCTCAACCAGGGTGGAGGCATCAACGGCCATCGTATCGACCTCGTGATTGAGGACGATCAGGGCAACCCTGAGCGCGCCGCCGCTCGGGCCGGTAAGCTCATCGATCAGGACAAGGTGATCGCGGTGATTGCAGGTGGGACTTCGGGAAACAGCCGGGCAGGAGCTCCCAAGGCACAAGTTGCCAGGATTCCACTAATCTCGCCGTCGGCGACTGATCCAGCGGTTACTCAAATCGGCGATTACATCTTTCGCGCCTGCTTTATCGACACCTTCCAGGGCGAAGTGATGGCGAAATTTGCTTTCAATACTCTCAAAGCTCGCAAGGCCGCCATCCTGATGGATTTCAATTCACCGTACAGTCGCGGTCTGAGTGACTTTTTTGAGCTTAGCTTCACTCGACTGGGTGGCCAGATCATCAACAAGCAGCTGTACACGATCACTGACGGCGATTTCCGCGGGCAGCTGAGCTCGATTCAACTTTCCGCGCCTGACGTGATTTATGTGCCCGGTTATTACGGCAACATTGCTTTCATAGCCAAGCAGGCAAAGCAGATGAGTATCGTGCAGCCGTTGCTGGGAGGCGATGGCTGGGACGCTCCCGAACTTTGGGATTTGGGCGGAGATGCCTTGAACGGATCGTATATTTCGAATCATTACTCGGCGGAAGATCCGTCGCCAGCCATTCAACAATTCGTTCGCGATTACAAGTTGCGCTACGGAAATCTCACGCCAGATGCGCATGCCGCTCTGGCTTATGACGCGATGAGAGTGTTGGCGGATTCTATTCAGCGCGCCGGCTCGACAGAAGGCGCCAAGCTGCGCACAGCTCTGGCGCAGACAAAGAATTTCAAGGGCGTCACGGGACTCATCACGATTAATGAAGAGCGCAACGCAATCAAGCCGGCAGTGATTTTGAAACTTCAGGATCGGAAGTACATCTACCAGGAAACGATTCAGCCCGAAAGTGCGGCCGTCTCCGCGCCCTCGCCCTCAGCAAAGCCCACCCGAAAAAAGTAAGCAACGAAACAGGCGTTTAGAGTTCAATCTTCAGATTGTCTGGCTGAGAAATCACAAACTGAAGTTTGAACTCTAAACGCCTGTTTCGTTGCTTATCTCAATTACTTCACAGCTTCATGCAGCGAGCGCCACGAGCCTTTCAATAGTTCATTAATCCTGGCCCAGTCTTCCTCACTGACGCCGCCGGCCTCTTCCTTCGTATCGCGAATGGTCATGGCGTCGGCACGCAGCTTTCCATGCTCCATGAATTTCTCGACCGGCAAGTGGTAAATCTCAGCCTGCAATTCCGCCAGCGAACGCGCGAGATCTCCTTCGGCATGTTGAGCTCGTTGCCTGTGAATGATCCACCACTCCAGTTCCGCGCGCGCGACCCGATCAACGTCAAAAGGAATATCACTTACTTTCCTTATTGACTGATAGAACTTGATCAAATCAGGCAAGGCTTGCTCGTAGTCCGACCGCTGTTTTCCGCGCTTGAAAACGAAAGCGGCTTTGGCAGCTCGAAACGCAACTACATTCGACCGGATAAAGGGCATCTTGTACTGCTTCCGAAGCAGCTCGGCCAGTTCAAAGAAGAGCTTTACGCGCTGCTTGTCATAGTACGAACGCCACATGTCCGTCTCGAGGCGCGCTACTTCGTCAGGATCAAACTCTTTCAGGTGTGAAGTGCGCGGGACAAACAGATCGATTCCTGTCCAAATCGCCAGCAGCAGCACAATAATGCCAGTGACTTTCAAGAATCGACGGCGCCGCGGTTTTCGCTGTGACTCAGAGGGAAGAGTTGCAGAATTTGTCGACACGGGAGGCCTCCGGGCGACAGAGATTATCACGGCTGTGGCATGGGCGTCTCGCGGATTGTGGCATGGGCGTCCCCGCCCATGTGCTGCGTCCCAGGTCCCAATTTGACGTGTTATGAGCAGCCTTATTGAAATCCCACTGGAGCTCCGGTCAAGTTCACGGGCGGGACGCCCGTGCCACACCTTCACTGCGGTTGCGTAGCCATTTTCTATTCCGTATAATTCACGGCTTGCTCGAAGCACGGGTTTTGTCCGGTGGGTTCGCGCCCACTTTTTATTTTGGGCGCCACAATATTTAGAGAGCCTACCACGCCTGCACTCGTGCCCACTTGGTAGCGATTACTAAAGACGATGGGTTCCAGGTCGATTCAGGAGCGAGTTGAGGCAATAGCTGAGCGAGTCGCAATCGACCACGGATTGGAGTTGGTTCATTGCGAGGTCGCAGGCCCCGATAACAAACCCATTGTTCGCCTCTTTATTGACAAGCCAAACGGTGTAACCCACGACGACTGCTCAGAAGTGAGCCAGTACCTGGGGACAATTCTCGATGTCGAGGATTTTATCCACGCAGCTTACACCCTGGAGGTTTCCTCCCCCGGACTCGAGCGTGGGCTTTACAAGAAAGCCGACTACGAACGGTTCGCCGGAAGCCTGGCAAAGTTGAAGACCCGCAGCGCGGTGAACGGCCAGCGTAACTTTCGCGGCCGCCTGTTGGGAGTAGAGGCGAGTAACGTGCTATTTGACGATAAGACCAATGGTCGGGTCAGCATTCCGATCGACTCCATCGCGAAAGCAAATCTGGAGTACGACTTCGACGCCGAATTGCGGCGTAAGTAGGACAAACTTTGAAGTTTGTTCTCGAGGTTAACCCGGACACAAGTCCGGCACAAACACGCAGGCCTAAGAACTTGCGTCACAACAACTGAATAGGCTCAGACGACGCGCAGACTTGTAGCGTCGAGCCAGACGAACGGAAATTTTTACATGAGTTCATCCATTGCACAGAACATTGAGGCTCTTTGCCAGGAACAAGGCATCGAGCGCGACCTCGTCATTGAAGCGATGAAAGAGGCCGTGCGTGCCGCCGCTAAGAAGCAGTTCAAATCCGGCGAGGACATCCAGGTTGACTGGAACCCCGACACCGGCATTGAGCTTTCCTCGTCCAAAGTTGTCGTGGATGAGGTCACCAACGGGGCCACCGAGCTTTCGATCGAAGAGGCCCGTGAGCTCGCCGGCGACGAAGTTGAAATTGGCGACGCCTTGTTGCTGCCTTTGCCAATGGAAGAACTGGGACGAATTGCCGCGCAGACCGCGAAACAGATCTTGTTTCAGAAGGTGCGTGATGCCGTCCGGAATAATGTCTACGAGCAGTACATCGATAAGACGGGCGACCTTGTCAACGGATATGTAAAGCGCTTCGAACGTGGAAACATAATCGTCGATCTCGGCAACCTCGAAGCGATTCTGCCGCGCTCCCAACAATCACGCGGTGAACAGTGGAATCAGGGTGAGCGCATCCGCGTCGTCATTCATAACGTCTCGAAAGAATCAAAAGGACCGCAGATCGAAGTTTCGCGTACTTCTCCCGAATTGCTGCTGCGCTTATTCGAGATGGAAGTCCCCGAGATCTACGATGGCACCGTCGTCATCAAATCCTGTGTCCGCGAGCCCGGTGAACGCGCCAAAATCGCCGTCACCTCAAACGAGCGCGACGTTGATCCGGTTGGCGCCTGCGTCGGTATGAAAGGCTCGCGCGTTCAAGCCATCATTCGCGAACTGCGCGGCGAGAAGATTGACATCATTGAGTGGTCTGACGAGCCTTCGGTGTTTGCTGCCAACGCGCTCTCGCCAGCCAAGGTTAATCAGGTTCGCATCACCGATATTGAGAATCGGCAGATGGAAGTTATCGTCAATGAGGACCAGCTCAGCCTGGCAATTGGCAAACGCGGACAGAACGTCCGACTCGCCACCAAATTGGTCGGCTGGAACATTGATATCCGTAGCGAAGAAGAGATCAAGCGCGAAGTCACTGAACAAATGGGTGCGCTGATCGCATCCGGCGAAGCTGTACCGCTTTCAGCGATCGAAGGCGTGACCGCCCAACAGGCTGAAGCCCTCGCCACTCATGACATCAATGACATCGACACCCTTGCCGCCACCTCCGTAGATGATTTGGTCGAGATCCTCGACCTCAGCTTGGACGAGGCCGAAGTAATTCTCGAGCAGGCGAAGGCCGTCATTGCTATTCGCGAACGCACTCAGCAGGCTGAAGCAGCCGGTGAGACCGCGGACGAGGACGGCGAAGGAACTGAGTCCACTGAAACTGATGACGAGCACATTCATGCCGTATCGGTTGAGCCTGCGGAGACCGAGAGTGTCGCTGAAGAGTCAGGTGAAGATCCTACTGCCGCCGGCTACGACGAAGCTGTCGAGCAAGGCGTGCCTTATGCGAACGAACATGAAGTTCTCGCACAGCACGCCGCTGAACCGGTAGCGCTGACAGAGATCGAGCCTTTGGCGGAAGACGAGCTGATCCTCGAGGAGGCAGGCAGAGATCTTCGGCCAGACACAATCACTCCATCGCCGGATCTAACGTCAGCTGGCGCAGCCGCCAGCGAACACATTGACGAGATGAGTGAGGAAATGGGCGTCGAAGGTTTTGCCGACGCCGTAGAAAATGCGGCCGAGTCGGTTGACTCCGCCGCCAAAACAAATCCCGATGCTGTTGAAGACGCCGCGCAGGACGGGATCAGTGACGAAGACGAGAAGCAAGATGCTTCCCCAGACGCGGCAAATTAGTTTCAGCGAGCGTGCTGTGATGAACAGCACGTATCGCTGCTCGCCCTCCAATCCCCTTTTCGGGCTGCGCTTCTGACTGCGTACTCGAAGAAGTGGTTGAGAGCGAGAGTTCTTAACCACTTTCGAGAGAACCCGGGACGCGTGAAATTTTGCGTTCCTGAAGGAGTGCATGAACGCTTCAAAAGTCCGAATTTACGACCTCGCTAAGGAACTCAAGCTCGACACTAAACGGCTGATCGAAGAGATCCGTCGCGAAGGCGTGGATGTCAGCGTCCCTTCGAACTCAGTTTCGAAGGAATTGGCCGAAAAGATCCGCCTCAAGTACTTTCCCAAAAAGGAAGCCGTAGTTAAGCGCGCCGTCAAGGTTGTCAAACGAGCAGCTCGGCCCGCGGCCGAAGAAGAAGCGGCTCCGGAAGCAGTCGAGCTACCTGTGGCCGAACCAGAGGTGGAGGCGCCGGAGGTCGAAGCTGCTCCTGAGGAAGAACCAACTCCCGCACCAATCCCCAAACCAGCTACAACTGCTCGACTGGTTAAGAAGCTGACACCTGCATCGCGAGCTGAGCAGCCCGCAGCCGCACCCGTTGCCGAACCCGAGCAATTCGAGGATGCGGATGTTGAGCTCCCGATCGTTGGCACCCCGGAGGTAGCTCATAGCGAACCTGCGGCAACAGCAACTGCTAGACAAACCGTAGCGCCAACGGTGACAGCGGCTCCACCATCAAGACAGATAAGAGTCCTGCGTCCCACTGCGGCAGCCTTGGATGCGGGAATTCGGCCGGGCGAGCGCGCACCGGCTCCAACTCCACCTCCGGCTCCGCCAACACCGCGAGAGCGTGATGAACGGCGCCGTGAGCGCGCCCCCGCCGGTCGCACCGAATATCGTGGGACTCCGGGTGAAACCGCTACACCGCAAACCACTTACATTCCGCCCCCGGATAGCGGTCGACGGCGATCTCGTCGCGCCAGCCCACGAGGCGGCCGCAAGGCGGGTGAAAAAGGTGGGCGTTTCGACAGGGGAGATTTCATTCCACCACCGAAGGCGTTATCTCTTGAAGACCGAATCGCCGGTCGCATGGAAACTCCCACGCCTGGCGAGCTCAAGTCCGTGCGTGTCATCGAAGGATCGACCGTCAAAGAATTCGCTGAAAAGCTGGGCATCAAACCCAAGGACGTCGTGACGCTGCTGTTACAGCGAGGCGTCTTTGCCACCATCAATCAGCCCTTGAATGATGACGTCGCGATCGATTTGGCCAAACGCTTCGGCTATGAAGTCACTTTCGTTCCTTTCGAAGAAATGGTCGCGGAAGAAGAGTTCGAAGAACTGGTGGCCTCGGATGCCGATGATGTTGAGTTGCCGCGAGCCCCTGTCGTCACAGTCATGGGCCACGTTGACCACGGTAAAACTTCATTGCTTGACGCGATTCGGGCAACCGACGTCGCTGGCGGCGAAGCCGGCGGAATCACTCAACATATCGGAGCCTACAGCGTGCAGGTTCCGAGTCCGGATAATCCAGGCGAAACTCGGCGGGTTGTTTTCCTCGACACTCCGGGTCACGAAGCGTTCACGCTCATGCGTGCTCGCGGTGCGCGCGCCACGGACGTAGTTGTTCTGGTAGTCGCAGCCGACGATGGCGTGATGCCGCAAACGATCGAGGCTATCGAGCATTCACGCGCGGCTAACGTTCCGATTGTGGTCGCCATCAACAAGATCGACAAACCCGATGCAAATCCTGAACGAGTCAAGCAGGAACTCGCTCGCCAGGGATTGAACCCGGTTGACTGGGGCGGCGAAACCGAGATGGTACAAGTCTCGGCAAAGAAGCGGGAGAATCTCGAAACTCTGCTCGAGACTATCTTGCTGACGTCTGACATTCTGAACTTGCGGGCCAGCCCAACCCGACTTGCTTCCGGCGTGGTGCTTGAAGCCAAACTCGATCGAGGTCGAGGTCCAGTGGCAACCGCCCTCGTTCAACAGGGAACGTTGCGCATCGGCGATCCATTTATCGTTGGACAGATCTTCGGCAAAGTCCGCGCCATGTTCGATGACCGTGGCGGTTCGGTAACTGAAGCGATGCCGGCAACACCGGTTGAAGTACTCGGGCTGCAGGGCGTGCCTTTAGCAGGCGACACTTTTCAGGTAGTTGCCGATATCATCCGCGCTCAGCAGATCTCGCATCACCGTCAAGTCGTGAATCGACAAACTACGCTGCTGCAAAGCACGAAGCGCGGTATCGAAGCCCTCGGCCAAAGCGAAGTGAAGGAACTGCTGGTCGTCATCAAGGCAGACGTGCAGGGTTCAGTCGAAGTTTTGAAATCGACGTTACAGAAACTCTCCACCGACGCAGTCAAGGTCAAGGTCATTCGCTCCGGAGTGGGCGCGATCACTGAGTCGGATGTTCTGCTCGCCTCGGCAACGCAGGCCGGCACAGCTTCAACGGCAGTGGTGATTATCGGCTTCAACGTCAGGCCGGAATCACGCACCGGCGATCTCGCCAAACAGGAGGGCGTGGATATTCGACTTCACTCGATCATCTACAAGGTCGAGGAAGAGATTCGGGCCGCCATGATTGGTATGCTCGAGAAGATCGAAAAGGAAAAGATTCTTGGCAAAGCGGATGTTCGCGAAGTGTTTCGCGTGCCTCGAGTGGGCGCGGTTGCCGGATGCATGGTGGTCACCGGACTCATCAAACGCACCGCGCGCGCGCGCTTGATCCGCGATAGCGTTGTTGCCTGGGAGGGTGGCATCGGATCTTTGCGCAGGTTTAAGGAAGACGTCAGCGAAGTTCGCGACGGTTATGAATGCGGTATCGGCCTGGAGAATTTCAACGACATAAAGGTTGGCGATCAGATCGAAGCCTACGTCGTTGAGAAGGTCGCCGCGACAGAGCTCTGATGAATTGTAGGGGCTGACCTATGTGTCTGCCCTGGTGTTGAATTGGTGCAGCAGGGCGGACACACAGGTCAGCCCCTACAACGGATCTAAGGACATGCATCGCACGGAAAGAGTTGCCGACTTACTGCGTGAGGAAATCATTCAGATTGTCGGATACGAACTGGAAGATCCGCGTTTGACGCCGGTTACCGTTACCGATGTGCGATTGTCTGACAACTTGAAGGCCCTACGCGTGTACGTAACCGTAGCCGGCGATGAGAAGGAACATAAGGCAGCACTATCCGCGCTACGACACGCCACTCCCTACGTGCGTAAGCAACTTGGCCTTTCTTTGAATCTGAGTCACGTACCGGAAATTCATTTTGTGCGCGATAAGGTTGAAGAAGAGGGCGAGCGGGTGGACAAACTGCTCGCAGAGATCGAGCAGCAATGGGAAGAAAGAAAGGATGGATGAAGGCTGAAGGATAAAAGGATTGAGGGCCATCGTCCTTTCATCCTTCAGCCTTCAGCTCTCATCCTTGTTTTTGATGCTTAGTCAAGTCGTTGAACTTATTGAATCGAAGCGCAGCTTTGCCATAACCTCACACATTCGCCCGGATGGAGATAGTTTGGGTTCCAGCTTGGGTCTCTATTGGTTGCTGCAAGCGCTGGAAAAAGATGCGGAAGTTATCATGCGCGACGCGGTCCCGCACTCCTACCGGCATTTACCAGCCTGGCAAAACGTACGTGTCACACCAAGCGTCGATCGAAGTTACGATGCTGTGTTCGTGATCGAGTGCTCGGACATCGGCCGCCCTGGTCTCGTAAATCTCGAAAAGCAACACGTCGTCAACATTGACCATCACTCGACCACGGCTCTCTTCGGCACCATTAATTGGATCGATTCGACAGCCTCAGCAGTCGGCGAGATGATCTACAACCTCTGCAAGGCTACCGGCGTTCGCGTGACGAAAGAAATTGCCGAGTGTGTTTACACCGCGTTAATTACTGACACGGGGTCTTTCCACTACTCGAATACGACCGAACGCACTTTTAAGGTGGCTTCGGAACTCGTGCGGACTGGCGTTAAGCCGGCTAAGACTGCCGAGTCAGTGTTTGCGAGTTATCCCTGGGCGCGTATTCAGCTATTGGGTGATGTTCTTTCCACTGCTAGACGCGATGCCTCTGGCCGCGTCGCGTGCATGCGCCAGACGCTCGACATGCAAAAACGATCGGCAGCGGCTGAAGAAGATACCGACGGGTTCGTGAACTACCCGCTAACCGTCGCTGAAGTTGAAGCGGTTGCCTTGCTGAAAGAGTGCGCACCTGAAGTCTATCGCACGAGTTTGCGCTCCAAAGGCGACGTGAATGTAGCTCGAGTTGCCGAGTTGTTTGGCGGCGGCGGTCACCGCAATGCAGCTGGTTGCACCCTCACCGGATCCTGGGACGACGCTGAGACACGTATCATCGGCCTGCTCCAGGATGCCGTCGATCGCGCCAACGGTGGCGCCGACATCACGGAAGATACGCTGAAATAGTTCTTGGTGCTTTGTTCTTTGTGCTTTTTTGCTTTATCGATTGAACAGTTCAAGTCGACGAAGATTCAAGTACAAAGAACAAAAACCGATTCTTCCAATTTCCAAACTCACCGTTGATGCCGAAGGAAAAAAAATACAAATGGCGGCGGGCTGACTACCAGGAGCAAACTCAGGGTCTGCTCATCGTCAATACCGGGCATGGCAAAGGCAAAACGACCTGCGCCCTGGGGCTGATGATGCGCGCCGCCGGACAGGGCCTGCACTGTTGCATGATTCAGTTCATGAAGTCGCGGAATGATCGCTACGGTGAACACGTTGCGGCCGAGAAGCTCGGCATTGAAGTTCACACCATGGGAGACGGCTTCACCTGGGACACGAAGAATCCGGAGCAGGATCGGCAAACAGCCCGTGAGACCTGGAACCTGTGCGTCGAGAAACTTCGCAGCGGCGATTACGATATGCTCGTATTTGACGAACTGGTTTATGTCCTCAGCTACGACATGTTGCCGGTTGATGAAATTGTCTCTGAGCTTAAAGCCGCGCGCGCTTCTCAACCTGCGCTTCATATTGTCGTGACGGGCCGCGACGCCCCGACGGAATTGATCGAAGCCGCTGATCTGGTAACGGAAATGACCGAAGTCAAACACCCGTTCCAGGCCGGCGTCCGCGCCCAACGCGGCATTGAATTTTGAGATGTTTCGACGTCCTTTCTCTAATAGCATAGTCCGCGGTCAATTCGAATCAAGGTGGTCCGTTATGTCGTACTACATTGAAGCCACTCCTGAAATTCGTGGTGGCAAACCACGAATTGCGGAACTCGAATCACCGTTGCTGATTCGGTAAAGCAAAAAATGGTGAACTGAAGCCTAAGCCGATACCACAGGCTGGCCCTGTGGTGTTTCATGTTCACAGCTACAAAAACAGGCTCATCCATCGGTTCGCAAGAGGCCACGGGCTAGCCCCGTGGAGTTTCACGTTGCCGCCCGCCACCAGCCTGAAGCGTGAACACTCCACGGGACGAGCCCGTGGCATCACCAAAAATCTCGGCCCGCCTCTGTTAGCAACCAACGTGAGTGACCACGGCGCCAGGCCGTGGCCTCAGTTTTAGCGACTACCTACTTTTTCTTGCCGCACTGCAACAAGACTGCTTCCTTTTCATCCTTCGCGCCTTCTGTGATAAGGTTGAAACCCTTCGACGAGCTCAAATTGAGCAAATAACACATGGCTTGGTTTAGCAAGAAAAGTAAGCGCATCGAGGCCGTTCCGCCCGACCAGCGCGTTGTTAAGACCGAAAACGTCTTCGTAAAGTGCGACGATTGCGAGCAGCACCTGTTTCAACGAGAGCTCGAAGACAATCTCCAGGTCTGCTTCCATTGCGGGCATCACTTTCGTATCGGCGCTCGTGACCGGCTCGCAATGCTTTTCGACGAAGGCAAGTTTGAAGAACTCGACTCCGACGTCATCTCGATGGATCCTTTGGAATTCGTCGACACGAAACCCTATCCCTACCGTCTCAAGCAAGCAACGCTAACGTCAGGACTGCCCGAGGCCATCGTCAACGCTCGCGGCAAAGTCGGTGAGCATCTCGTGTTTGCCGGCGCCATGGACATGCTTTTTATCGGCGGTTCAATGGGATCGGCGGTGGGCGAAAAAGTTACGAGGTTAATTGAACACGCGCTCAAGGACTTCGGCGCGGTCGTAACCTTTGCGGCGTCGGGAGGCGCGCGCATGCAGGAAGGCACTTTGTCGCTGATGCAGATGGCAAAGATAGCCGCGGCGCTGGCTCAGCTCGAAGAAAAGCGTCTGCCTTTCATCTCAGTTTTGACCGACCCAACCACCGGCGGAGTCACCGCGAGCTTCGCGATGCTCGGCGATGTCATCATTGCCGAACCCAAAGCTCTGATCGGTTTTGCCGGGCCCCGAGTGATCGAACAAACCATCAGGCAGAAGTTACCAAAAGACTTTCAGCGTTCCGAGTTTTTGCTTGAGCACGGGATGCTTGATGCTATTGTCGATCGTCGTGAGCTTCGCGAGTTTATCAAGAAGACCCTCGATTTCATGCTCAATCCCGAAATTCGCTCTGAATTGGAACTCGATCGCGAACGCCGAGCAGCGTCATAGGAAGGTCTTAGTACTTTGTTCTTGGTTCTTTGTAGTTGCGATACACGAAAGGCAGTAATGGAACCGTAAACCGGGAACCGGGAACCGAGCCAAGGGTCAACCACAAAGAACAAAGCACTAAGAACCAAGAACTAATTATTAATGAATTTCGATGACGCGGTTCGCTATCTATACAGCCTTGGTCACGAAACCCTCGCGTTAAAGCTCGGCCTCAAAACCACGGAAGTACTTCTCGCCGCGCTCGGTGATCCTCAAAAAAGCTATCCCGCGGTTCAGATCGCAGGCACCAACGGCAAAGGCTCGACCGCAGTCGTGCTCGACTCAATTTGTCGTGCGGCGAGAATAAACACCGGCGTATTTACCTCGCCGCACCTCGTCAGCATTACCGAAAGAATTCGTGTCAATGGAGCTTTCATTTCGCGAGATCTATTCGCTGAGCTAGCCACGCGGGTGAAAGAACAAGTTGACCATTTGCTCAGTTCAAATGCGCTCACGGCCGCTCCCACTTTTTTTGAGCAAGTCACTGCCATCGCCTTGCTCGCGTTCAAGCACGCCAACGTAGACCTGGCAATTTTGGAAACCGGACTGGGTGGCCGGCTAGACTCGACTACCGTGGCTCAAGCTGAGACAGTCGGAATTACTCCTATAGCGGTAGATCACCAGGAATATTTAGGTGAGACTCTCGAAGAGATTGCCGCCGAGAAAGCAGCAATCATTCGCCCCAGTGTCACCGCGATCATCGCCCCGCAAACAAAGGCTCCGCTCAACGTGATCACGGAACGATGCGCGAGCGTCGGAGTCACACCGCGATTCAGCACCGATGCGATCGAAGACGAAAATGTCAGGAGTGATGGTCGAATTCAGGCGACTCTAAAGACCTCTCGCGATAGCTATCCACAAATTGTTTTCGGCCTCCGCGGACGACATCAAATCACGAACACCGGGCTTGCTATCGAGCTGGCGGAATCTCTACGTGAGAAGAACCTGCAAATTCCGAAGAGTGCCATTATCGATGGAGTCCAGCAAGCGCATCATCCAGGACGCCTCGAGCTTATCGATGGCAGACCTCAAGTCCTGTTGGATGGAGCGCACAACCCCGCCGGAGCTGAAGCATTGCGGGCGTATCTTGACGAGTTCACCAACCAACGCCTCACCATGCTTTTTGCCGCAATGCGTGACAAGAATCTCAGCGATATGGCAGCGACGCTTTTTCCTCGTGCCGAATTGCTCGTGCTAACCAAAGTCGATAACCCCCGCTCAGCAAGCCTCGAAGATTTGGAGGAAGTTGCGAATCAAGTTTCGGGCGTGCGACAGATCAGACTTGTGCCGGACGCATTGAGCGCGATCCAGTATGCGATTACCGAGACTCCGAGCGAGGGATTAATTTGTGTTACCGGCTCGCTCTACCTGATTGGCGAGATACGGAATCTACTCGTCAATCGAGTTTGCTAAACTCAGCACTGCACACTAAGCTCGCCAACATGTCAGCTACAGAAAAACCCGCGCCGCAGGTGCTGGACAGCAAGAAAGTTTTTGAGGGGCGCGTCTTCGACGTGACCATCGATTCGATTCGCGAAGATGAGATCACTTACGTTCGCGAAGTTGTCCGCCATCCGGGTAGCGCAGTCATCGTTCCGGTCTTTGCCGATGGCACCGTTGCTCTGGTTCGCCAGTACAGACATCCCGCCGTTCGCTATCTGCTCGAGATACCGGCAGGCTCATTGGATGAAGGTGAAAAGCCGGAGGAAGGCGCTGCGCGGGAGCTCGAGGAAGAACTCGGAGTGGTTGCTGGTAGCCTGGTCAAACTCACTGAGTTTTTTGTTTCTCCCGGATTTTGTGAAGAAAAGATGTGGATTTATTTGGCGACTTCGCTCACGGAAACCGCGCAACGCTTAGAAGAAGATGAAATCGTGGAAGTTGTGAGAATGCCCTTCTCACAAGCGCTCGAAATGATCAGCGACGGTGAGATCGAAGATGCGAAAACTATCATCGGGCTGATGCTGGCAGCGCCGCGCGTCGGGCCGGCAATGCTGGAGGCATCGTATCCGGCGGTTTAGATTTCAAAACCTATCCGCAGATTACACCGATTCCACAGATGTCGGCTGAATCCGGTTATGTTGAGGCGTCTCGCCTTTGCTAAATCGGTGAAATCTGCACAATCTGCGGATAAAGTTTTTGGAGTCGACCAACACACCGAAATGAAACACTACGCGCAGCCAATGGATGTTGACCGCCTCATCACCGCTCACCTACACTGAATCATCGTGCAAACACCCGAAGACTTCGGCTCGCAAATCGCGCCTAACCAAACTTTCCTACCCGAACAAGCCAAGCCGAGAATCATTGATCCCGATGACCCGCCCTGGGGATTTCTGATTGCATTCGTCGCCTGGGTGGCAACTTTGTTCCTGCTGATCATCGCGCCACTGATCTTCCTGCTGCCTTACGCAATAAAGCGTGGGCTGCAACCATCATCACCGACCTTCGCTCAAGCATTTACTGAACTGGCGTTGAAAGATCCCATCGCGATCTTTCTGCAGGTACTGTCGACGTTGCCCACTCATCTCGTTACTTTTCTGATCGTGTGGGCAATTGTTACGAGATTCGGGAAGTATCCTTTTTGGGAGACCATTGGCTGGAGCTGGGGCAAACATCTGGGACTCTGGTCGAGCATAGGCCTCGGCGTGCTTTTGTTCGCTGCCAGTAGTTTAGTGGCAGAGCTCCTTGGAGGTGACAAACCGACGCAGCTCGATCTCATTCTAAACAGCTCGCCCGCCACGAAGTATGTGATTGCCTTTCTGGCTACATTTACCGCTCCCTTCGCGGAAGAATTTGTTTACCGCGGCTTACTGTATTCCTCGTTGCAGCGAATAATCGGCAAAGTGATGGCGGTAGTGTTCGTGCTTGGCTTGTTCACGATTGTTCATGTTCCGCAATACTGGCCGAACTTTGGCGTGATCGCCGCGGTAGGATTGTTGAGCGTGGCGTTAACCGTGGTGAGGGCGCTTTCTGGACGACTGCTCCCGTGCATCATTATCCACCTGCTCTTTAATGGCGTGCAGTCCATTCTCATCGTCGCCGGAATAGCTGGTCCAAAGCCCAGTCTGAAGCCGGAGCAGGTAACTTCGCTTATTCAGCCACTTTTCCAGACTTTCTTTTTGCTCAATTGAAATGTCGTACGAGGTCGTCGTCGTTGGTGGCGGAATCGGTGGACTAACGACGGCTGCCCTGCTAGCCGCGCGAGGAGTAAACGTCTGTCTCGTGGAGCGCCAATCGAGTGTCGGTGGTTGCGTGGCTGCCGTCGAGAAGTTCGGATATTCGTTTGAAAACGGATTTGGTCTTTATGCCTTGTGGGATGAGGGCGAAATTCACGATCGGATCTTTGCTGAGCTTCCAGTGAAACCGCCGGAAGTAAAAAAGCTCGCTCCCATCCTCAATGTTAGGCTTCCGGATCAGCCTGAGATAGTTGTCACCTCAGACTCTCAGTCATTTTTCGAAAACTTAAGAACGGCTTTTCCCGAATGCGCCGCTGAGGCTGTTTCTTTTTTCAGCCAGGCGGAAGCGATAGGCAACGATGTCCTGAAAGCGCCAGACCGTCTTCTAAATCCTCCGCCAGCTACCTTCGCCGCAAAGCTGCGCGGCTTCTTTCCAAAGCAACTAACAGCGGAAAAACTTCGCCGGCTGGCCAACGAATTAACCAGCCAGCACTTAGATAAAGTCTCGTTTCGATTTCAACGTTTTCTCGATGCGCAGCTGCAGATGTTCGCGCAAGCTTCAGCTTCGGAATGCTCGTACCTCTACTTCTGCATTCTCGCTGCGATTCGCGCTCGTGGATTATTTGGCATTCGCGGCGGAGCGTCAGCAATCGCGGAAACTTTGGCGTCTTCTATCAAGAAGAGCGGCGGCGCCATTCGGTTAAATGCCCACGCTCTGCGACTTGCCTACGATTCGTCAGGGAAAGTTGTCGGTGTGCACTTGCTGACCGGGGAAACGATCTCCGCTTCAAGAGCCGTGGTCAGTAATCTCACCGTCTGGGATACGTATGGCAAGCTGGTGGGTTTGGACCGCACGCCGAGCGCTGTACGACTGCGCTTGAAAGAGCTGAACAGTTGGGGAGTGTATCAACTGTTCCTTGGCATTGATGAAGCAGTCGCGGAGAAAATTCCTTCAGATCACATTATCGGCTTGACTGATTTGCAGGAGAACCAGGTCTTCGATCCAACCACGGCGCTGGTGGGCTTTTCGATGGCGCCCGCGTGGGATCGACGCGCGCCGGACGGCAAGCGTGCGGCAATGGTTCAAGTCCCCGTTGACGTCACTGATTGGTTTACCTATCACGTCGATGAAAGCGAGCATGAAGAGCAGGACCAAAGAAGTTTAGAGACTTTGTGGGCGAGGCTGCTGTCAATAATTCCGGAATTGTCTGGTTCACCCGAGTTGATTGAAACTGCAACCCCTCGAACCTGGTATGAGGACACGCGCCGCAAGCTCGGCATGCTAGGCGGATTACCAGTTACGCCGTCGATATTTGGCGCCAACACCATCACCCATGACACAGATTTCGAGAATTTCTTTATGGTCGGCGACACCGTGTACCCCGGCGCCGGTCTCGCCTCCGTAAGCCACGGCGCCCTCACTCTGGCTGACCAGCTCACCGGAAAACAGCACAGGTAAAGAATCTCTTTCAATCATTCACCGGGAAATGTATAGTGTCTGCGGTCAATAGACAATTTTTGGAGGCGTTAATGTACATCACGCTTGATGAGACTGACCGCCGGCCCTTCTACCGGCAAGTAGTGGACGAAATTAAAGCCTTGATTGCCCGAGGAGAACTGGTAGAAGGGTCAACATTGCCCCCGGTTCGCCAAGTGGCCTCGGACCTTGGCCTCAACCTAAATACCGTGGCCGTGGCTTACCGGAAGCTACAACAGGAGGGCCTGGTGCGGATAAAGCATGGGTCTGGCGCGATCGTCACTTCTCGCGTCCTTGAAGACAAATCAAACGATCACTTGCGGACGCAATTGCGGACAGCCCTCACACACCTAATGCTGGCAGGCTTAAAGCCAAGCGAAATCAAAGCGCTCGTGGATGGTGAACTGCGAGAATTGGGGAGAGGATAAGTGATCCTCTAGTTGTCTTTTGGCATTGGGCGGCCGCGACTCCCACCGTCGGGATTCGTATCGGGCTTGCCAATGCTTCGTCCTGGCCAATCGGGACTCGATCCCGGATTAGACGGTCGGCTTGAAGAACCACCCGGATTACTTGTTGGACCTGGAGTGTAACCTGGATTTGTACCCGGCCTGACACCTACCTGGCCAAAAATCTCGCGCGGATAGCCCGAATAAGCTGGACCATAGAGTCCACACGAACTACAACCAAAACCAAACACGCGGGAATAACTCGAGCCATAAGGCGAGCCCCAGCCGAAGCCAAACGGCATAAAGGTGTAGCAACGGTAGGCAGGATTAAACAACCAGAATCCGCTCCGAGAAAACGTGCTTGCCCATCCGTAGTCGTCAAACCCGGCCATCAGTTTATCGAGGTCTTTCGCGCGCAGCTTGCTATTCGCCTGCGCTACAGTATGAGCACGGTCTTTGCTCCAGGAATCAAGGTCATCAATAGCGATCTTTGGTTTTTCGAGCTTGGCGACTGAATATGCCGCGCTGCTGAAGACTACCTTGTTCCCTTCCTTAACCTTGGTGTGGGTATCCGCAAGCATCACCCGGCCTTTGCGAACAAATAACTCAGTGTTGTCGCCGGGAACGACATTGACTCGATAAAGTCCTCGCTTCACAATGACCATCCGGGCGTGAGGAGTGGTGATATTGATGGCCAGCTCGGTTTCGTCAGCTCCAGTGGCTTCAATGATAGCTGTGCCGCGAAGCACGCGTACCTCAAGTTTATCGAGTGAGCTGTCTGTTAATTCGAACTCCGAGTTTTCGCCCACTCGCAAATACGACCCGGGATTCAGGAGCATCTCCACGCGGCCGTCCATACCGGTCTTGACCACCTCGCCGGACTTCAAATCGTCGGTGACGGTCAACAAAGACCAATCATCCGCGCGCGAGGCTTTGCGCTCGGCTCGTCCCGAGACGGCATTGACCCCTCCCGCGGTGGCGGAAATCACAAATTTTTCTCGATTCTGCGCTTTGGTGATGAAACCCAGGGAAAGTAAAAGGGTTCCGCAAGCAATGCCCAGGATGATTGAAGAGAAAGCTCGCTTCATCGGGACCTCTCTTTCGCTAGCTCGATACCGGCCGCTTGGGGTTACGGCCATTATAGACCTGTCGAGCGGATTTACAAGCTTTCTAAAAAGGCTCAGGAGAATCGGCAGGTTTTGGGCTAGCCGAAGCCAGCGAGGCCGCAAAATATCCGCTTCGCGTGCGCGCCGCAAGATCGGGACGATCGACGAGATTCACCGTAACTTGGTGCCACTTTCCGTCGCGGGATATGTTTGCTGGACGATAACCGATGCTATACACCGTGCCGAGGTCAGTAATGATTTGTTTGTAGATCGTTTCGAGGTCTTCCAACTTGCTCGCCTTGCGCACGCTGGTGCCGCTGATTTCAGCCAGTTGAGCCAACTGAGCCCTGGCGGCAACGTACGCTTCCGTCGTTGCGTGATGCTTTTTCACTTCCTCCAACTCAGTATCAAGGAATATCGGAAATGCCAGTGCCTCTGATCGTTGCGACAAGCTCACCAAATCTTCAAAGGTCGTCTGCGATCCCGGTCCCGGCACTTCAGGCAAAGCATTATCAACACCGTCGGTCATGATCACTATGGCGGTACGTCTGGCGGAGGGGTTTATTACGTTCTCATGAACAAACCGAAGCGCATCCCAGAAGTTTGTACCGCTACTTAACCTCTCCATGTCGTCAATGTCCTGCTTCAGTTCCTTACGATCGGTCGTCAAGGGCGAGACGACCTCCAGGTCTTCCGAAAACGTCACCACTGCGATACGGTCTGTTGGCCGGCAAGCATCGACGAAACGCTTTGCGGACTTACGAATGAGCTTCAACTTTTTGGAAGTGGAGTTGGAGAGATCGAGAAGCAGCACCAGATCGAACGGCGCCTCAGCAGTCGCGAAAAAAGTTATCTCCTGTGGAGTGCCGTCGTCGATGACTGCAAAATCTCGCGGTTGCAGGAACGTTGGCGGTTTCAAAGGATTCTGACCGAGAACGCTTACTTGAAGATTAACAAGATCTGAATCGATGCGAATTGTATCGGGCGGATCGCTTACCTGAGCGGCGGCCGGAATTGCCAGAGCAAACAGACACAAACCAATCAGGCTGCAGAAGCGAGCAAACTTCCGCGGGAATGAAAAGCTGTTGAGCTCAATTTGCATAGTACCCATGCTTACCGCGCGCGACGGCATTACTGCGACTGACATTAACTTTGATAGCCCGCCATTTTCCATCACGCCCCTTGTCGGAGGGCCGGTAGGCGAGGCTGTACACCGTGCCTAGATCTGACACGACGCGTTCGTAGGCGCCCGCGAGATCTTCCAGGCCCTCGACTTCATAAAACATTCCACCACCCGCATCGGCCAGTTCTTTCATCCGATCGTGGCCCATGTCAAAAGCTTCTGGCTGAGTGTCCTGTTCGTTCAGCGCTTCATAGTAAGTATTCAACCAGAGCGTGTATAAAACCCCGTCGAATTCCCTCACATTATTCAGGAATTCGCGATATTCGAGCTTGGAGCCATCGCCTTGCACTCCGGGGATGCTGCCATCCAAACCATCGCTCATGAGAACAACAGCGGCACGTCGGGAGTTCTTTGTTTGTCTCGCTACTTCCTCCATGGCAAACGTGCCGGCGTCGTAAAGTTTCGTATCGCCTGACACGGTGTCGATAGTGTCGACGCGCTTGCGCAACACCTCGCGATCTAGAGTCAATGACGATACGACTGTGGGCCGACCAGCAAAAGTGATGATGGCAATTCGATCAGAAGGCCGTGCTGCATCCACGAATCGTCGCGCAGCGGCGCGAATTAGCTTCACTACATCGCGGGTGGAGCCTGATAGATCGATTAAGAGCACTAAATCGAAAGGTGCGGACGAGGATTCAAAATTCAAGACTCGCTGCTCGACTCCATTTTCAAACAGTTTGAAGTCGGACTGATTGAGGCCGGCGACACCTTTACTGGTGCCGCGATCGACGACACTGAGATTTAGCGCTACGAGCTGAGCATCAACTCTGATTATGTCGCCTTCGTCGACCTCTTCACTGTTTGATTGAGCCGCGGGAGTACCCGCTGCTTGAGTGCCGGTTGAAGATCCACGCAGCACCGGCGCTCCAACTCCGGTACCAATTCCGGCGCCGACGGGATTGATCATGATCTCGCCATTTTGACTGTTGGCGCGCAGCAGTTTCTGCCCTGGTCCAAAACGAAATCGATAATTATGTCCGTCGCCGTTTTCTGCAGCGATGGAAGACTGAACGACTCCGTTGGTAGCCTTTGCCGCCACGTCGGTGTTGAGCGGATCCAATTCGGTGAGAATGTTTCCGTTGACTGTGTTCAATGACAATGAGGCGGGCATTCCACGCGTGATTATCTTACCGTCGCCGGTAACGATTTCGGCCCGAGTCTTTTCGGGAATTCGGACATCAAGGTTAACGCGCTGTGGCCCGGACTGAGCGTTACCAGCAACGCTGATTATGAGGAGATTTTGATTTGTCTCAACCACCACCGGAGAGGTGCGACTAGTCGAGCCTACTACTTCCGCCGTTACCAGGACGTCACGTTCAGAACTTACAGTAATATTGATGTCACCAAACTGGTTTTCGACTCTGAGCTGACTATTTGCCGGCAGTTCAACACGTATTCCCGATGGATTCTGGGAATCGACAATTGGCAGGCAAATAAAAGCGGCTAAGAGCAGCGCGGCCAGACACACCCCGGCTCGTCGCAAGGGACTCGAGATCAGGGCGATGCTCGTGTTCCGCAAGTTACGGTTGGACTTCGACAAACAGATGGCTAATTGTCGAGAATCTGTCGGGAGAGCAGAATCTGCGCGGCCGAATAACTGCATAGTGCGCAGCCGGATTTGCCTAACGTTCGATCAAATCCAGCATCGAGCCTTCTTCCTTCGGTTTTGGCTCCGGTCGAATAGGCCCTTTTCCCCCCAAGTCTGCCAGTCTTAAGAGTAGATTATTTTGATTTGTTGCATATGGCAAAGCCATATCGAGGGTTACGTCACCGTTGCGAATGTAATTTTCGATTACGCTGTCGAACGTTTGCATTCCTTCCTGGTCACCCTGCTCCATGGCATCTATCAGCGATTTGCCTTCTGACTCGCCTTTTTCGATGTAGTCCTTGGTACGCATGGTGGACTTCAGAATCTCGATTGCAGCCAGCCTTCCCTTCCCGACTGCCCGTGGAATCAAGCGCTGCGAGATGATGTAACGGAATGACTGTGACAACCTCATACGAATCACACGCTCTTCGTTCTTTGGAAATACGCCGATGATACGGTCAACGGTTTTCGCGGCATCGATTGTATGCAAAGTTGAAAGCACGAGGTGCCCGGTTTCAGCCGCCTCCATCGCGACTTCGATGGTTTCTCGATCACGCATCTCGCCTACGAGAATTACCTTGGGTGCTTGACGCAGAGCGGCTCGCAAAGCAACCGCGAAGTTGGGCGTATCCGAGTGCAGTTCGCGCTGATGAATGGTTGAATTCTTGTGCTGATGAAGGAATTCAATCGGGTCTTCGATCGTGACGATGTGGTAGTACTTCGTTTCGTTGATAAGGTCGATGATGGCAGCTAGCGTGGTGCTTTTGCCGCTGCCGGTTGGTCCAGTCACCAGCACGATACCAGTCTTGAGATCGGCAATTGTTTCTAATTGTTTCGGTAAATCGAAGTCTTTGAACTGCGGAGGTCGCTGAGGAATGACGCGCATCACAATGGCAAAGGTGCCTCGCTGCTTAAAAATGTTGACACGGAAACGAGACTCACCCGGAACGCTGAAGGAGAGGTCTGCTGACCCAGTCTTCTCAAGACTTTCGATTGCTGTCTGGTGATTTCCGAGAATTAGCTTGGCGATCGCGCCCGTGTGGGCCGGTAAGAGTTTCTCGAGACCGGGCACGCTAACCGGTCGCAATTGGCCTGAGAGTTCAACTTGCGGAGGCCGTCCCGGCGAGAAGAGCAAGTCACTGACGTTGTCCGCCACTCGCAGCATCTGCCGCAGCACCATCTGAAAATTCAGCGGCGGCGGAGTCGCTACGGAGCTTGTTGGTGAAGTTATCTGAGGCTGCTCTGTGCTCATAAATGTTCCGGGAACTTTTTGTTTCCTGAAAACGTCAAATGGTTTGAAGTAAGCGTCGTGACCAAAAATAAATGTTTCGAGCTAACAAACGCAACATGGCACGCGTACATCAAATTGGCTGTTCGTGGGAAGCAGCACGAAAATGGGCTTCCCAACTCGTGGGAAGGAGGCGCTGAAAACCATGGCAACCTACAGAGATCCTGTTCGCTGCTTTGCTCCGATCGAAGTTGTTGAGCGCCTGCTGGAAATTCGCTCCGAGGCAGGCTACGAGCCCGCTATTTACCTTATTTCACCCGACGACATGGCCGCTTATCTGGATGCTTACGGTTTTGATGTCTACGCTTTTTCGGAGTCGGAAGCCGTATTTCATTTCGGAGACTACCGAGCGCCTTTGGCTCCTGGCGGCGACCATGCTCACAGTTCCCTGACAGCGCATTAATCGTTCTGAAATTTCAGGAGCTCAAGACCGGGAGGAGAGGCTTTTACAGCTCTTCTCCCGTTTCTGTTGCCAAAGCTTTGATCACGAACATGGTCACGTCATCATTAGCGCCCCGACCATCTGTCCAGTCCGTGATGTCTTTCTGAATCGCTGAAATCATCTCCCTGGCGGAAAGATTGCGCGCCGCCTTGACCGAGCGCAGCAGACGCTCGCGACCGAATTCCACCTCGTGAGGATTAATCGCCTCCGTCACGCCGTCGGTATAAAGCACCAGAACATCCCCGGGCTCGATTGCCAGGTAATACTCGTGATACCTCGTCTCGCGAAACATACCTAAGGGTACCGCGCCTTGAGTTAAGAACTTCGATTGTCCGTCTGCCTTGAGCAGCAGCGGTGGATTGTGGCCGGCATTCGAATACGCGAGCGTTCTATTCGTGGCATCGAGAATCCCGTAGAACGCGGTGACGAATTGATTACGTTCGATGGATTCCCAGAGCAGATAATTCACCTTAGCCATGGAAATCTGCGGGGCGTAACCAATGTGGGTGGCGGCTCGCAGGCTGGCGCGCAGAAACGCCATCAGTAACGCGGCAGGAACGCCTTTCCCAGCCACATCGGCGATCACGATCCCAATTTGATCGTCATGGATCTGCACCCAATCGTAGTAGTCGCCTGAAACTTCTTCGGTGGGATAGTTGTAAGCGCTGATGTCATAACCGGCAAGATGAGGATCGCTGGCGGGCAGCAGTTCAAGCTGAACCTGACGAGCCACCTCGAGCTGACCCTGGAGACGCTTCTTTTCAATCAGCTGCTCATGAAGCATCACCTTCTCAATGATGATGGCAACCTGTGAAGAGAGCAGCATCAGAACTTCGAGGTCGTCTTCGGAATATGCGTTGAGTTCGTCACTCTCCAGATCAAAGACGCCGATCACTTCGTCGTTCGAGATAATCGGCGCGACCATCTCTGAGCGCGTACGCTCGCGAGCGTTGATATACAAGGGCTCGTTACGAACGTCAGGAGAAATAAATGGCTGCCGGGTCAGCGCCACATGCCCGATTAGTCCTTCGCCCAGCTTCAAATGCAGCTCGGTCAGCTCGCTGATGTCGTAACCGCGCACCGCCTCGGCTTGAAAAACACAGGGCTCGTCCGCGTCGGAGCCGAAAACTCGGTCACCACAGTCGACTACAAATATTCCGGCGGCATCGTAAGGAATCAGGGAATCAAGCGTATCCATCACTTGATTCAAGATCTCCTGAAGATCCAGCGAGCGGCTGATTCGCTTGGTGATGTCGAGTAGCATACGCAGCTTGTCGATGGTTGACAGGCCGATTGCTGGCGGTGCTGCAGTGGGGATTTGATCGTTCATACCGAAATCCAAGCGGTTATTATAGGCGGTCGAGGGAGTGAGGCATAGTGTTAGAGGGCTCGGCAGTGCGGCAAGAAAAAGTAGGTAGTCGCTAAAACTGAGGCCACGGCCTGGCGCCGTGGTCACTCACGTTGGTCGCTAACAGAGGCGGACCGAGATTTTTGGTGATGCCACGGGCTCGTCCCGTGGAGTGTTCACGCTTCATGCTGCAGGCAGGCGGCAACGTGAAACACCACAGGGCCAGCCTGTGGTATCGGCTAAGGCTTCAGTTCACCATTTATGCCTTACCTACTTTTTCTTGGCGCACTGGCTAGCTGCTCGGTGCTGTCCCTAATTGGCCATACAGCCTCGACAATAAGACGCCGAAGGCGTTCACTAATTCCAGCCTGGGGCAACGCCCCAGGTAAGGAATGAGGGTGAAAACCTAAAACGCTGAAAGCGTTGGCGAAAAGAAGTGGTTCGTAGCGAATCTGCAAAACGCCTTCAGCGTTCGGAAACATTTTCCTGTCGCTAACCCTGGGGCGCTGCCCCAGGCTGGAATTGGCAAACGCCTTCGGCGTAATACGTGCTGAATTAACGTTGTGAGCTTTTTGCCTCAGCCGGATGTGCTGACTTGTAAAGATTCCACAGCCTCGTAACTTTCAGTCGATATCCCACGAGCTCACGACTAACTCCAAAATGTCTCGCGATCTCGCGGGCAGTCTTCCCTCGCAGAACAAGTTTCCGCAGCGCCTTGAACGGAACCAACGCCGCCGCGCCAGTCGCATACGCAGCCTCTTCATCAAGCTTTTGATAGTCACGCGCAATCGCTTTATTCCCCGGGGAGCCTACGACTGCAAGGCGATTAGGCGTGTGCCCAAGAAAGACGTGACAGATCTCCTCCATCAGCGTTGCGTGCTTTCGCTGCCATCCGTGCGTGGGATTGAGAATAATGATCTTTCGTCCGTCCGGCAGCGCTCTCGAACACGCACCTCCCGACCACTCGTTTGCAGCCGGCCCCAAAAGATGTTCGCGCGCTTCTGCCGATAGTCCCTGGACTTGTTTGAAGTCCACCACCAACAGATTTGCGAAACGAGCCAGCGCGAAAGGATTCAGGGCGCCGTCTTCGGTCACACCAGCAAAGTCGCGGAGGCCCAGGCCCTGCATTTCGAAACGTTGCCATTTTTCGCCCGGCGGTAAGGTGAATTGATCCACAGCGGAATTATAGCGAAGTAAGTTCGTGGCGCGACTACCAGCCACTGACTTTTGGTTTCTGAGAATTTTTGAGAATGTGAGAATAGGCCGCGGTTTACGATTCCGAAACAACGACGTACGATACTCGCATGAAAGCAATTCAAGTGTCTCGAGTTGGTGGGCCAGATGTGCTCACGCTGGTTGACCTTCCGGAACCTGAGCCCAAGCCCAACGAAGCAATCGTTTCGATCAAGTCGGCAGGCGTCAATTTCATCGATGTCTACTTTCGTGAAGGTCGTTACCCGGCGCCGCTACCATTCGTGAACGGACAGGAAGGAGCCGGAATTGTTTCAGCGGTCGGTTCTGAAGCAACAGGTGTGAACGTGGGCGACCGCGTCGCTTACACCGGCGTGTTGGGAAGTTATGCAGAGTTCGCGGCAGTGCGTGCCGATAGTCTGATAAGAATCCCCGACGAGATGGATTTCGATCATGCAGCCGCTGCAATGCTGCAAGGCATGACCGCACATTATCTTTCCCACAGCTCTTATCCGTTGAAAGCCGGCGACACAGCGTTGGTTCATGCCGCAGCGGGAGGCGTTGGCCAATTGCTGGTCCAAATGGCGAAGAAGTTGGGCGCGCGCGTGATTGCGACTGCGGGATCTCACGACAAGGCCCAATTAGCTCGCGACGCAGGGGCTGATGAATGTATCGTGTACACTGAAACTGATTTTGAAGCTGAAACAAAGCGCCTTACCGGAGGACGCGGAGTCGACGTGGTCTACGACGGCGTCGGCGCGGCAACCTTCGACAAGGGATTGAATGTACTGCGACCGCGCGGCTACATGGTTTTGTTCGGAGGCGCCAGTGGACCAGTTCCGCCTTTTGACTTGATCAAGCTGTCGCAAAAAGGCTCGTTGTTCGTTACCCGGCCAACGCTAGCTAATCACATTAGTTCAAGAGAAGAGCTGGAGGAGAGATCGAGCGACGTATTGAGTATGATTACCAGCGGCGACTTGAAAATCCAAATACACCAAACGTATCCCCTGGCCGATGCGGCGCAAGCCCATCGCGACCTTGAAGGCAGAAAAACGACAGGAAAGTTGCTGTTGATCCCGTGAGTACTGCAGGCTGCCAGCCTGCAGCTTGCAGTCGAAACCACTCTCGCGACAGTATAGTTACTCATCAAGCTTAATCGTGAGTAACGCAACTACAGGCTGCCAGCCTGCAGCTTGCAGTCGGAACCACTCTCGCGACAGTATAGTTACTCATCAAGCTTAATCGTGAGTAACGCAACTACAGCTGCCAGCCTGCAGCTTGCAGTCGGAACCACTCTCGCGACAGTATAGTTACTCATCAAGCTTAATCGTGAGTAACGCAACTACAGGCTGCCAGCCTGCAGCTTGCAGTCGAAACCACTCTCGCGACAGTATAGTTACTCATCAAGCTT